>OGPA01000163.1_pt1 | contig 78409 bp, 62 predicted proteins | sample 1552841 | NCBI WGS metagenome assembly OGPA01 (sample SAMEA2579916, study PRJEB22360) | human gut metagenome
TACAATTCAGCTCAATATCTTCTACTAAAGCGGCGTCTGTGTCCCCAGCAAATTATTATTTAATAACTAAGTTTACGATTCTTCCCGGTACATAGATTTCTTTGCGGATTGTTCCATTGACTTTATCCCCAAGTGCTTCTTTTGCTTTTGCGAGGATTTCGTCTTTATCTCCATCTGGATTGATGGCGATTGTGCATTTTGTCTTTCCGTTAATCTGTACTGGAATTTCGATTTCATCGTCTTTCATAGCTTCCTCATCGTATTCTGGCCATGTTGCGTGGAATACAGAATCGGTATGTCCAAACTGTTCCCAGAGTTCTTCGGAAACGTGTGGAGCAAATGGTGCTAATAAGATAATGTATGTTTCTAATGTTTCTTTATCTACACCGCCTTTTTTCGACAGTTCCATCAGTTTATTGTTGTATTCCATAAATCCACTGATTACTGTATTTAAGCTAAAGGTATTCAGACGGTTTGTGATATCATGAACAAGTTTATGACGTACTTTGATTAATTCTGGTGTTGCTTTTACATCTTTATCTTTGTTATCAAGAGCAAGTTTCCAGAAACGTTTGAGGAAACGGTTTACACCTTCGATTCCTTTGTCATCCCATTCGGAATCAAGTTCTGGTGGTCCTACGAAGAGTTCATAAATTCTTAAGGAGTCACATCCGTAATCTCTTACAAGATCATCTGGGGATACGACATTTCCTTTGGATTTACTCATCTTGATACCGTTTTTACCAGTGATCATTCCCTGGTTGAAGAGCTTCTTGAATGGTTCATCGAAATCGATTACTCCGATATCATTAAGGAACTTTGTATAGAATCTGGAGTATAACAGATGTAATACGGCATGTTCTACACCACCAATATACATATCGACCGGAAGGTACTTATCTGCTTTTTCTCTGTTTACTAATTCTTCATTATTCTTGCTGTCAATATAACGTAAGAAATACCAGGAAGATCCTGCCCACTGAGGCATGGTGTTTGTTTCTCTCTTTGCCGGAGCGCCACAGCATGGACATGTTGTATTTACCCATTCTGTAATGTCAGCAAGCGGGGATTCTCCCGTTCCGGTTGGCTGGTATTTTTCTACTTCTGGTAAAAGTAATGGAAGGTCTTCTTCTGGAACCGGTACTGCACCACACTTTGGACAGTGTACGATTGGAATTGGCTCACCCCAGTAACGCTGACGGCTGAATACCCAGTCACGAAGCTTGTAGTTTACTGTTTTCTTTCCGATTCCCATCTTCTCGATCATAAGAGGAGCTTCTTTTTTAAGTACAGAGGATTCCATTCCGTTCCACTCGCCGGAATTGATCATTGTTCCTGCTGCTTCGGTATAAGCTTCTGTCATATTTTCGATTTCTTTTCCGTCTTTGGCAATTACCTGAATAATCGGAATATTGAACTTAGTAGCGAACTCAAAGTCACGATCATCGTGAGCAGGTACGCACATGATCGCTCCGGTACCGTAATCAGCAAGTACATAATCGGATAACCAGATTGGTACTTTTGCTCCGTTTAATGGGTTGATCGCATAAGAGCCTGTAAATACTCCTGTTTTTTCTTTATCCTGAAGACGGTCTACATTCGACTTCATAGAAGCATTAAAGATATATTTCTCTACGTCTTCTCTTGTTTCATCTGTAGCAAGTTCTTTAGCCATGGCATGTTCTGGCGCTAATACCATAAATGTTGCTCCGTGAAGAGTATCTGGTCTTGTTGTGTATACGGTAATCTTTTCATCTTTTCCTTCTACAGGGAAATCTACTTCTGCACCGTAACTCTTACCGATCCATTCTGTCTGCATCTTTTTAACTTTTTCCGGCCAGTCAAGCTTATCAAGATCATTTAAAAGACGGTCTGCATACTTTGTAATACGAAGCATCCACTGTTTTAAGTTCTTCTTTGTTACTGGAGAACCACAACGCTCACAGCATCCGTCTACTACTTCTTCATTTGCAAGACCTGTCTTACAGGAAGGACACCAGTTAATTGGCATCTCTTTTTCATAAGCAAGACCTGCTTTGAACATTTTTACGAAAATCCACTGTGTCCATTTATAAAAGTTTGGATCTGTTGTATTTACTTCCATATCCCAGTCATAAATTGCAGCGATTTCATTGATCTGTCTTTTAATATTCTTAATGTTGGATGCTGTTGTAATCTTAGGGTGTGTTCCCATCTTGATCGCATAGTTCTCTGCTGGAAGACCAAATGCATCCCATCCCATTGGATGAATCAGATAATATCCCTGAAGCATTTTGTAACGGCTCCATACATCACTGATTACATATCCTCTCCAATGTCCTACATGAAGTCCACTTCCTGATGGATATGGGAACATATCAAGACAATAGTATTTCGGTTTCTTTCCATCATTTACGTTAATCGGGTTCTCTTCCCATTTCTGGCGCCATTTCTGCTCAACGGCTCTATGGTTATAAGGTTCTGCCATAGGTTTTTCCTCCTGCATCATAAAATATAATATAATTATATCCAATTCCTTTTGTTCTTATCTTAATCTTAACAAAAGGGTGGATGATAGTTAGCTACTTCTGTGTTTTTATCTGCGTACTGTCCTTTTCCGGTACTTTCACTTCTGTTGTTGTATTCACCGGCTTTTTGCCAACTTTAAACTTAAAAATCTTCGTTACGCTTACGGCTGTATATGGGTCTGTAATCGTACAGCTCACTTTATATGTCCCAGCCTTTTTTGTATTTACACTTCCTTTTACACTTAATGTTTCAAGTAAAGCGGAGGCGGATGCATACGGCGAACTTACTTTTAATACATCTTTTATCTCAAATGTACTTCCGTAAGCAATCGTTCTTTTTCCTTTTTTCTTTAATGTCAGCTTCGGACGATATGGATTACGTGTATCCGGATCGGTTGGATCCCACCATGCTTTACGCTTTGTTGATACCTTTACTTTAGGGCGTGCCGGTTTCTTTAAGGTACGGCTCTCGCCTATAACAACCTTTGTTCCAATCCTGCAATTATCATATATCCACTTTGCATCAGTAACAGCCAGGCGGATACATCCTGCCGATGCCTGCACCCCTAACTTATTATATTCCTTCGTGGATACCTTACTCTTATTCACACTATAATACGGTACAGAATGGAATAAATAAGGACCATGTATTCTTGTACTGTACTGTCCATATACACCATGTATCAATGCACGCCACTTATACTTTGCTGTTGTGTTATATGTACCGCTTATCGTTCTGTAATTCTTTCCTGTTGAACAATACATTGCTTTTACAAGCTTACCAGTTCTTGAATCTGTTACATTCACGAGATTTGTCTTTCGATTTACATAAATAGTATATTTACTTGCAGCCTGCGCATCAATCGTATTAAATCGAAAGAATGCAAATGCAAACATAAGCATCGCTGTCAGTAAAAGTATTCTTTTTGGCTTGTTTCTTTGCTTCATCTCTTCTCCTTCCTCTCATTATGAAATCTTTCTATTCAGGTAATTACGCAAAACTCCATTTTTATTATATAATCTTTCTGGTTTTTGTAAAGAAGAAGTTTGTAAATTTGTAAATTTGCCCTGTACGTTCTTCTATGTTATAATACAAAACATAGCAAATATATGTTTTATATGTTAAAGGAGGCTCACTATGATTGAATTTAACCATTTTAATTTTAATGTTTTAGACCTTGAAAAAAGTATTGCTTTTTATAAGGAAGCAATCGGTCTTTCCGTTGTCCGCGAAAAAGATTCCAGTGATGGCAGTTTCAAAATCGTCTATCTCGGTGACGGTCGAACAGGCTTCAATCTGGAACTTACATGGATGAGAGACAGAAAGGAACCTTATAACCTTGGCGATGAAGAATTCCATCTTGCATTTAAAACAGATGACTATGATGCATTCCACAAGAAGCATGAAGAGATGGGCTGTATCTGCTACGAAAACCCTTCTATGGGAATTTACTTTATTAATGACCCTGACGGATACTGGATCGAAATTGTTCCTGTAAGATAGGAGTTTCATCCGATAATAGGATATACTTATGAATTATAATGAACCATCTATAAAAAAGAAAAGAGAAGAAGTATTCTCCAAAAAGAAGCGAAAGCAAACTACTGCTTCTGCAATTGTTTTTCGGATTGTTTTGATTTTGATCTGCGCTGTAATCGTCAGTGGATCCGGTTTACTATACGGCTCCTTTCGAGGAATCATTGACAGTGCACCAAAAGACTTTTCTCTCGCACCGAAGTATTCTGCCACCATTGTTTACGATGATGACAATAAACAAGTGCAGCAGCTTTCTGATTATTCTTCTAACAGAATTCCTGTTGCCTATGAACAGATTCCCGATAATTTAAAAAATGCATTTATCTCCATTGAGGATGAACGTTTTTACGAGCATGATGGCATTGATTTCAAGGGAATCCTTCGTGCTTTGTGGACAGATATCCAAAACGGATCTACTTCACAGGGTGCTAGTACTCTTACCCAGCAGCTCATTAAGAATAATGTATTTGAAGCTGGCGGAGAGACTAATATTATCGCAAAAGTAAAGAGAAAGATTCAGGAACAATATCTTGCTATAATCGCTGAGAAAAAGTACAACAAAGAAGATATTCTGACTAATTACCTAAACACAATTAATCTTGGTAAGGGAAATCTTGGAGTGGAAGCCGCTTCAAAGTATTATTTTGGCAAGTCTGTAAATGAACTTACGTTGTCAGAATGTGCTGTATTAGCTGGCATCACAAAGAATCCAACTTTCTTAAACCCTGTTGATTATCCGGAAGATAATGATGCCAGACGTAAACTGATCTTGAAAAAAATGTACCAGTTAAACTACATTTCAGATACGGAGTACCAATCTGCTCTTGAAGATAAAGTATATGCAAGAATTGCGAATAAAACAGCACAAGGACGAAAGAATTCTGTATATTCCTATTTTACAGATGCTGTAATCACTAAAGTAGTTTCTGATCTACAGGAACAAAAAGGATATACACAGTCTCAGGCTTATCAGCTTGTTTATCGTGGAGGACTTCGTATTTATTCCACGCAAAATACCAAGCTGCAAAAGATTGCGGATTCTGTAATTAACAATCCTGATAATTATCCGGTAGACACAAAGTTTTCCCTGGAGTATAAGCTTCAAGTTACACATGAAGACGGTACTACCAGTACTTATACAGAATCTAATGTAGCTGCCTATTTCCGTAAGAAGAAAAAGGATCCAGGTTATAAAACAATTTATAATTCCAAAAAAGAAATGAAGGCTGCCGTAAAGACATTTAGAAAGTCTGTCATAAAAAAAGGGGATGCAAAGAAGTCGCAATCCATACACTATTCTATGGAACCGCAGCTTTCTTATTCTTTAATTGACCAGAAAACCGGTCAGGTAAAAGTTCTCGTAGGGGGACGTGGTCAGAAACAAGATGATCTTGCCTTAAACAGGGCAACTTCTGTAAAGCGCCAGCCAGGATCTACTTTTAAGATTTTATCGACGTATGCCCCTGGCATTGATACCGGAAGTATGACACTCGCAACCGTATTTGATGATGCACCTTACCGCTATGAAAATGGTCAGAAAGTTACAAACTATGTATCTACCAGCTACAAGGGACTCACGACACTTCGTGATGCCATTATCGATTCTAATAACATTGTAGCTGTAAAGGCAATCACAGATCTTACCCCACAGGTTGGATTTGACTTTCTTCAAAAGCTTGGATTTACAACGTTAGTAAATAATCGTGTAAATACAAATGGTGCTTATGAAAGTGATGTGAACCAATCACTCTCTCTTGGAGGAATCACCGATGGCGTAACGAATGTTGAACTGACTGCTGCCTATGCTGCAATTGCTAATCAGGGAACTTATAACAAACCTGTTCTTTACACTACAGTAAAAGACAGTAATGGTAATGTTCTCCTCAGTAATAAAACTTCTTCCCGAAAGGTAATGAAAAAGTCAACTGCATGGCTTCTTACAAATGCCATGGAAGATGTTATAAAGAAGGGAACCGGCAGGGAAGCGCAGCTTGATTCTGATATGGCAACTGCTGGAAAGACCGGTACTACATCTAATAATTACGATTACTGGTTTTGCGGATATACCCCTTACTACACAGCTTCTGTGTGGACCGGGTACGACTACAACACTTCGTTTGATAATGATAAAGATTATCATAAAGTAATCTGGAAAAAGATTATGGACCGTATCATCAAAGAAACGAAACAGTCTGTAAAAAACTTTCCTGCATGCAAAAGCATTAAAAAGGCTTCTATCTGTATGAAATCAGGTAAAAAGCCTCTTCCTGATATATGTGCAAAGGATCCTCAAAAATCTATGGTTCGTACAGAATACTTTGCACCCGGCACTGTACCAAAAGACAGTTGTGATGCACATATTGCTGTCACCTTCTGTTCTAAATCTCATTTAGTTGCACAGAAGTTCTGTCCTGAAAAGTTCCGATATACTAAAGTCTTCCGCGTGAGACCAAAACATTCTACCGGTAAAACAGAGGATGAACCTTACTTCCTGAATATTGATATTAACAAGAAGAAATGTAATATCCATACCAATGAATGGTATTTAAAGAAGCAGGAAAAGAAAAAGAAAAAACAGGAAGATAAATTAAAAAAACAGCAGGAACAGCAGAATAACAATAATATCACTACTCCAGATGATATAAGTAACCAGATTAAAAAAATACTTAATCAATAATTTCACAACATTCCAGAATACCTTGGTATTCTTGCTTTAAGATGCGTGTCAAACAGCGCAAAAAAATATCCTATCCGGTATTTTTGTTGTCCGGATAGGATATTTTTTTATTCTTTCAACATTTTTATTTTCATTTTTTCCAACAAAATATCTCTTTTTTTACTACTCGATTTTTCACTTAAAAAGTTAAACTTGAATTAGTTTTGAAAATCCTTTTTTTGGTTTGTTCCGTATTGGTATTCCTTTCCTGTAAACAATATAATTATATTATGTATTTCGTATAATGATACATTGACACAGGAAAACCAATTAACCAAATGTACTCTCGGAATCTTTTTGTGCTTGATTTTGTGAGAAAAACTCCGAGAGTACATACAGATTTAAAGGAGGATGAATTTATGTTAGCAAAAGGTTTTTCAAAACCAACTGATCGAGTTGAACGTCTTAGAAGTATGATTGTTAATGCTGTTCCTTGTATCGAAGCAGAACGAGCTGTACTGATTACAGAGTCTTACAAGGCAACCGAAGGTCTTCCAATGATCATGCGCCGCGCAAAAGCATTGGAAAATATTTTAAATAATTTAACTGTTACCATTCGAGATGACGAACTTGTTGTTGGTACTCTTACAAAAGCGGTTCGTTCCTGCCAGCTTTTCCCTGAAAACTCTTACAAATGGGTTATGGATGAATTCGATACAATCGAAACCAGAATGGCTGATCCATTTAAAATTTCAGAAGAAGACAAGGCTACTTTAAGGGAAGTACTTCCGTACTGGGAAGATAAAACGATCAGTGACCTTGCTTCCAGCTATATGTCCGAAAAAACACAGGAATGTATTGCTAATGGTATCTTTACCGTAGGTAACTATTTCTTTGGTGGTGTTGGTCATATTATCATTGATTACGATAAAGCCATCCGTCGTGGTTATAAGGCAATTATTCAGGATGCTGTAGAAGCGCTGAAAAGCTTTGATTGTAACGACCCTGAATTCATTCAGAAAACACAGTTCTGTAAAGCTGTTATCACTGTATTATCTGCTGCTATCAACTTTGCAAAACGTTATTCTGATAAAGCCAGAGAAATGGCTGCTGTTGAAACAAATCCAACAAGAAAGGCAGAATTACTTCAGATTGCTGCTAACTGTGAAAATGTTCCTGCAAATGGCGCTACAAACTTCTATGAAGCATGTCAGTCCTTCATTATCACACAGATGATCCTTCAGGTAGAATCCAGTGGACATTCTGAATCTCCGGGACGTTTTGACCAGTATATGTACCCATATCTTGAAAAAGATCTTGCAAATGGTTCCATTACTAAAGATTTTGCTCAGGAACTGTTAGACTGTGTATTCGTAAAATTAAATGATCTTAATAAAGTACGTGACCAGATTTCCGCACAGGCATTTGCCGGATTCCAGGTATTTCAGAATATCGGTGCCGGTGGACAAACTGAAGATGGTATGGATGCAACAAATGAATTATCTTACATGATGATGGAAACAGTTGCCCACCTTCGTCTTAGCGCACCATCTTTCTCAATTCGTGTATGGCAGGGAACTCCGGATGAATTCCTTTATCGTGCATGCGAACTTGCCAGACTTGGCTATGGACTTCCAGCTATGTATAATGATGAAGTTATTATTCCTGCACTTACAAACCGCGGAATCTCCCTTCATGATGCACGTGGTTACGGTCTGATCGGCTGTGTAGAACCTTCTGTTCCTGGAAAAGAACAGGGCTGGCATGATGCAGCTTTCGTAAATGTTGCTAAGATTCTCGAGATTACTATTCATAATGGTAAAGTTGGCGATCTTCAGATTGGACCTAAGACAGGTGAAGTTGATACATTTAATACTTTAGAAGACTTCATGGAAGCCTTCCAGAAACAGATCGAATATTTTGTATACTACGTGGCTGAAGCTGATAACTGTGTAGACTATGCACATATGGAACGTGGCGAACTCCCATTCCTTTCAAGCTTTGTTGCAGATTGTATCTCTGACGCGAAAGGTATTTGTGCCGGTGGTGCAAAATACAACTTTACCGGTCCTCAGGCATTTGGTGTTGCCGATAGTGGAGACTCTGTGTACGCAATTAAAAAGCACGTCTTTGACAATAAAGACATCACATTTGCTGAGTTAAAAGAAGCTATGGATGCCAACTTCGGTTATCCTGTAGATAGTGATACTGCTCCTTGCTCTGCATCCGCTGAAACAGATATCGAAAAAGACTTATATGACCAGATTTGTAAGATTCTTGGAAAAGAAGGTATCAGTTTTAGTAAACAGTCTACTGCTGCCGTTGCTCCTGCTGTATGCAGCAACAATGAAAAATACGAACGTATTCGTGCTATGATGGATGCAACAGAATGTTTTGGTAATGATATTGACGAAGTTGATATGATTGCAAGACGTTGTGCACAAATTTACTGCTATGAAGTTGAAAAATACAGAAATCCTCGTGGCGGTCAGTTCCAGGCTGGTATCTATCCTGTATCTGCTAATGTATTATTTGGTAAAGATGTCGGCGCTCTTCCTGATGGTCGTCTTGCTAAAAAGCCTCTGGCTGACGGTTGTTCCCCAAGAGCCGGTAAAGACGTAAAGGGACCTACTGCTGCCGCTGCTTCTGTTGCAAAACTTGACCACGAAGTTGCTTCTAACGGTACTCTTTATAACCAGAAGTTCCTTCCTTCCGCAGTTGCCGGAGATCAGGGATTAATGAACTTTGCTTCTGTTATCCGAAGCTACTTTGATAAGAAGGGAATGCACGTTCAGTTCAACGTTGTAGACAAAGAAACTCTTCTTGATGCACAGGCACATCCAGAAAACTATAAAGATTTAGTTGTACGTGTTGCCGGCTACAGCGCAATGTTTACTGAGCTTGCAAAAGAAGTTCAGGATGATATTATCAGCAGAACAGAACAGCATTTCTAAATTTTAATCAACACGAACTGAGTAAACAAACATAAAAATTTAATTTCAAAAATTATTTTAGAAACTTATTGATTTTTAATTTATAATCCTTTTGCATCATAAATTTTCCGGGGCTGTCACAGGAGGTCTTATCCTATCCTCTTACTGTGACAACCCCTTTGAGTATTTTAGAAAGGAGATTGCATTGCATACCGAAAAAGATTTACTTGCCAACAATGACGAAGAAAACAGAGACAATTTTGACACCGATGTCGGCATACTTGAATTATTTGGAAAAGAGACATTAGAAAACTTACAATCCATTATTGCTAAAGTTACTGGATTGGGTCTCGTTACTGCTGATTTTCGTGGTGAACCACTCACTACTATGACTTCCTTTACCCCTTTTTGCAAGTTTACAAGAGAAAGAGGAAATAACGGGAAACTATGTAATCTTTCAGATGCGTTTGGTATTGTCCGCTCTGCGATTACCCGAAAATACTGCATCTATTTTTGTCCATGCGGATTAATAGAAGTTGCCATTCCCATTATTGTTCATGGAAAGTTCTTAGGCGGCTTTCTTTCCGGACAGGTAAGATGCAACGATGCCCCCGATGATATTCCTCGATTTTCCGGTCTTATTCATCCAGAATACCTTGAAGAAGATCAGACAAAGATTAATGAATATTTCCAGCAGCTTCCTGTCTATGAATATGAAAAGTTTTCAAATATTGCTGAACTTATTTATCAGATGATAAACCAGCTTGCTGAAAATGAAATGCTCCGCCAACAGCAATATCACTCCCACAAAGTTCAGGAGAAAAAGCTTTCTTCCCGAATTGAGGAACTCGAATATGAAAATTCTACTCTTACAAAAGAGCTTAATTATATGAAGGCAAAATTAAACCCTCACTTTATTTTATCCCTGCTTACTGACATTTCCAATCTTTCTATTTTGGAAAATGCCGTTAAAACAAATCAAATGGCAGTTTTACTGGCTCAATATTTAAAATACAGTCTATGTACCACAGGAGATAATATTTTACTCGCAGAAGAATTAAAACAAATTGAATCTTATTTCGATATGCTTAAAATCAAATATGAAGATGCGCTCACTTATTCAATTACGATAAAAAAGAATATAGATATGTTACGGATACCTTCCCATATCCTTTTTCCTTTTTTAGACCGGGCTGCATCATTGATCACAGTAAATACCGGACATCTTGACATTGCTATTTGTATCTCCTATGAGAACGGCTACATAATTATTGATATCGTATCTGATTTTAATCCGGAGCATACAGAAGACAATCCTGCTTCTTCTTTCAAAAATTTTCCGGATAACACAACCTTCCACTCTCTGATCAAAAATATCCGCCAGAGACTTCACAGTATTTTTGGTAATGATTATGAGATCAAGGAAAGCTATCAGGATAATTCTAAAATCCATGATATAATTAAACTGCCAATATCTCACGAGGAAAGGATTATGTAATGTATAATGTATTAATTGTAGATGATGACACATTAATGAGAGATACGTTACGTGCTATGATTTCACGTTTTAAAAATTTTCAGATTATAGGAGAAGCAGCTAGTGGCTCTGAGGCTGTCTCTATCTGCCGCCATTATCCTGTACATCTGATTTTTATGGATATTATCATGCCCGGAATTACGGGGATTGAAGCCAGTAAAAAAATAAAAGAAGTTTCTCCACAAACAGAAATATGTATTCTTTCTGCTTATTCGGATTTTCACTTTGCTAAAGAAGCAATGGAACTGCATATAAAGAAATACTTTTCCAAACCGGTATCCATTCTTGATATTAATCATTATTTGGAGAATTTTTCTCTTTCTTCTTTTGAAAGTATCTGTCCTCATCTCTCTCTAGCTTTAGAATTGATGAATTCTCAGAATTTTTCAAAAACTTATACCGGACTTTCTGATATTATCAACAAGATTTATTCCAATCAGAATACAAACATAGAATCCCTGAAAAAAACTTTTATCGAAATTGGACAGGGACTCTTAGACTCTCTTGAATATGCCAGCCCACACAATGAAGTCACCGATTTATTTCCTTTACCTGATACCTGGCTTATCAATCAGGAAATTATGAAAATATGGCTTTTTAAGATAGCAGATTATATTTATCAGCAAAAAAGCATACGGCGTTACAGTATTCTAGAAGGTGTCTTCCTTTTTATCGAACAACATATTAAAGAAAAAATCTCTTTAGTACAGATTACAGAAGGAAGTATGATAAGCCAGGGATATCTTAGCCGTATTTTTCGTGATCAGTTTGGCATTAGTATGATGGAGTATATCCGTCTTCGTAAAATTCAAATGGTTAAAATCAACTTTATTTTTACTACTCATAATACCTCCGATGTGGCTTTCATGCTCGGCTTTAATGAGAGCAGCTATCTTCAGAAAGTCTTTCAGAAGGTAGAGGGAATTTCTATTCAGGAATTTAAAAACCGACTAAAATAATCAATATCCTGCGATAGTTCATATCCCTCTGTTGCTGCTACTTTTTCATTTTAGGCTGGAAAATAAGTGTTGCCAGATAAGAAAAAATCAATGCAGAACTCGTACCGGCAGCGGCGGCTTTTAATCCTCCTTTAAATAAACCAATAGTCCCTTCCTCTTTTACTGCCTCTATCACACCTTTGGACAGGTTATATCCAAATCCGGACAGCGGAACACTTGCTCCGCATCCTGCCCATTTTATTAAAGGCTCATAGATGCCTGCCGCCCCAAGGATTACTCCTGTTATTACGAGTAACACCATTACTCTTCCCGGCATTAACTTTGTATGATCCAAAAAGATCTGTACTAATGTGCAGATAATTCCTCCTACTACAAACGCTTTTACATATATCATTTTTTCTCCTTTCCGGATTCCAGCCATACTGCATGTGCAATCGCCGGAATTGTCCGTCCTTCATTCGCAGAAACCTGAGACAGTAACGCTCCTGTTGGAACAAAAAGAACTTTTTTCCATTCTCCACTGGCTATTTTAGGTAAAATCACTGCTGATAACATCAGCGCAGAGCAGGCACACCCGCTGCCACCTGCGTGTGTATCCTGACTGCCTGCATCAAAAATCTGCATTCCACAGTCCATATGGTTTTTCTTAATATCTTTATGATTTTCATCAAGAAGTTCAAATAACAACTTCTGACCTACACTTCCTAAATCTCCTGTAATAATCTGATCAAAATCTTCTGGTTTCATCTCAAAATCCAACAGACTCTGATAAATAGTATCTGCTGCAGCCGGAGCCATACACGCTCCCATATTAAATGGGTCCTGCACACCGTAATCTTTAATCTTCCCTGTTGTTATCCCCCGGATCTGTACGTCACCTTTTTGTGTATTCAGTAAAAAAGCTCCTGCTCCGGTCACAGTCCAGGTCGCACTGTACGGCCGCTGACTTCCATATCCAAGAGGAAAACGAAACTCTTTTTCCGCACTGGCGAAATGACTGGAGCAACCGGTCAATACCAAATCTGCGAATCCTCCATTCACCGTCATCGCACCAATAGATAAGGCTGCCCCTATACTAGAACAGGCTCCATACACTCCGTAATAAGGGATTCCCAGTTCAGCAATTCCAAAAGAGGAAGCAATGAGCTGTCCTAATAAATCCCCACAAAAAGCCATTCTCACATCTTCCTTTTTCTTTTTTCCTTTTCGAATAGCAATCTCACCTGCGGTCTTTAAAAAACTGCTTTCACTCTCTTCCCAGTTTTCTTTTCCAAACATCGGGTCATCTACAATTAAATCTAAATGTTTCCCTATGGGCCCTTCCCCTTCTTTTTTTCCGCCCACACACGCATGACTCATTATTTTCACTGGTTCTTGAAATAAAACGCTCTGTTTTCCTTTCATTTGCAGCATATAATACCACCTCTCCATAGAAATTTCAGGAATAGTATTTTCCCTTTTCCATAAATTTATGTATGATATTTTCATTAGAAAAACAAAAAACGGAATAAAGTATCGTCATAATTATACGTTTCCTATACTTTATCCCGTTTCATCTGTTTTTCTTAATTAATAATCCACTTTAATCAGACATAATCCCTGTGGAGGAGCTGTCGGTCCGGCCATCTGCCGGTTCTTTGCCTCAAGTATGTCCGGAATCTGTTCTGGTTTTATCTTTCCTTTTCCTACTTCTAAAAGTGTTCCAACAAGAATCCGCACCATATTTTGAAGGAAACCTGTTCCATGAAAATCAAAGTAAATAAAACTTCCCTTTCTCGTAATTTCGATTTTGTCAACAACTCGTACTGTTGACTTCTTCATCCGAGGATTTCCACAAAAACTTTTATAATCATGTTTTCCTTCAAGATAGGCTGCCGCCTGCTGCATCTTTTCTAAATCTGGTCTTTTTTCTAAAACCGTTACATACTTTCTCTGAAATACTGGTTTTACCGGACCATCATAACAAGTGTAACGATATAACTTACCAACCGCTTTATATCTTGCATGAAATCGTTCGGATGCCTCTTTCACTTCCTTTACCGCAATATCATCTGGAAGATAGCGATTCATATACTCCCGAATTTCATCTGGTGTCCGTTCCCTGCCGCCTCTTTCCTTATCTGCTGCATCAAATACTGCATTCGCAACCATTCCTCTTGCATGCACTCCTGCATCCGTTCTGCCGGCACCAAGTACATCTATGAATTCTCCACACATTTTCGTTAATACATTTTCCAGTTTTCCCTGTATCGTATCTCTGTCCGGCTGGTGTTCCCACCCATAATACCTGCTGCCATCATAGCATATTGTTAATTTATAATTCTTTTTCACTATGTACCTCGTCTTTCTTTTTCCCTGACTCCAGGCTTTTCTCTATTTTACCTGTCTCATTATTTATATCTCAGTCTACACCAAATCAAAATATATCGCTGATAAAATAATATCTACCTCTTGTTTCATACCGGTAAAAAGGTTACTTCCATTCAGACTAATCTCTTCTTCCTGATGATATTCTTTACTATAATCAAAGTCCGATGCCGTAACATTCTTTTCGCCTGTCAACATCTTGTAACTTGTTCTCTCCATCTTATTTACACGTTCTTCTTCCTGCCTTTGTAACTGTTTGATAAATTGACAGGCTTCTTCAAAAAAGATTGTTTCTTCGTCTGCTGCACTTTCTTCTTTTGTGTTCTGCTCAATCTTCTCTGTTATTTTGCTCAGCATCTTTTTCCCCAGGATATTTGGTGAAGAGATTACTGCCAATATTCCAAGCAGCCTTGCCATACGTTCATTATTCATATCATACTGATTCTTCATCAAAAACATATACCACTGAATTGCCTTGGCTACTTCTGCCGGTCCTCCGTCAGCAATCATAATACTTCCTGTAAGCGCTTCTACACACTTTTGGTCTGTATATAAATTCCTTACTCCCTCTTCTAAAATTGTAAGACGCATAGAAAGTTCTTCTATACCATAATAGGATGCTGCTAATACTGCACCACTTATCATATCCTCCCGACTTTCCATTACTTTTTTAAGTCTTCGTAATAATGGGCCGATAGTCTCATCTGGCTTACCTGTAAAATACGCTGCTACAAGAAACAATGCATCCCCTTCTCTAAATCCTTCCCTGAGCATTTCCTCATAATTATCAAATACTTTTTGGTGTAACTCCTTCTTCAAATCCATCGATAGGATAATTTTTTCTAAATGTTCTTTTCCTGTCATTTCATTCTCCAAATGTTTATCTCAGTCGAGAAGACTCCCACCTCTTTCAGGTGGTGAGTGACAGCAAATTTGTCTCAGTGGGAGTCCAATCTCCGACTGAGATAAACGCTCCGCGAGGATGCGCAGTGATTCTGTAAAGAATATGTCAGCTTACGCTGACCAGAATCACGCGCCAAGTCTCGCGGCTGCTCGACTTGAAATTCAGGGAATCCTTTTCCCTGTTATTTTCAGAATTACGGTAGTCTAGTTAGCTACGGAGTAATTCGTGGCATCAAGTTAGGGGCAAAATATCTTTTGACCCTAATATCATTATATATTACTGGGAATTACTTTGCAAAATATTTTATCTAGAAAAGAGCCAATAGATTACTCCTACTACCCAGCTGCTAAATACACCATATAAAATAACAGGTCCTGCTATTGTAAAAATTTTTACGCCGATTCCAAAAACCTGTCCTTCTTTTTGATATTCAATCGCTGGTGAGGCAACCGAGTTCGCAAATCCTGTAATTGGAACTAACGTTCCGGCTCCACACCATTTTGCCAGTGGCTCATACACTTGAAACCCAGTTAGAATCACACTCAAAAATACCAGGCAGATGCTGACTACAATATAGGAATTTTCCTCATTTACTCCCACTTTGTTATATGCAATCTGACGTATGATTTCACCCAGAACACAGATGGCACCTCCTGATACAAATGCATGCCAGCAATTTGAAAAGGAGCTAAACTTTGGTGTTAACTGCTTTACTCTCTTGGCATACTCCTGATTCGTAAGTTCCTTTTTCATATATTCCTTCCCCCTTTAAAGCTCTTGTCATTTTTTCATGAATACCTCTTGAAAGTATCTCCTGATTTTATAAAAGTATTCTTATTTTTGTATTCATTTTTGCAGATGATGCCAGGGCAAAAGTATTTTGACTCTGATATCTTACAGATTAAAAAGATAAAATTGAATCAGACAGCCTATACATTTCCCAAGCGCTGCCGCTTTTACCATATAAGGAAATCCTTTTCTTAATTTTACCCTGCGTGAAAAGATAGGAATAATATTTACCACTTCTGCCAATGCCCCGGCAAGACATCCTGCAAAAATCCCTGTAAACAAACTTGACAGATACATAATGCTGTATCCGGTCACAGGAAAAATCCAGGAAAATACCGGTTGATACAAGGATAATAAATTAAATAGAAGGATTCCCATAGCCATACTATTTTCATAGACCGGGATATGATCTGCTGTTTTTGTAATCCCTGCAAGCCTTGTTACGATTCCGATCAGACTGATGAAGGCAATAAAACCTCCTGCTACCGCAAAACCGGCACCAAAGGCAACCCAGCCTAAAAGAATCTTATTAATCACGACTGTTACCGGCGACATCTAGTTCTTCCCCTTTCCTTGAAGCACCCAGTAAAAAAGTCTGGTTTACATCCTGCTCATAAAGCCGCATTTGCACTTGTATCGGTGTCGGCTCATTTGTAACTTTTTTTCCCGGAACATGATTGAAGAACAAAAAAACTCCCAATGCCAGTCCTATGGAATAGAACAATTCCACAAAAGTAGGACCACCTGGTTTCTGTCCCACAAATGTTCTGTACAACTGTCTAAATACTTTTGCCATATCCACATCGTTGTTATATCCCATCACCGTAATTCCAGTTCCAAAAAAGCATGTGGCACCGATAAATAAAATTTTCGCTGTCTGTACCCATTTCTTATTCCCTGCATTTTTAGACTTATAATACACAACCATATCCAATTCTCCCACATTACGAACTTCACCACATGGAATCTGCTCAGATATTTTTTCAATTACGAACAAAATAGAGAGAAAAATCCGTCCTTCTTTTTCTTTGTTCTCATCAAACTCGTACAAAATAATATTTCTAATCTCCTCTTCCTTCTTCTTATCCCCACAATAGACAGAAGCAATATCCCCGATATGAATCATTTCATGATCCACATAAGAACTTTGCTCCGCTTTTAAATAAATAATTGTTTTCTCCATACTCATTTTTTCATGCTTATTTTTTCATCCTCATTTCGATATAAAGATGTCACTAAGTCAAACTCCTTATCGTGTAAACTGACCTTTTGATGCCAGATTGCTATGTGCTTTGCACTCTCGCAATCTTCAAAAACATTCATTATCCTATATTATACCAATCTTACGCATTTTCATTCCTCGCTCTGACCATATCTAAACAGAATTTATTCCTTGTGGTATTCACAAACAAAAAAAGAATTTCAGATTGCAGCCACAATACAGCTATAATCTGAAATTCTTTTTCTCTGTTTAATTTAAGGAATGCATTCGTAATTTTTCTAATATCTTCTTTTCCATTCTTGATACTTGTACCTGAGATATCCCCATGATTCCGGCAATAACAGCCTGCGTCTGATTTTGAAAATACCGAAGTTCAATTAGTTTCCTTTCCTGTTCATTTAATTTCTGCAGTAGTTCCTGTATGTATATATTATCTACAGTCTGCTCAATTAAGTCCGACTGTTGTTCCAATTTATCTTCTAAATGAATTTCATCTCCTTCATTCTGGTAAATAACCTGATGAAGTGAACATACATCCTGACCGGATTCCATAGCCATAAGGATATCGGATTCATCCATATCTAAGGTTGTTGCGATTTCTTTTAATGTTGGTTCTCTATTATATAATTTTTCATAATGTTCTTTCTCTCTTTTTATTTTATAGGAAGCTTCTTTCAGACTTCTACTTACTTTTACAAGACCATCGTCTCTTAAAAACCGTTTGATTTCTCCCATAATTAACGGAACAGCATATGTGGAAAACTTTACTTTTCTCTCAAGATCAAAGTTGTCAATACATTTTAAAAGACCAATACTTCCAATCTGAAACAAATCTTCTTTATCATACCCTCGCCCCTGAAAACGTTTTACTACACTCCATATCAATCCTGTATTTTCTTCTACTAATATTTCCTGTGCCTTTTTATTTCCTTCTTTTGCCTGCCTGATCAATTCACAGGTCCTCTCCACACTCTTCCCCCTTTCCCATGATTTTTATGAGTTTTACAGTTGTCCCCTTCCCCGGTTCACTTTTTACGGTTATCTCATCTGAGAAAGCTTCCATGAATGTAAATCCCATACCAGAGCGTTCTTGTGTATGTAACGTTGTATACAATGGCTGCATTGATTTTTTCACATCTTTGATTCCCACACCATAATCTGTGATGATCACTGTAATCTTTTTATTTTCCCGCTTAAAATACGCCTCGATATCTCCACCGGACTCTGGATATGCGTGAATAATAGCATTAGTAACTGCTTCTGAAACTGCTGTTTTAAAATCTGAGATTTCTTCTAGTGTCGGGTCTAAGATAGATACGAAAACGGCTGCCGTTGTCCGGACAATTCTTTCATTTTCCGGATGATTTCGGAACACCATTTTTAAGCTGTTTCCTGTTTCTCCTGCCTGTCTCATTCGTATACCTCCTTTACTTCTTCAATCGTGTCTAAAACGGTAACTACATTCTGTATTCCAGACATTTCCAGCATCTTTCGAATAATTTCATTCCCGCCAAACAAATATACTTTTCCATTAATCGGATGAATCTGTCTCACCCTTCCAAGTATTAATCCGATTCCTGAACTATCCATAAATGAGGTATCCGAAAAATCAAAAATAATATCCCGGATAATAAAGTTCATAAAACTTCTCTCACATTCCTGCCTTATTTGCTCCGCCTGACAATGATCAATTTCTTTTGGCAGACGAATGACCAGACATTGATTTTTTACATGACAACAATTCATTTTGACACTGCCTCCCTTTCTGACTTTTTGGTCCTGGTATCATTCTATAAAAAACAAAAAAATAAGTCCGACATATTCTGTCGAACTTATTTTTATTTATAATGTTTTTAAAAATAGCAATAATTATTCGTTATCATCAGCAGTATCTGTACTAAAATCCTCTTCTGTTGTACTCTTTGAACTGCTCTTCTTGGATTCAGAAGAATCTGTGCTGTCATCATCACTGTCTGACTTTGAATCAGAAGACTTCGTGCTGCCACCCTTTGCTTTGGCTGCTGCTTCTTTTGCAGAATTCACTGTCATTCCAAGACCATAGTTCGCAGCTTTTCGAATCAGATCACTATCTCCGGAATTATTAATAATATCATAGAAATATTCTTTCGCTTTTTCTGTATTCTTATTCAGCTTTGTATAACATCTTGCGATCTGATACTGTGTACTGTAACTCTTATCATACTTATAAGATAACTCAAAATCTTCTAAGGCATCTTCATACTTATAAGACTTATAAGATGCATCTCCACTGTTATATAACTGTGTAGCTGCATTCTGGAATGCCTTATCTTTCATGGATGTATATAACTTCTTTGCCGTAGATGATGGTAAAGAGTCTTTATCTACTTTTAAAAGATGTTTTGCACATTCTACATAGTTACCGCTTGAGTATGCCTGACTTGCCTTTAAGATGCTGTCATACATACTGTCCTCACCATTAGAACCTTCATATACTTTAAGACGCTTTGTAAGCTTCTTATTCTTCTTCTGAAGACTCTTCTTATCATCCTTTAATGTATTGATCTCTGCATCTTTTTTATTGGTTGTCTGGCTATATTCCTTCTTTAAGTTATTATAATCAACACTTACACTTGCCTTAACGCTTGGAATAACAAGTACAAACATGGCAACAACGCCGATTGCAAGACCAATTAACATATAAACAAACTGTTTCCATGTTTCTTTATTCGGATCTTCATAATGGTCTACTGGACGAACATTTTTAAGATTCTCATTATCCGGCTTTAAAGCATCTGCAGGAATCTTCTCTGCCACTGTTTCCGGATTCTCTCCGATTTCTTTTAAATACCGACGAGCTGTCGTATTATATCTGTCAATCGCAAGGGCATTATTTAAATCTGCCTGTGCAGAGGCATTATCACCTGCACGCATATGAAGTAAAGCAAATAATAAATGTGCATTCACGAAGTTCGGAGTGACACTAAGTACCTTCTTTACCTGAATCATCGCAAGATCATCACTTCCCTGCTTTGCATAGGAAAGTGCTGCATTATACTTCTTTGCTGTTTCATTAATCTCTTCAAATACTGCTGGATGCTCTTCCATCTGTTTGATATAAAGATTCGCGATGTTCTCTTCTACGGAAGAAAGCTTCGCACTGACTTTCCATTGGATATATGCCTTGCCACCTTCACCCATCTCATTATAAACAAGACCGAGAAGATTTCTTGCATTCTTATGAGACTTATTATAAGTAAGAGCCTTCTTTAAATACATCTCCGCTCCACTTAAATCATGCATCTGCGCCTTTTCAAGACCGATGTTATAATAATAATCTGCAGTATTTAACGCTTTCGCTATGTGTTTATTGTCAAAGCCGCAGGCATTACAGTATCTTCCCACACCAACTGGCCGACCACATTTAATACACTTCATTGAATTCCTCCTAGATCAGACTGTTGTTTCTTTTATTTCTATCAGATGAGCTTTACTTAGAAGCTTTCTTTCCTTCACGCTCTGATACCAGTTCTTCTACAAGATCAGTGATATCTTTAACGTCATCACTAAAAAGTTCATCTTCTCCAATCTCAACACCTACTGCTGGTTTAAATTTCTTTAATTCTAAATCAAAATCAAACATGATATATCCTCACTTTCAAAAAATTGTTGTCGCAAAATCTTTAATCTCTCCTGCCAAATACAGTGATCCGAGACATAAAAGATTCTCATATTCTCTATCCTTTAAAGCTGTCTCAAATGCTGTCCTTGCATTATCGTATTCGTATATCGGACACCCTGCTGTCTCTTCTTTAAAACACTGTTTTACTGCAGCAGTATCCGCTCCTCTTGCGCTGTCAATCTTTGTAATGTATATTCTCTTCCAGGGAAGCCTGCCTAGTACACGAATCATCTCAGAATAATCTTTATCTGAACAAACTGCAAATAATAAGAGCCACTCCTTATCAGAATCAGTCAAACTGTTATAAATCTGATGAACCGCTCCCGGATTATGTGCCCCATCCACATAAACATTCTCTGCAATCTCTTCCATCCTTCCAGGCCAGTACATCTTTACAATTCCTTCTCTTATCACATCCTGTGATACTTCCGGTAAAAGAACCTTTACGGCAAGTACCGCTAAGGCAGCATTCTGCACCTGATAGGAAGCATAACTTTTTACTTTTAAGTTGCTTATCTTATAATAACGGCTATTGATAGAAAAATCAATCGTATTCTCACATTTTTTTAAAATTGTAAGCTCTTGCGATTTCAGCCCATAAACAAGCGCATTTTTTTCTTTCGCAGTTCTTTCGATTACCGAAAAAGCACCATTTTCTTCGTCAATCGCGACAACTGGAATCCCCTCTTTTATGATTCCTGCTTTTTCCGCTGCAATCTGCTCTATCGTATCACCAAGAATTTCTGTGTGATCATAACTAATGGAAGTTATGACAGAAAGTACCGGATTTGAAAGAACGGTTGCATCCAGTCTTCCTCCAAGTCCTGTCTCCAAAATACAATAATCTACTGCTTTTTGTGAAAAAATAAGCATGCCCATAAAAAAAAGTATTTCAAAGAACGTAAGCGACTGCAAACCTTTCTCCTCGCCCTTCACCATATAGTCTTTTACACTGCACCAGGCGTTGATCAGCTCTCCATCGGAACATTCTTTAAAATTAATACGAAATCTTTCATTAATTTTTATTAAATGAGGCGAAGTAAACAATGCAGTCGTATACCCTGCCTGCCGTAAAATCGAATCAATATACGCACTGACGGAGCCCTTACCATTTGTCCCTGCAATATGAATCACCCGGAGATTCCTTTCCGGGTGATTCGCCAGTTCAAGATAAGCGGAAAGATTAGACAGGCTTGCTTTTGCACCGAACTTCGGAATCTCGTTGAGCTCCCGTTCCATTTCGCTGTATGTCATCATTCCTAAATCCTTCTTATCGCTATTTATTTCTTAAGCTGAGAAAGACGTTCCGCAACCTGTGCTGCCATTGCAGTATACTTCTCTAACTTTTCTTTTTCTGCCTCTACCTTTGCTGCCGGTGCTTTGCTTACAAATCTCTCATTAGAAAGCATTCCCTTTGCACGCTTAATTTCTCCTTCGAGACGGCCTGCTTCTTTTTCAAGACGGGCAATTTCTTTTTCAACATCAACAAGTTCTGCAAACGGCATATAAATAACTGCATCAGGAATCACTGTAGATACTGCATCCTCTGCAATGCCTGCTTTATCTGCCTGTACATGAACTTCACTTGCATATCCAAGTGTTGCAAAGAATACTTTAGAATCCTCAAATACTCTGCGAACTTCTTCTTTTTCAGATACAACATAGACACTTGCTTTCTTGCTCGGTGGTACATTCATATCTGCACGAAGATTACGAATATTTCTTACAGCATTCTTAATCATCTCTACTTCATTTTCTTCAGCCTTGAAGTCAAACTCTTCTTCAAAAACAGGCCATTCAGAAACCATAATGGACTCTTCTTCATCCTGAAGACTGCAGAAGATTTCTTCTGTGATAAATGGCATATATGGATGTAACAACTTCAGAGAAATCGTTAATACTTTCTTTAATGTAAAGAGCGCTGCTGCTTTCGTCGTATCTTCCTCATTATAGAGTCTTGGTTTTACCATCTCGATATACCAGTCACAGAACTCTTCCCAGATAAAGTCATTTAACTTGGCAACAGCAACACCGAAATCGTATTTTTCCATATTGTCTGTCACTTCTTTTACCAGAGAATTCGCTTTGGATAAAATCCATTTATCAGCCGGTGTCAGGTCTGCAAGAGATACGTTGCTTAAGTCCGCTTTTTCAATATTCATCAACATAAATCTGGAAGCATTCCATACTTTATTAGCGAAGTTTCTGCTTGCAATAATCTTCTTCTCTGAATAACGCATATCATTACCCGGAGCATTACCTGTTACTAATGTAAGGCGAAGTGCATCTGCACCATACTGTTCAATGATCTCTAATGGATCGATACCATTTCCAAGAGACTTACTCATCTTACGGCCCTGTTCATCACGAACCAGACCATGAATAAGTACGTCACTAAATGGACATTTACCTGTCTGTTCATATCCTGAGAATACCATACGGATTACCCAGAAGAAAATAATATCGTATCCTGTTACAAGAACATTCGTAGGATAGAAATAATCAAGATCTTCTGTCTTTTCCGGCCAGCCTAATGTGGAAAATGGCCATAAAGCAGAACTAAACCATGTATCTAATGTATCCTCATCCTGTGTAAAATGAGTACATCCACACTTTGGACATACGGATGGCATTTCTTTCGCTACAACAATCTCCCCACATTCATCACAATAATATGCAGGAATTCTGTGTCCCCACCATAACTGTCTTGAAATACACCAGTCACGAATATTCTCTAACCAGTGCAGATACGTACGTTCAAAATGACCCGGTACAAAACGAAGATCTCCGTTCTTTACTGCTTCGATCGCAGGCTTTGCCATCTCGCTCATCTTTACGAACCACTGTTTTTTCACCATTGGTTCCACTGTAGTATGACAGCGGTCATGAGTTCCTACGTTATGTTCATGCGCTTCAATACGTACAAGATATCCTTCTTCTTCTAACTCTTTTACGATAGCCTTTCTTGCCTCGTAACGATCCATTCCTGCGAACTTTCCACCATTTTCGTTAATCGTTCCGTCATCATTTAAAATATTGATTTCTTCTAAGTTGTGACGCTTTCCAACTTCAAAGTCGTTAGGATCATGTGCTGGTGTAATCTTTACTGCACCTGTACCAAATTCTTTATCTACATAAGAATCCGCAACAATCGGAATCTCCTTATTTACGATTGGAAGGAGTACCATCTTTCCAACTAAATCTTTATATCTCTCATCATCCGGATGTACAGCAATCGCAGTATCTCCAAGCATTGTCTCAGGACGAGTAGTCGCAATCTCGATATATTTATCTGTTCCAACGATCGGATAGTTAATATGCCAGAAATGTCCTGCCTGATCCTCATATTCTACCTCAGCATCAGAAATAGATGTCTGGCATACCGGACACCAGTTGATAATTCTTGAGCCCTGATAAATATATCCCTTTTCGTAAAGGCGGATAAATACTTCCTGTACTGCTTTAGAACAGCCTTCATCCATTGTAAAACGTTCTCTGTCCCAATCAGCGGAAGAACCAAGCTTCTTTAACTGGCTGACAATACGTCCGCCGTACTCTTCTTTCCACTCCCAGGTACGCTTTAAGAATCCTTCACGTCCAAGTTCTTCTTTATCAATGCCTTCTTCTTTTAATTTGTTTGTAACCTTTACCTCAGTTGCGATACTTGCATGGTCTGTTCCTGGCTGCCATAAAGCATTATATCCCTGCATTCTCTTAAATCGAATGAGAATATCCTGCAGTGTATTATCTAACGCATGTCCCATATGCAGCTGCCCTGTAATATTTGGCGGCGGCATTACAATTGTAAATGGTTTCTTGCTGCGATCTACTTCTGCATGGAAATACTTCTTATCCATCCATTTTTTATAAAGTCTGTCCTCAATCTCTGATGGATTGTAGGTTTTGTTCATTTCTGTTGCCATGTTGTGGTTTCCTCCTAGTTTTTATCATATATGCCAGGCATTCCTTATTGGTATGTCCCTATAAATCTCCTGACATTCTAACTCTGATGTTATATCGTAAATAACGTACCAGCTACCATAGTATAACTTATTTGCGCATTTGTCACTAATATTTTTTATTTAAATTTCTATTTCTTTGCGAAAATCTCTCTGCAGGCTTCGAACCAGACGCTTTTTCTTTATTTTAGCCTCTTCTTCTTTTCCATTTTCATTTAAAAATACTATTTTTTTATAGATTTCCGATACCGCATTATATTGAAAATCTTCCTGATATTCTGCAAACTTTTCCTCAAATGCATCAAGTAACATATCGGAATCCTCAAATTCCTTCAATTCTTCTCCTGCTGCTTCGATTCCTTCTAACAATGCCGTAATCGCATAATAATAAAAAAGAGATTTCTCCTCGCCTAAATGCTGATATGCCTTGATAAAAGCAATCTTTGCATTCTGAAAACGAAAAAGTTTTGATTCCGCGATTCCAATATTATGATAGATCCGCCCAATCTCATTTTTTTCCAAGTCTTTTTCTACAAGAGCTTCCTGATAACTTTCCAGCGCTCTTGCTGATCTGCCTGACCTTACAAGCAGGTCGCCCATCCATTTTTTCTGCCGGTAAACCGGAGCATTCATAAGGCTTCGATACTCATCTAAAATATCTCTTATCTCATCTTCATTAAAATAATGCCCTTCTCGAAATAATGCAGAAAAGTACTTCATCTGGTCCTTTTCCGGATCTGTCAGACGAATCAGCTGCTTATATAACTTTTCCAGCCCCAGTTCATCCCTGAGATATACGAGCAGATCCTCTCCGGGAAGTGTATGGATATAGCAGATCATATGTCTTTTTAAATAATAACAAAGTTCCTCATAGGAAAAAATCTGTATTCCGGTATCTTCAAAATAATATCCTTTTTTTCCAATCTTACCAATACAGATAAGTGACTCTCTCATCTTCCTTACCTCTTTCCCTCCGTAATGATCTTTTATTACGAAATTAACTTAATTACGAAATTAATTTAAATGGAAAGACTGTAATCTTTCCTGTTGCCGGAAACATTTCTCCAAACCCCATATCTTTCAGTAAAATCACTCCCTCCACCGAAGAAGTAAACCGAACTTCTATGCGGATCCTCGTCGTTTTAGGCGGACGCTTCGGCAATCCTTTTATATCACAGGCAGCTCCCTCGATTTCATTTTCCTTCGTATTATGATAGAAAAAATCTACCCGCTGGCTTTTATCAAGAATAATATCCACACTGCCATGCGTATTATACCACTCTCTTCCTATGGATGTTATCGGTACATACTGCGGCTTCCCTGCCTCTGTTGTAATCACTCCCACCGTATGGTAGACCATATCCGGTCCATCCATGAGAATCATTCCCTCATCCATAAGCTCGATCGGGTGGATTCCCAGAAGACAGGCTCCGTTCGCATACAGATTTTGTCCTAGAAATACTCTTCTTCCGGCACAAAGATAGGTCAGCGTTTTCTTCATCCAGTTTCCTTCAAATCCACTTCCTGTAAGGAAAATAATATTTGCCGGGGTCTTTACAAGAAAACGCTTCACCATCTGTCCAAAATTCGCATCCTGTTCTGGTGTTCCTTCCACTACCCGATATTCATTAAGATCAATCTGTTTTTCTACTGCCCGATAGGCCTTCTGTCTTGAACGGCGTATCTGATCGATCAATACATAACTCAGCTGGTTATCATGATAATCTAATAAAAGTGTATTGCGATCCCACATAATTCGTTCCTGATGGAATACATATTCTGCAAATGCTCTGAAATGTGTGATGATCTTTACTGTATGAAACTTTAAAAACTCTTCACTTACACTTTCTTTTAATTTATCTCTGTTTTCTTCGGATGGATCTTGCATGGAAAAATGAACCGCCTGATAATCAGACCATTGATATTCTTTTTCCTTCATATACTCTTCCACCAGATGGATTCCTGTCTCTATATATGCCTCTTGCTGCTCTTTTGCTATTGGGAAACTTTCTTCGGACATTTCTTCTTGTCCTTCCCTGTATATGCTAAACTGTACAGAAGTTTTCCCCAGATCAATTCCCGCATATTTTTTTGTATCCAGTTCTTCCATTTATATTATAAACCTCTCAATCTGTTTTTCTGAACCACTATACACTGGTTTATCTACAAAAGCTTCATACACTGGTCTGCAAAAAAAGTTTTTAAAAGATATTCTTTTAACTCTGGCAGTGATGCTTCTTCCGTATCTAAATAATTCAATGTAAAGAAACGGCTTTCCTCTCCATCTTCATATTCAAATGTTTCAAATTCCAGGGCATTCTCATCCGCAACTAGCTTTCCGTCTGCTTCTAGACGATACTTTACATGATCTCTCTGGAAGAAATTCATATGACAGACATACATTCCCGGAAGAACTTCTTCCAAATTCAGATTACGGAAAGAATATTGTTCACCATCAATCTGATAATTCAATATAACATGCTGCCCTGCACGTCCTCTATATGTCAGGAATGTCAATTCTCTGTAATAGATTGGAAAATGAACCCACTGTGCATACGCATGGTAAATCGGAAGATAAAACTTTTCCTGCAAAAAGCCTTCTATAATGTATACTGCCGTATCTTTAATGGTATCGTACCATTCTTCTCTTCCGGCAAAATAATACAGGAAATGAATTCTGGAATGTCGGTTTTCCATGCGGCCATTTACAATCTCCTGACCAATTGCCATATGCATAAAATCATTCAGCTCCATGGAACTTTCTAATTCTTTCATCGATGCATATTCCAGATAACGGTCAATCAGATCATCTCCCTCATTAGTCTGATAGAACGATTCAAATACCGGAAATACACCTTCTGTATCATTACCAGTAAACATGACCTGTTCAAGAACCTTTCGCTCAAAATCAGCCGTTTCAAGGCCAAAGCGCCTGCCTCTTTCCCAAATATCCAAAAGCACTGCTGTTTCACCCTGAAAATGCTTCATCAGATACGTCAGTGTATCTTTGTTACACTTCTTTCGAATAAATGCCGCATACGCTAAGGAAAGTGTTTCCTCATCCTTCTTTCCCTGATAATATTGTGCACCAAAGGATGCCAGACGGAGAATCTTTGCGGAACCCATTATATCACATCCATATAATTCGATTCCAAAGAAAGCCTCCTCCATCATGCCGACTTCCATATAATAATCCATTAATGTCTTTCTAAATTCTACAGAAATATTCGAGTAATCAATCTTTCCAAGCCATCTGGCCAGGCTTCGCTTTTCCTGATGATTCTCATAATAGGTAAGCAGCTTCTCAACTGCCTCTGTCTGAATCCAACGTACAAAATCATCGTTAAATGTAAGCTGCTGAAGAACGGCTATGCCATCTTCTTTGATTCCCTCGTTCATCTTTTCTGATTCCATTAATAAAATCTTCTTATTAGAAAGGTTACGGCGAATCCATTCTTTTTCAAACTGTTCTGTTGATAAGAACGGCTTTAACTGATATTGAATATCTCTGACATATCTCTGCTCATTATTATCTACAAAATAAAATACGGCTCTACTATTATATACTTCTACATTGCTTACCCCCGCCGAAAGTGGATAGTATCTTTCCTGTTCTGTTTCCGGACAGGAAACATAGACGCCACTAATATGCGGATTATTACAGATCAGCTTATGATAAAATAAAATATCACATACTGACTTCCAGTTATCCGGCTTTTCAAGAACTTCTTTTTGAAAACAAGTATACAGATATGCCAGATGTTCATTAATTCTTCCTTTTAAAAGCTGTTCTTCCACAAATGGAAGCATTTTAGAATAATATGCACCGTATACTTCTTCATAACTTTCTTTATTACGCAGTACGTTACTATAAAGATATGCCTTTTCCAGATAATCAAGGCTGTTACTATAAGTAAAATAAATAAGCACTCTCTGCGGAATGATATCATATGTTGTAAAATCCATACTGCGGATAAAGAATTCATTCAATCCTATGATCTTAAGATTTGCCTCCACCGCAAGACGGAAGTATTCATGGTATTCCTTCCCTGTTCGATTCCCCTTTATAAGAAGGGAACAGATTACCTGTAAAAACTGCTCATCCGGTTCAACACCATATAGCTTCTGTGCAATATAAAATACTGCCTTATTATAAAACTTCATCTTTAAAGCAAGCCGGGCAAACTGATAGGAAAGTGCCAGTGAAATATAGCCGTATCTTACTCCCCATCGGAAAATACTGATTTCAAACTTTCCAAGTTCTTCCATATAATTTGGATTCTCATTTAAAATATCACAAGCTTCAAAGTATAATAAGCTGCTGTTATTTCCATCTTCAAATAATTGTCGTATCGTATCATACTGAAGCCGCTTATTATACACATATTCTCTGTCAAGATAAATAAGCATCCACAGCGCCTCTGCCTTATATTCTGATAATTCGTAAAACTCTCTTATTCCAGTAACCGCCTTGCTGATCACCTCCGGAGTCCGGTAATACATTGCTTTAAGATAAAGAAAATAATTCGCTTCTAACGGTTTAAAACCGCCTTTTTGTGCAATCTCTTCTAAAGCTTCCATCGCCGCCTTCGCCTCTTCCTGCTGTTCTTCCATTAACAGGAAATGCATTCGGTAAAGCTTCCATTCATTCTCTTCAGTAGAACGATACAATTCTTTTAAAACCTGTCCAGAATCTTCCGCAAAATCTTCAAATCCAATACTTCCTGTCCTAAAATACAGATAATTATGCATAAGTTCTGCCCGCTTCTTCTTTAATAAAAGCTTCTGTTCTTTATCCTTTATCAAAGCAGAAGACTCTGTCCACCATTCAACCGGAATCTTTATATCCTGCCGAACTGTATCGATTCGTATAACATCGCTTCCATTCCGAAGATTCTGTTTCTTCTCTATCGTAAATGAAAACGTTCCTTCTGTAAAATCATCACTGGAAAAACGGCTCACAGATGGCTGAACCTGTCCCTTTTCACTGTAAATTCTTCCTTCTACATATCCTGCTGAAGTAAGTGCTATTGACAAAGTAGTCTGCGTATCGCTCTCTTCCATTACAATCTTTTCACCAGATACTTCAAGAAACGTCGGTTCTTTATATCCTGCCGCTGTAAGAAATTCTTCTAAGATAAGACTTCTTGATCTGCTCTTCATGAGACTGTGATATAAGCTCTTTTGCTCTGGAAGATGTTCCAGAAATACTTTTTCAAAATTCGGCAGGAAAAATAATTCCATCGCCTCTTTTCGATTCTCTCTATAAATATCTACGAATTCTTCCATCGTAGATATTCTTCCCTTTGAAGTTTCTATATATTTATGTATGACCTTGACAGAGTAAGGAATCGTATATTCGCCCCCATTGGTAATGAGAACTATGTCTCCTTCAAAACTGCTATCCGCCGTCGCCAGCTTGCCTTTAAAATAAAAAGGAATCTCCTGACGGATTCCCGCAAACCGCTCTACTTCTACTGCCATCTTATCGCTGGTTGTACATACATATCCTTCTATCGGAATCTTATTCTCACTCTCAATGAAAAAGGAATCTTTGTAAACTCGTCCCTCTTCCACCTCAATATCCAGACTCGTAATGGAAAGGCTTACGATTGGCGTTGTATCGTTATTCACCTGGTTTATTATATTAATTTCTTCTTTCACGTCCTATATCCTTCCCTTTTCCATGATATGTCATATTATAGCAAACATTGCTCTATTTTTAAACAGATACAAAAGTTTTTTCCTAATTTATTTTTAAATAAATTTCTAACATTTTTCATAACTTTTTGTGCTATTTTAGACAAATCCAAATGATTGTCCTTTGACATTAAAAAGGCTTCGTCTTAGTATTGATTTAGTTATTTTATTATTTTGGTGAAGTGCGCCCATAATAAGATTATGGCAGTTTCACAATACCGTTTCATACGAAGGTGTACCGTATTAGTGAAGCTACAATAAGTACCAAGCCAAGATACAGGAGGTTGAACAAATGAAAAAACTATTGACCGGACTTTCTGCTTTTCTGCTGTTTAGTCCACTCCATGTATTTGCTGCTGACGGAGCGCTCTCTGATACTGCACTTGGAACTACACTTCCTCTTTGGAGTTGTATTCCTTTTGCTGGAATGCTCCTGAGTATTGCCATATTTCCTCTGATAAAAGAAGAATGGTGGGAAAAGCATAAACCCTGGGTCGTTGCTTTCTGGTCTCTTTTATTTCTCATTCCATTCGCTGTAATCTTCGGTGGACATATTGCATTAGAACATTTAATAGAAGTAACACTCGGTGATTATCTTACCTTTATTGTTCTTCTGTTTGGTCTGTTCTGTGTTGCCGGTAACATCAGTTTACAAGGTGATCTGACCGGTAACCCAAAAGTAAATGTTGTATTACTCCTCATCGGAACCCTGCTTTCGAGCTGGATTGGAACAACCGGAGCAAGTATGCTCATGATCCGCCCGATCATAAGAGCAAATAAATGGCGGCAGCGCAAAGTGCAGATTATGGTATTTTTCATTTTCCTTATTTCTAATATCGGCGGCTGTCTCACACCGGTAGGTGATCCGCCTCTTTTAATGGGATTTATGAACGGTGTTGGATTCTTCTGGAGTCTTAATCTGCTTCCTGTAATGCTCTTGAATGTTCTTATCCTGCTTACTCTGTTTTTCCTGATTGATACAAAAGCATACAAGAAGGATATCGCTGATGGTTTTAAACCAGAGATTCGTCCGGAAAGCGAGCGTGTCAAACTTCACTTAGATGGTGCTCACAACATTGCCTTTATGCTTATCATTGTTGCAGCAGTTATTTTAAGCGGTGTCCTTCCTACAACGTTTCCTGTTTTCAGTGAAGGACTTACGATCATGGGAGTAACTTTATCCTATGCTTCCATTATTGAAATTATAATGATACTTGCTTCCGCCTATCTTTCTTTTAAAACAACAAAGAAGGAAATCCGAGACAGCAACCACTTTACCTGGGATGCCATCGAAGAAGTTGCCATTCTTTTCATCGGTATCTTTATCACCATGATCCCGGCACTTCTTATTCTGAAAGCACGAGGTGCTGATCTTGGATTGACACAGCCATGGCAGTTCTTCTGGATAACCGGAGCACTATCAAGCTTCCTTGATAACACGCCAACTTACCTGGTATTCTTTACTACCGCAGCTTCTCTTGGATTTAGCTCCGGTGTACAAACATTGACCAGTTTTATTCCGAAGGTGGTTCTGATGGCGATTTCCTGTGGTGCCGTATTTATGGGTGCCAATACCTATATCGGTAATGCTCCAAACTTTATGGTACGCTCTATTGCAGAAGAAAACGGTATCAAGATGCCATCCTTCTTTGGATATATGTTCTGGTCACTCAGTTGTCTGATTCCGGTATTTTTAATCGATATGCTGATTTTCTTCCTATAATATTTTAAGTAAGATTTTAGGCAGGCTTTTAAAATATAAAAATATAAATAAAAATCTCAGTATAGTCTCTGTGGTGATGCTCATCACAAATACTATACTGAGATTTTTTATTTACAATCCTTCTTCTTATTAACACGAAAGCTACTTACCTTACATTATTATTCCCGAAGAGAATCATCTTTTATCGTACCGTTTTTCAAAAATGGTTCTACAAGCTTCTCCCACTCGTACTGCCATAATATCTCAGAACCCTTTGGTGTATCTTCCTGTCGCCCCATAAACTGGCTGAGATATACTCCATGTTCCTTCCAGGCTTTCCCGTTTGTCGTAGCATTTAGTATGACCGGCTGCAAGTTATCCATCGTATGTGCAAATCTGGATTCCGGTGTATTCTTTGCCTCGAATTCTTCCCAGATTGCTTTTAACTTTGCTCCCTGATCTTCCGGCAAAAGACCATACAGCCTTTTGGCTGCCTTCTGCTCTCTTTGGGCCTGGGTCTTCTTTCCGTCTTCATCATAAGCATATGTATCACCGGCATCAATTTCAACCACATCATGAAACAGCACCATGACCATTGTTTTTAACACATCAATCGGTTCATTGGCATATTCTGATAAGAGAAACGTCATTAATGCCAGATGCCATGCATGTTCCGCATCATTCTCTTTCCTCTTTCCATCTGATAAATAAGTCTGCCTGCCAATAAACTTTTCTTTATCCATCTCGCGGATAAAGTTGATCTGCTGTTCTAATCGTTTTGTCTGTTCTGAAAATGTATTTGTATTTTCCGATTGTTTTTCTGTATTCATTCTTACTCTTTTACTCTCTTCTAAGGTTTCCTTAACGTATTCTTATCTTTCGGATTTCTGACCAGCCAGACCAGGATTTCACCCCAGCCTTTTTATAAGAATAGCGCACCCGAAAATAATATACTTTCTTTTTTAACTGTTTAGTAATAAGGCTCCCATTTTTACGGCTTACCGATACTTTTTTTGCCTTTTTAAAACGAGCGTTTGTCGTATACTGAACCTGATACGTTGTTGTGTATGTTCTTTTTTTCCAGAAAACCTTTGCTTTTCTTTTGGTGTTGCGCCGTACCTTTACTTCTTTCAGTGGCTTTAAGAAATATGCTTTCTTTACTGAGCTGAATCCTCCAAACACGCCCCCGTTATATGCCCGTACTTTATAAGAATACTTCTTACCCTGCTTAACCTTTTTATCAATGTAAAAATCTTTTGAAGAAGACACGACCGCTACCTTTTTCCATGATCCCTTATTCTTTCTTCTATAAACATAATAGGAATCTGCACCGTATGCCTTTTTCCAGCTAACTTTGATTCCCTTCTTTACATTGGATACACTTTTCAGTGTTGTACGGAAAATAACGATATACCGCTTATGGGAGATTCCTCTTTGAAACAGATTCGTCATGATCGGACAGCCCCATCCATAATAACTGTCCTTTCCTTTGGAACCAAGATCCCTGCAGTATAATTTTAATTCCCGATAAATACCATCTACCGATAAATTAGACTGCATCATTTTTAAATAAGCAATCGCCGCTGTAATATGAGGTGCTGCCATAGATGTTCCTGACATTGTCGCAAAGTTCCCTTTATAGTAAGCGCTGACAATACCACTTCCCGGAGCCGTAAAGTCAATGGCACTTCCACGATTGGAGTAATAGGCAAGCTGCTTGCTTGAATAATCAATTGCTGAAACAGCGATTGTCTTACTATAGCAGGCCGGATAACAATAACGAACATCCACACCTTTACTTCCACCTTCTCCATTACCGGCAGCGCAGCAAATAGGAATTCCTCTATTATATGCCTTATCAATTGTCGAATCAAGATAATCATATAAGCTGGCATTCACATCAATAAATCCCATACTCAGATTTACGACATCTGCATTTTTGCTGACAGCGTACTGCAATGCTGTCTTTATCGTCAGCAAAGAAGACTTTCCTTCATTATTAGATACTCTAAGTACTAGCAGTTCAACATTTGCCGGCGTAGCATCTGCGATAATTCCACTTACATGGGTACCATGTCCAAAAGTATCCTGTACATTATAATTATTCCCAAAGAAATTATAACTTTGTGAAGAAACTTTTCGTCCTGCAAATAAAACATTGGAAGTATCAATTCCTGTGTCAACTACCGCAACAGTGACACGTCTTGTATACCCGTTTGAGGCAGCCTGCTTCTTCAATTCATTCAATCCCATATAATCGCTTCCCCAGGAATAGGTTCCCTGGCCATTCTCTCCCCCTTGAGAAAGAGGAAGTCCCATCGTAGAATCTTCAATAGAAACTACTTTATCCGGATAACAGGATGAATAAGTCCGGCTTAACTGCTGAAAGGCTTCTTCCGTTTTTTCCTCTGAATCATACTGTAAAATCGTTTCATGGTCCATTTCATTGACATAAACTTCTGATGCACCACAAGTATCCTTTACCTGATTACTTTCCACAATAAGACGCTTCGTCTGATATGGTGCGGTCACTTCTAAATCTCCGTCCATATTCTCTTTAACTTCATATACGCCATCCTGCTTATCAAGATAATTATCTAAAACATCTTCTGACTTTGTTATACTCTTTGCTTTTGAAGAACTAACATCAAATGTATCTGAAACCTGCTCCTGTTCTCCATCTTTTTCCATCGTATCTGTTCCCGGAGTAATTACCATTTTTTCAAAATAATCATCATCCCATGTATCTGATATCAAAGCGGATATCTGTTTATAATCCGTAACATCCTGTTTGGTTCCTGATACTTCTGCTGCATCTGTAATACGAAAAGAGAAAAAAGCACACAGTATACAAATCATCGTTACAGCTGTTATTTTCTTCCACATGTTATTCACCTCCGGGGATATACCATAATCTACTGCACGCCTGCTTCTCGAAAAAGAGCATTCACGACCGTATGGTATTCCGCAACTGTCTTTGCCTTCTTTATCTTCTTTCCATACTTCTCACATTCCGGGAAAAGTGGAATCATATAAGACCATACTTCTTTTAATTTAAACAAAACATTTCTTCCGCCAGACATAATATATTCATATCCATAGCACAACTCATCCAGAAATGCCTTCCATCTGGCATAATCTATGTCTTTTTTTGAAAATTCTAAGCTTTTGTCTCCTGCACAGTCAAAACTTTCTGTAAGCTGAGGATTCGCGATCATTCCCCGGCCGACCATCACAGCCGACAGTTTAGGAAATCGCTTTGTTACTTCCTGTACATCCTGCGCACAAAATATATCTCCGTTATAACAGACTGGATGTATACTTTGTGAAAAACCTTCTGCAAAAGCCTCGTAGTTTACCGGATTCTTATAGTAATCTTCTCTTACCCTTGCATGAATAATCACTTCCGAAATCGGAAACTGATTATACAGAGAGATCAAGTCTTTTATTTCTTCTGGCTTCTCCATGCCAAGTCTTGTCTTTACAGAAACAGCTAGGTTCACTCCCGAAAAAACTTCATCAAAAAAAGCTTTCATCCCATCAAGATCTGACAAAAAACCACTTCCCTTTTTCTTAGAAACAACCGTTCCGGATGGACATCCCAGATTAAGGTTCACTTCCTTATACCCAAGCTCTCCCATCATCTGTGCCACTTTTATAAAATCTTCTGACTTATTCGTAAGAATCTGCGGCACAACTACGATATCCTGATTATGTTCCGGCAAAATGTCATTCTTCTCTCTGGTATTTAAGCCTTTTTTCGGTTTTGGGGTCACAAACGGAGTAAAATATTTATCTACTCCATGAAAAAACTTATGATGTGCATTACGATAAATATACCCGGTAATCCCTTCAAGAGGTGCAGCGTAACACTGCACCTTATGTTTGTTTTCCACTATTTAAGCCTCTTTAATACTTCTACCGTATATTCATAAATTCTCTTTGTACTTGAAATGGAGAGACGTTCCTGTGGTGTATGAATGTCAAAAATGTCTGGTCCATAAGATACACAATCAAGACCCGGCATCTTCTCGGAGAATAATCCGCACTCAACACCAGCATGAATTACTTCCATTACAGGCTCTTTTTTATACATTTCACGATAAGTATCTCCCATTAAAATACGGAGCTTGGAATCTTCTACATATTCCCATGCAGGATAATCACCGGAACGGCTTACCTTTCCGCCAAGACTTTCTGTCAAACATACTAATCTATCATAAAGCTCTTCTTTCTCACTTGCTACGCTGCTTCGTACAGAAAATACAAGAGAAACGGTATCTGCTTTTGTTTCTAAAATACCAGGATTTAAAGAAGTCTGTACAAGCCCTTCCATATCCTTACTCATCTTCTGCACACCCCAAGGGAATGTACGAAGTGCTGTGATTACTGCATTACCACAGACATCCGTCATAGGAAGCACACCGTCAACACTTTCTGCATCCTCTTTAGAAAGCTCTAAAAATCCTTCAATAGACATGCCTGCATCTGTCTTATGGTATTCTTTTTCAATGATTCCCTGCTGTTCCTTAAGGATATCCATGAAAAGATCTTCCTGACCCGGTGCAAACATAAGGATTGCTCTTGCACTTCTTGTAATCGCATTATCTTTTAATCCACCATCTACAGATACAACTGTAAAATCAGCCTTTTTCTTTAATTCATAAAGAACTCTTCCAAGAACAACATTCGCATTCGCTCCCTGTTTCTGAATCTCTACACCGGAATGTCCACCTGTCACGCCACTTACGTGAATAGAAACCAGCTTACCGTTCCAACGTCTTCTCTCTGCCGGGAATTCACAATCCACTCTCATTCCTCCGGCACATCCAACAAGAAAATGTCCCTCATTCTCAGAATCCAGATTCAGCATAAGACGAGACTTCAAAGAAGAACAATCCATTGCTACCGCACCAAGCATACCAATCTCTTCATCTACAGTAAATACTGCTTCGATCGGTGGATGTTCCAGAGTATCATCATCAAGAATTGCCAATGCCATTGCTACCGCAATTCCATCATCTCCACCTAATGTAGTTCCTTCTGCATAAATATAGTCACCATCGATTGCTAAAGACAGTCCATCCTTCTCAAAATCAATCGTACAGTCAGCTTCCTTCTCACATACCATATCCAGATGTCCCTGAATAATTACCGGCTTGGAATCCTCATATCCTTTTGAACCATTCTTTAAGATAATAATATTATTCTCCGCATCCTGATGATATGCCAAACCTCTTTCTTTTGCAAAATTCACACAATAATCACTGATTGCTTTTGTATTCGTTGAGCCATGTGGGATATTGCAAAGCTCCTCAAAATAATAAAACACCTTTTCTGGCACTAAGTTGTCTAAAACTCTCATTTTTATCCTCCTATATTTACCGGACATTTTTCGCTGCTTTATGTTCTAAAAATTATCCATTCATTCCGGCATATTATTACTTATTATAACTCAAATTCTATCTTTACGCAATTTCTATCTTGTTCCAATTTGCTTTTTTGCACTTGTATTTGTAAACTTAACCCACTATACTAAAAATATGAACGAAATTACGACAATACAAATATTTAAGGAAATTATTGAGGAAATCATTTATGGAACAAAAACAATTTTCACCTACAGATTCACATTTTAAACATAGTTCTTTTCAACATTCCCCCAGCACCCCTGCCGCTTCATTATCACTGCAGCCGATTGCCTATATTCACTCTGATTTTTCAGAAAAATTTGGCATTCCACGCCAAAGCGGTTTAGTAAACAGCCTGCAGGCTAAGATCGTATTTACAGAACCATTTCGCAATCAGGACTGCATCCGCGGAATCGAAGAATTCTCCCATCTATGGCTTATTTGGGGGTTTTCCAAAAATCAGCGTGACAAGTGGACACCAACCGTCCGCCCACCAAGACTCGGCGGAAATAAAAGAAAAGGAGTATTTGCCAGTCGTGCGCCTTTCCGCCCAAACCCTCTTGGACTATCCTCTGTACGCTTAGAAAAATGTATCCCCACTTCTCCGGAAGGACCACTGCTCTATATTTCCGGTGCAGATTTATTAGACGGTACTCCAATCTACGACATCAAACCATATCTTGCTTTTACCGATTCCCATCCGGAAGCTTCCGGAAGCTTTTCCACAAAAGCTTTAGAACACCGTCTTGTCATCCACTGTCCAGAGGGATTACTGCACCTTATCCCCATAGAAAAAAGACAGTCTCTCTTAGACTGCCTTTCCCTTGACCCACGGCCTTCCTACCAGCATGATCCAGAGCGAATCTACGGCATGAACTACGCAGGTTTTGATATTCACTTCAAAGTAAATCATAATGATCTCTTTGTTACAGAGATTATTCCTTCTCACGAAATACAATAAGCTTACTGATAATATAATTCAGTACAACTACGACAAACTGTGCTGCAACCTTTACTAAAATACTGTTGAAGTGCAGTTTGTTAATAAAGATCAAAAGAATCACTTCCTCGACAACTAATGTAAACAAACGTCCGCCAAAGAAATTGATGATTTCCAAAAACACTTCCTTTACTCCATGTCTCTCCGCATTAAAGACCCATATTTTATTCGTTACATAAGCAAATAATACCGCCAGAATCCATGAAATAATATTCGCTACAAGAGGATTCATATGTAATGCCACATCACAATAACTATAAGAACCAATACTGATGACTGTAGTTAATCCTCCAAAAAATAAATATAACAATACTTCTTTATATTTATAATAGATGTTTTCAAAAATATTCAATCCCGGAAGCGCCATAATCTTATCAAAAATATCTTTCTTTTGTATGTTCTTTTCTATGTTCTTTTCTATTTGCTTTTCTTGTTCCATCTCTATTCTCCCACTATTTTTCTAACAATACACCTGTGGAATCATAACATAAGATTTATTTTTTTTCAATAGACGAAAAATAACTTTCTCCCTTACAGTAAAGGTAAAAGAGAAAGTTATTTTTCTGTTTTTGATAAATTTGAAAGGATACTGATCTATACTATTATATTCTACTTACTTCGTAAATTATTTCTTAATAACTACTTTCTTTATAAGACTCCATTTTCCATAAACTTTTGTCTTACCATCTAATTTGTAAGCTCTTGCCTTGATATAATAAGTCTTTTTCTTTTTCAGCTTTCTGATCGTCTTTGTAAGCTTTATGGTAGAAACTTTCTTTGTCGCTTTCTTTGTAAAGTTCATATTTGTAGAGTACATAATTTCATAACCACTTGCCTGTGCCACTTTTTTCAGATTTACTTTTGCCTTTTTGCCTTTTAAAGCTTTCGCTCTTACTCTTACACGAGCTGGTGCAACTACCTTCTTTATCTGTGTATCCGGCTTTGTCACAGTTGTATTCTCTGCCTTCTTAGCCGGTGCAGCTACCATAGATAAATCATAAGTAATATCATCTGCACTTAAACTGGATACTTCATATGTTGTTCCATCTGCTTTACATGTCTGGATATCTGCATACAGTGTCTTGGCAAAATCCATTGTCTCATCACCAATCGCAATACCAAGCTTTGTTGCATAATATTCTAAGTTTGTTTTGTCGTTCTTGTAAATATTAAGCATCTGTGCATTTACATTTTTCTGAAGTTCTTCCATCTTTGTCATATATGCAGTATAGAACTGCTTTACACCTTTTCCATATGCAGTTCTATTATCCCCATCTTCACATAAGAAACCTACATTACGGAAAATCCAATAAGCAGCGCGGGAATTATAATTGTGTGCTTCCATCTTATATGCTCTTGATACATCTGTTAATAATGCTCCATAGAATGGTACAAATGTTGACATATCTGCATTACCCATACATACCCACTGTACCGTAGCAAGTTCTGCCGGCATAGATGAATCAATCTGGAAAATATGACATTCCGCTGAAGACTTCACACCAATTACTCGTGAAATATTTCTTCCAAAGTTCATGTCCTCATAACGATATCCAGCTAATTCATATAACTTTTCTACGGTAACATTCTTAGCATTAATGAAAATATCCTGATAATCATCTGTATAAATAGCTGTGTTATCCTGTCCGGTTAACAGATACTGTCCACCACGAATTCTGTCTGCATTCCCAGCACTATATCCCTTACCTGTGTAAGATAACTTCACATTAATATCGCCCTTTCCGTCCTGAGCTGGAACATAGAATCCATTATTCTTTGCAACTTTTACAAGGTTTGGAGAGGCAATAACATTCTCTTTATCACTTAAATCCACATCTCCGATGACCAGACAGTTTGGAATAACTGCTGCTTTATTAGAAGGCATTTTAATTGCACAGTAATTATGACCTAATAACATCTCGAAATACCATACTTCATTCTTATCTGCTATAAAAAGTCCATTCCCTTCGCCTGCACCAATTGTATCCATTACATCAGCTAAAATCTCCACACCTTCACGTGCTGTAGATGCCTGACAGAGAATATAATCTGTAAGATTCTCTTCTGTAATACCTGTATTCTTTACATATGGATCGTACTGTCTGATACTCTTTGCAGCAGATGCTGACGTCGTTGCAGACATTGTAACACCTTTACTGTTTGTACCGAATTCTCCAAAATATCCATCTTCATCTCCCTCATTATCACGGCAGATCGTATAACGGTACGTTGTATCGACTTTAATCGGTGCCTGAAATTCTGTCGCACCTGATTCATCTTTATATACTGCATTCTTCCCAACATGTTTGGCCTGAATTACTTTATAAACTTTGTCCTTACGGGAGGAAATATCCTCTGTTCGTCCATACATCGTTGTTCCGTCTTTTGTACAATCTTTACCTACATAATAAGATGTACATGCCTTTGCCGGTAATGCTGTAAAAAGCATCATACCTGCAATAGAAAGCATTGTTAATACTAATTTCTTCATCTTTCTCTCCTCTACTTCAATAATATCAATACTATCCCACAAATCGTTTAAAAATGAAAATCTTCGTATGCTTCTTTGCATTTTTATGCATATTTTGTGGTCTTTTCTATGTATAATAATACTTTATGCATAATTAGTCAATATTTTTTGCATAATTATTTATACGATCACTGTTTTACACAGTTATAAATAAATAAAAAAAGAGAACTTAATCAACACCTTATCATGTTGATTAAATTCTCTGTTCCTCTCTTATTCTTCTGTTACTGTATCTGTTGTTTCCTGAGAGAAATCTTCTACAGTATTCCCTTCTTCTGTTGTCTCATTCTTTACTGTTCCGGTATTCTTTTTATCTTCCGATGCTGCTGTTGTAGCGGAACTACTTGCTGTTGTGGCTGTCGCTGTACTTTCATCCACCGCTCTTTCCAATGTGATTTCTGATACGGATTCTCCGTCCGCCATTGGCATTTTAACGGTATCTTCTTTTATCCTCTTGCTTGTATAGCAGTAGATTCCATCCGCATCTTTTTTAAAGCCGGCCTTCTTTAATTCCTTTTCCGTACTGCTAAAAGTCAGATTACCCGGCAATGTAATCTGCCCATCAAACATTTCCTTACTAAAAGAAAGCTTCGTTATAATACAATCGCTTACCTTCTGATTCTTATCACTCATATTTCGAATGATCACGCCAATCTTCTTTCCATCTGTATTCGTAAGATAAGCATCTTTTTCAAGCTTCCCTCCTGGAACAAGTGTCGCATTTTCATTTCGAAGTGCCTCTAACTTCCAGCCATCCTTTGTAAAATCGGATACCTTTCCTAATAATTTATACTCTTTATCTCCTACTTTTACAGAAGAGAACATCTTATCTGTGTTCACTACAACACCATCTTCGTTCTTCGTCTGTAATGCCTGTTCCTCCGAAGCCTGTTCTGCCTGCTTTTTCTCCTTTTTCAAAGCGGAAATCTGCGTTTTTAGCTTCTGATTCTGTTTCTGAAGAGACTGATTCTGATAACCTAAACCGGCAATAATAAGCACAAGAACAATTCCGATTCCAGCAGCAAATACTTTCCCCATATTGCCTGACTTCTCTGTTTTATCCGATTGTTGCTCCCTTCCGGCTTTTTTTGTTTTTTCTGTTGTTACTTCCTTAAAATCTACTTTCTTAACTTCCGGATGCTCCTCCTGTATTTCTGGTGTATTCTCAGAATCTGGTGCTTCCTTCTTATCTTGACGTCTCTTTCTCCTATGGAACAGCGTTCCCTCTTCATCATCTGCACCTACAACTTCCTGTCCTACCTCTTGTACCAGCTGTTCTACTTCTTCATCACGACTTAATCTTCTTCTCCGGTCTCTTCTGTTTTGCTTAGATTCTATGTCTGACTCTGTCTCCTCTTCATTACTGTCCGAATACAATCCGTCATTATCAGAATATATATCGGAATCTCCTCTAACATTCTTGTCATGATGAATACCTTCCCTGTCTTCTGATATGGATTCTGTATTCTCGCCTTCCTGTTCTTTCATGTAAACCTGTGTATCATCCAATTCCTTATCAGACAACATAATCCAACTCTTCATTGTTGACTTTATTGACTTATCTTTCATTCTCTCAATCCTTTCACGAAGAAAATACTGCCTCTTTTGCGAAAATCGACATTATTTTTTCGTTCATTATAACACATTTATACCGTAAAGAAACAAACTTTCGTTACGAATTTTTTCTTTTGTTTACTTAATCACAGGAAATATGCATTGAAATCACGTTTTCATTGATATCCTTTGTTATCTGGTCAAATGTTTCCATATCATAGGGCAGTTGTTTACTTTTTACACTATAATACGTCTTATAGCTAATCTCATTATGCTTTGCATTCCCATCAACTACATGTACAAGCTTCTCCTTATACTCTTTCAAAGGTTCCAGCAGACATTTTCCATGATCTACTGTATCTTCCTGGCTTTTCTTAATCAACTGATAATACCTGGCAATCCCCGTTGCATCTGCACAGGCAAGACTTTTCAACTTCTCATCACTACTCAGATACGCTTTATAATCACTGTTACTGTCAATAAAGGCATGTTCTACAAGAACAGTCAGCATATCATTCTCTACCCCGCCTCGGATAATTGCATAATAATCTGCAAGCACTTGGTTCGGATAGCGTTCATCCGCCTCGGAATCCCGCGTCAAAATTCCCTGATTTGTAAGCCCAAGCTTCGTCAGTTCATTTAAAATATTACAGGAAAGCTCTTGTCCTTTTCGCGCAAGAGCATCTTTGTAACCATCTTTTGCCGCAAGCACTGTACAACCATGATCATATGCTGCACATGGACCAGCCGCATTATTATGAAGACTAATCAGCGCATCCGCTCTTTTCTCTAGCGCAAACTGTATCCTCTCCGGAAGTTCTATCTCTTCATCTCCCGTCCTTGTAAGGTAAACCTCTGTATTCTCATACGATTCAAGCTCCTGTTTTAAATATACAGCAATCTTTAAATTTAAATCCTTTTCCTCCACCTTTTCATTATCCCTTGCCGCCCCGGACTGACTGCCTCCATGTCCCGGATCAAGAACAAGCACAAGAGGCTTTTCCTTCGCCCGCACCTCTGTTTTCTCTTCAAAACAAAAAACTGTACTTATCACAAAAACTATTAAACACGTAACGATAACATACTTTCTCATTATCATTTTTTCTTCCCCATATCGTCTTTCAAAAACTGCTGATATGTCCTTGGACGGTACGTTCCTCCGCTAAAAGAACAGTAACGATACACACAATCCACAACATAATCAATCGCATTATAATCATCCTTCATATCCGGATCCGGATATGTAAACTTCAAAATATAATTCTTCTCCCCATCATTCGCCGCAATAATATATACTCCTGTCGTCTCTGAAGAATCTACGGAAGCCCCGATCAGGGTGCGCGCCATTCCTTCGCTGTCCGTCCTTGTCGGCTGCATCTTAAAATAAATCTTGTTTACCTGAGAAGAAAATCTATCATAAAGCTGTTTCGCATTCTCTAATGCATTCCCTTCATTCTCCTCGGTATAAACAGCAAGTTCTGCTTTTTTCTCTTCGCTGCCTTCTTTATATGTAAGACTGTACGAGTTCCCTAATGCATTCATCTCACTGTGATTAAACAAATACTTCGGATATCCAAAGCTAAAACTTCCATCTTCTGAAATCACTGTGTTATATGCATCCGTACTGAGGCAGTTCTCCACACTCATATGCGAATTCTCTGTATCCTCAAGCATATGCTCTGCTTCCTTCTTCTCTCCTGCCTTATCCGAAGTGGTGTTATCTGTAGTTTTCTTATCTACATCCTTCTTATCTTTACCACCCTTTGACGAAGTATTCTTCTTAGAATCAGAAATAGAAGAACTTTTATGAATACTGTCTATGAGCATCTCCGGAAATCCACATTTATAAAGCGCAAAACCTCCGGCTAAAACAATAAATAAATAAAGCAGAAACGGCATCGAGGACTTCTTCTTTTTTTGCGGTTTAACTTCCTGTCTCTTTTTCGTCGATTCCGATGCCGCCGTTCCTGAGCCAGCATCATAACCTCGATATAACTTCTTAGCTTCACTCTCCTCCTGCTTTTTCACAAATTCTTTCCATCTGCGCTGTTCCTCTTCATACCGCCTACGCGATTCTTCCATGATGCGCTGTTCCTCACGCCGCTTACGTTCCGCCTCTTCTCTGGCATATTTCTCCTCAAGAAGTTTGCGTTCCGCTTCTTCCTTTGCCGCCTCTTCTCTTTGTCTCTCTTCTTCTTTTTTCTTTTTCTTTATCTCTTCGTACTCTTTATCATCAATCTCTCTATAGTATGCATCTTCCGTTTCATTGTTATTCTTCTCTTTTGCAGATACATCCTCTCTCTCTATCTCTCGTCCACATCCTGAACAAAATCTTGCATCATCCGGCAAGTTGGTACCACAAAATCTGCACTTCATACTGGGTCACCTCTCTCATTCCTTCATGTACTCTTTCAAATTTATATTATAACAGGAAATGGAGAGAATTTACAGACCGAAAAAGTTGGTAAATTTAATTTTGCAAACTATAGGAGAAAATCAAATCTTTATACCACAATATTTCCAGGTAATAGTATCTAATAATAAAAATTCTTCTGTTCCAACAGGCCGACCATCAGAGTAGGTCGAAAATACATCACAAGATATAAGATTCTTCTTCTTTGTAATAGCAGACATTGGAGTATGCCCAACAACTTGAAGAAACTTATCTGACTTATATAGTCTCACATCACCATACTGGGGTCTAAGCCATATTGGCGAAAAATCATTCCACATTTCCATCTTTCCCATACTATTAATACAATCTATAACAGTATCTATATCACTGTATTTTGCTCTTGGAATATAGCTTTTCACAAAAAAATCCGATACACCACCATGAGAAAATAATACATGATCAATTCTATGAACGTATTTTATTGGATTATCTTCCGATAGCACCGTCTTTAACTCTATCAATTTCTTTTGCACACTATAAGATGCATAACTACTGTAACCTAATTCTGCCTCGTGCCATACATAACTCAAATCATGATTTCCATAACACCATACTGTATCAGGATATTTTTTAGCGAATTTAATTGCTTCATCATAAGTTATCTCATAAAGTGCCACATCCAGCTGCTTATCCCAATCATCTGGAATATCCATTAAGCAAACAGCCTTTTGTGCTATTCCTTGATGCATTAATGCCGCTGCCTGCTTAAACATAGCTGGTTTTAAATGTATATCCGGTATTACAAGAACTTTCATAAACAGCATCCCCTCTTTGATAAATTATTCTTTTCATTTTCTTTTCTCCTTCATATACTCTCTCATGTACTGGAGAATAATTTTTTATTGCCTTTTCTTTAAATTCTGTTAAAAAAATACTATCTTAAATCTATCACTTTAACAAATATTTTGAAACACTTCATTTATTATAATATACCATATTACTATAAAAATTAATTTTAATTTACAGGTCAAAATTGAAATATGATGCTAATTTTGATAAAATATTTTTATAAAAAACAGCTGTTTCTATATAAAATAACCGCGAATTTTAGAAAGGAAGTGGTTTCATGCATTATTTAATTTCAGATATTCACGGCGACTTACCTGCATTTCAGAAAATACTTAATAAAATACATTTTCAACCTAAAAAAGATACTCTAATTATCATTGGTGATATACTAGACCGCGATGCATATTCCCTTGAACTGTTATCTTACATATCCCAGTTTCTTAAAACTGGCAGCATGATTCTTTTAAAAGGCAATCATGAAATGTATGCTTTACGTTATCTGTCTGGTAATCTTTCTGGAACTATGTGGGATGCATTTGGCGGTGAAACAACTAGACGTCAGGTAGATGTGCTCATGCCATCTACGCAAAGTACGTTAAGGAGATTTTTGGAATGTCTTCCTTTTTTCTTAACAATAGATACTCCTGCGTTCGGAAAATCTATTCTTGTTCATTCAGGACTTGACCAAAAACATCTTATTTTTCAAAAAACAGATACCAATACTGTTATTGATGTTATCAGTTCTATTGAAGCTGCTTACCATGCCGACGCCTCCCATTTTCTAACTAGGACAGATATCCTTGATCTGCCAGATACTACCCTAGAGGCTCTTGACCATTACATTATCTTTGGACATTTTCCAACTTTCCACCTGAATGGAGGCAAAAGAAGTGAAGCATTCATTACTCCTTATTATATGGATATTGATTGTGGTAGCGGCTATCGAGAGGATGGCGGATGGCTGTGTTGCTACTGTATAGAGAACGATGAATTTTTTTATGTGTAAAATTATTTTATAATTTTTATCAAACAAAATCAAAAAACAGTAATATCATTTTATCTTTTCTAATAATATAAACATTGGAGGTCTAATACTCATGGCTACTGAAAATATTTTAACTAAATTTATCACAGCACAACAAGAAGATTTTAATATGGCATTATCTGAGACAAATTCTTTTGTGGGGAGCTTGATGAAAAAACGATAGAAATTTCTGTTTAATCCATCATAAAAGTGAAATCCTAGACAATTCAATTACCGAAGACTCCCGCTTAACCGCCCAGCAGACGCATTTCTTTCTGCTGGGTAGTTCTATATAATTTTTGAGAATTCTGATTAGATTTTCTTACTCCTTTAAGTCGGGATAAATTTCTTCAATGATTTCCTGTACATGCTTAACAGGAATAATTTTACAAGAAATGTCCCGTTTTAATTCTTCATCCAGTTTATTATAGTTTTGTAGTGGAATAAATACTTTTTTACATCCACAGATTTTAGCAGCAAATATTTTTTCAGGAATACCACCAACTTCAAAAACACCTCCCATGATATCAATCTCGCCAGTAAAGGCCACATCATAATCTTCTTTTGTTAAGGGGCGTCCTAATGCAGCACTTAACATAGACATTAGAATAGCTGTACCACCTGAAGAACCAGATTTTAAAATAGCTGCTTCACTAAAATGAATATGAACTACCTGTTTATGAAACAATTTAGGATACTTTTTTTTCAAGAAGAAGTAAGCAACTTCTACAGACTGCCTGACGGATTCTTTGACATGCCCAGTAATATAAAAAGAATCATCAAGCGGTTCTAATGGCATCAAAACTGTCTCGACGGCAAGACAACGTCCACCGTTTCTATTTACGGTGAGTGCCCGTGCAATGCCTGGCAGCCCTTTGACAAATGGAAAGTTTCCTTCACACCATTCCTTAGTATAAATCTTTTTATTTAAATTTAAGTTCTGCAAAATCATATCTATATAATCTATGTAAACTGCAAAATTTTCATAAATATCTTCTGCAACAAGATTTCTGATAAGTAATTCCATATGATGCTTAAGTTCTCTGACTCCAGTAGTATGACAGTAGTTCAAAATAATATGTCGGATTGCATCTTCTGAAAAACGAAGAGTTTTTTGTGGAATACTAAAATTCTTTAAAAGTTTAGGAAGAATGTAATTTTTTCCAATAATAATTTTTTCTTCTACTGTATAATCATACATAGGGATAATACATTGAAATCTATTTAAAATCGAGTCAGGTATATTTTGCAAGCTATTTGCGGTAGCAATAAAAATTGTATTTGAGGTAGGTAGAGGACATTCAAGAAACTTGTCTTCAAATGTTCCGGTAAGTAACTGATAAAAACAGTTCATCGGGTTACCTTCGCTCGATATCTGCTCGACCTTGTCCAATTCATCCAAGAAACAGAGAATTTCGGAAGTACCATATTTATAAAAACTTTTCCAGAAGCGTCCAATAGAAGCGGAATCATAGCTACTGTCGAGCCCTTCCAATTCCAAAGTAGTTGACATGGCATTCATCGGAATAATTTCCATAGGAATCTGGCAATTTCTTGCTATACATTCGGCAAGTGCAGTTTTTCCAATACCAGGAGGGCCTACTAATAATATGTTAAAGCCGCGGATTCCTGCTCTTTCATTAGAAATAAGAAAATCAGCAAGGATTTTTTTTGGTATTTCCATGCCATACAATGTTTCTTCAAGTGCTTGTTCAAACAATTCTGGCTGTAAAGGCTTTCTTTGTGAACAGATTGGGGAAACATTTAGGATATATTTTAATTTTTTTAAAGCATGTTTATCTCTATCTTCTACTTCCTCAAATAATTCTTCAATAGAACGTTGAATTTCTACTGGAAAAGAGCGTTTTGTTAAAGCATAAAGTAACGATAAGTCATCTGCAGAAGAAAAGCGGTAGGCAATTCCCTGGTTCTCTTCATAAACATTCAATTTTTGGCGTTTAAGAATTGCCTTTTGTTTTTTTGAATCGAGTCTGAAAAAGTTTCGTATTTTTAAAACCTGCTCCGTTATATCTATCTTATATAAATCTTTAAAGATTTCATCTTCATTCTCTCGCAACATACAAAGAATAACTGCATCCTGAGTATAATCTCCAATAGCCAGAGCATAAATTGTTAATATTTCTCCAACACGGATTTTCTCGGTCGCTTCACTACTATGGACGGTTTTATTCATAAAATACATATGACATGAAGTATCATCATCTAAAAAAATGATGATTCTGTTTAAATTATTTTCATATCGTGCAAAAGCTCCTTGGATTTTGAAAAACCTTTTATGAAATTCTTTATATTCAGCACTATTCTTATCTTTGGGAATAATGGAAATATTCAAATGAAAACGTCCTAAGTTTTCTTCCTGATTCATGAAGTCCTCTGCCAGAATAATAGTTTTTTGAAGATCATATTGTGTGTCGTGATTGTATACATCAGTAGTTGCCATTATTCTTCCTCCATTTCTTTATGTGTTTCTTCAAAAGCGACTTTCAAGCTATCTACAAGCATGTAGCCAATTTGCTTAGTAATCTGTTGTGCTCTTTTTTTGTCCATTATGTGTACCTCCATTATTTTTTTGATTTACCTTGAATATTCTGTATAATTAAGGATATACACTAATTTTTTTTATGACTTTTTTAAAAAAGAAGTTGAAAAACAAACAGCTAAATATATGGCAAAAAGTTATTTAAAGTAATATTTTTTGTTTATAGAAAAAAATTTATATCTGATGCTACTCAATATACGTTGAATATATTGTTTTAGTGTAAAAAAGACAATCCTCCCAATATGCTAGTATAAAAATACAAGATATATTATGTGTAGTACAAATAAAGAACAATAACACGAGGAGGGAAAGAAATATGTATGCGGTTTATAATCCAACGAATAATATATTTTTTGTAAAAAATATCCTTACAGGCGAAACTCATAAAATTGGAAACAAATATCAATTCCTCTGTAAAATTGCATATAGATTTTCATATAAAGGTGATATGAGGTATGAAGGAAACTGGATTCTGGATAATAGTCAGCTTGCCTTTAATGAAAATGATTTACAATGTGAAGAAGAATTTAATAGAGAACTTTATATTAAAGAATATAAGTATACACAAAGAAAATATGTTTATGTAGATGGATTAGACCGTATTTTAAATCCCAGAGATTTTTTAAAAGATATAATGCATTATTATATGCTTTATGGACATCCATTTTATTGGCCGAATGAATATAAATCTAATAGATCTAATAGAGAATATCAAGGCAGAAAATCGCACACTGGCTATTCATGGAGAGGGAAAAATCGCTCTAATTTAAAATGGAAAAAGTAGCAAAATGATATGTTAAAAAAAGACTTAGACACCAGAGAATACCATTTTAAACGAGTTGGAGATGGAAAAGAATTTGAATTGAGTTGGGATTTTGACAGACCATATTCAGGAAACTGGAAGTCACAATATAAGTGTAATAAACAATATAATATACATACTTCGGTGAAAAATACAGCTAGTATTCGAAGGAGATATGATGATGAGTTTTTAAAGGATGAAATTGATTATATGTTAGAGATGGATTTTCTTTCTTGTGAAACTGAAAATTGAAGATAGAGAATGAATATGATTTTCAAGATAAAATTTTACATATAAGAGGAGGAGGCAAGCAGAGTTGCAAGATTATGAACGAAAACGACAGAAAAAGAATATTAACAAAAGAGAGGAGAGGATTCGTTCAGAAATAAATGGTAAGCGCTTAATTTTCAGGTATCGTATCAGAATACTGCAAATGCTGCTCTACTTCATGACCACAGCCCGGACAAAACTTCGCCTTCTCCGGCAATTCACTTCCACAAATCCTGCACTTCCTACTGCTCATACCGCTTTTCACCTCTCATATCTGATCGGGCACACTGACCTGGTCTCATGCTATGTAATAAACGTACCTGCCAGTTGCCGGTTACTTTCCTGAAGTTTTATTATAACAGGAAATAATTCGGATTTACAGACCGAAAATGTCAGTAAAGTGTACTACTGTCACACTTCTACATTCTTCCTCTTAAATACTGATATTGCTCAACAAATTTCTCCATATATTTCTCTCCCTCTTCCATGGACATTTTCTTCCCATTGCAAAAGTATCCTAATTCCTCATGCTTACCATTGTGCCATTCTAATGTTTCTATTTTTTTAAGTTTTCCATCTGTATATTCATATATGTTATACTCGCATCCACCAGTATCCTTTCTATAAAAGACAACCTGATGCTTTTCTTTTGAATAAAACATCGTTTTCGCCTGCCCTAACTTATAACTATACAGCTTTTTTATCGTATCCTTCTTTATATCATATCTATACATAATGCTGTACGGAATGAAACCTTCCAGGCAATCAACCATAAAAAATTCAGGAATCCCATCTCCATCAACATCTGCAATATCATATATCTCTTTATAATTCTCCTTTAAAAATCTTATATAACATTGTATTGCTTTTTCACCTTCTGGTATTAATTTACTTTCTTCCTTCCTATATTCTGCTATAGGCTCTTCCACCATCTTCCCATCATCCAATTTTTTCTTAAACCATATACCTGTTTCATACTCATCCCCGTAGTATACAGAAAATACAAGGCAATCTTTACAAATATCCCAGGCACGATTATAAATATTTCTTCCATAATTATCATAATTTTCAGTAAGCCATTTTAACTTTCCTGTTTTCAAACTAAATTCATATAAGTCGCTGCCTCTCTGAACATACGCATATTTCCCTTTAAAATTTGTAATTCCAAACCATTCCCCTTTGCTTCCAAACATAGCTTCTGTTAATATCACTTTTTTATTTTTTGTCGTTATGTCGTATTCATACCAGATTGGATTATTACTATATGTATTTGTGTAATAAATTTTATTATTATATGGATAAAAATAATCTGGCAACTCCTGATTTGCTGTTTCTTTTAGTACAAGTTGGGGATTACACGTTTTTTGGGTAATATCAATTCTCTTAATTCCATCTGCCGCATAATAATACAAATATTTCCTGTCCATTATATGATACTGACTTCGTTCATACTCTTTTGGAATCCTAAACAGCTCCCTTTTTTCCCCTTTTTTATCTATCCTTTCTACATATCCTTTTTCAGAACTTTCCCTGTCATTCCATGCACAATAATAAACCGCTTCACCATCTGTATAAAGATATGTTGCTCCTTCTGTCTGAGACAGAGTCGTTTCCTTTTCAGAATTTTCTTCTTTTTTAATCAGTTTTCGTAAACAAACTGTCTCATCATAATCATCAATATATATATTCCCATCCATTATAACAAAATTAGCATCTTCATCCTGCAAATAATATACAATATCTGTTTCCATTCCATGAGACTTCGTCATATTCCTTCGATATAGAACATGTCCTTTTTTATAATAAATGTATCCATTATAATAAGTGCTAAAAGAATTATTCGTTCCATTTTCTAAAGATTCGTATTCTTCTACAGCACTATTTTTTTCATTTACCGTTTTCTTTTTGCTGGAAATACTATTTCTATCTTTTACTGTTTCCTTTTTGCTGACAGTACTGGAAATATCTTCTTTATTTTTATAATAAAATAATCCGGTTCCGCCCATAATCACACACAATAATAGTATGACTGGAAATATTTTCTTTTTTCTATCTGTATTTTGTTTGTCTATCATTCTACTACTCCCTTTATCGCCTCTGGATGTTTATGCATAATCTCTGCCGACTTCTTTACTCACAAAACCATTCTCTGCCCCTGATGCCTCCTTAGTAATAAGTCCTATTTTCATGCCCATTAAAGACTGAACAAAATACTTGCGCTGAATCCGTTCAACTTTAATAGGATATTCCAAATAAAAGCCAATCAGAGCCAGTACCTGTTCCGGTTTTGTAATTTCTTCATCAAGCAGATAGATATTCATACAAAGTAATTCCGATAACTCCACCTCGCAAAGTTTACTCTGATTTCCTTTACCATCTCTTATATAAATAAGTGGCAATTTTTTATAGCAGGCATTCTTTTCAACAATAATCCGCTTTCTCTCATTTGCTACTTCAAGATATTCAGAAAGTCCAATATCTTCATAATTAGCTTCTAATGATTTAAGTCGAATATAAAGCCTTCTTAAATCTGGCGGATTTTCATTATCAAGCTTATGAAAACAACTATACACCTCTGGAAGTCTTTTAAGCTGTAAATTCCTATGCAAAATCTGTAATCCACCATAAGAATACAGAATATGATTTGGTATTCCAATCTCCCAATCATATTCACGCAGAAGCTCCCCCCACTTAAAAGAATTGCACTTACTTTCTTTATATTCCAGAATCGCATTGTTGATATAATCCTTCTCCATAGAATAGTGGAAAGAATAGTGAAAAAGCATTTCCAACCAGCTCTCATATTCTGCAATATCTGACTTTCTTTCCTGCGTTACGCATTTCATACTGTCAAATAACAGCTTATTGGTATATTGGGGAACATCTACTGTACACCATTCATATATCTGATACAGAAGCATGGAGCACAGTACATCATTCGTAATCTTTTCAGTAACGTAATCCGGGATATACACTTTTATTTTTCCGCGAACTACTTCATTCCAATCAATCTTTTCAACCTCTTTATTCACTGGTGTTTCCAGATTTTTACCATAAAATGAATACACTTTTTTCCCATTTTTGTATTCTGACTTTCTGAAACCAGTCAAGATATAATCTGTAACCCCCTGTCCATACCATGTCGCCATCACTACACAGTACAATGAGTAATACTGTTCGAACATTTTGGAAGATCGATTCTCTGGTACTCCTGCTAACAGTACCAGTAAGCTTTCCCTGATATCACACTCCTTAAAAATGTCTTGCACCGTTTTCAATATATCTTCCTCCCTTGATGAATATCGGAGCCTCTCCCTGAAGCATTCCTTTATGAATCTTCATACAAGAATATCCCCCGACCTTCATATCATAGAAATATGCGTTATCAGCAAACTGATTCATAATATTTTTCACAGAACGAGCACCAGCATTTTCTTTCACAATAAGATCGACAATCGCTTCAACCGTATCCTCCTCGATAATGAGATCAAGCCCAGAATCATTATAAATTTTCTTCTTTTTAGTAAAAATACCGATATGTTCATCCATAAGAATGGTTTTGAGTTCATCTCTTGTAAGCTTATGAAGCCTGATGATATCTTCGATACGCCCAATAAACTCAACCTCTCCACCAATAGCAAGCATCTGGTCCCGGACAGACTCCTTAATATTAACTTTGCACTCTGTTGCAGCATTAAATCCAAGTGGATTTCTGTCCTTCTCCTTTTCCAACTCATCAATTCTGGGAAATGCTCCACCCAGAATGAACAAAATCTTGCCTGTATCCACCCCTTCGATCGTCTCCGTTCCTGCCAAAGCAGACAATAACTGCTGTTGTACCATGGCATTTATATTATCATTTCCATCTGAAGAGCCAGGTCGGTCACTATCCCTACGCATCCATTCAAAGAGCGGACCACTTCTTGTAACCTCCCTCACCTTTTTGAAAATCGCACTAACATCGGCACCACTAAAACCATTCGGAGTCAATGCACTGCAATCATAACTAATTACAGGCATTCCTAAATAAGGAAATGAGCTGATCGTTTCAATCAGATAGTTCTTTCCTGAGCCACTTGGCCCGATCATGAGCATTGTGGTACGTACATCATAGTACTTCCACTGAGTAAGCACAGAACACATTTTTTTCTTCAAAAAATCCTGCCCCACATAATACTTATCCATATGTGCATGACACTCAGACATAAATTCCATATCTGTAATCGTATTTGTCGTAGTATTGTCCCCCTCCTTCTTTTCGACTTTTTCGACCTTTTTGACTTTTTTGAGAGGCTCTAAAAAACCGAACTTTTTATATACCTTCTCAATCTCTTTCCAGGTTTTATGCGGATGATAGGCTTTCTCTTTCACAAGATAATAATAACGAAGAAGCCTTCCTGCATATAAAATTTCACTTTTCCCTGCCTCCTCCCACATATGTTCAAATACATCATCCTTATATGAAATTTTTTCAAAATCCTGGAGATAGCTGTATTCGCCAGTAGAAGCAATACGATATAACTCTTTCATCAGTGCAAGTACTGTACACTGATCGATATTCCAGTTTTTTTTCATATAACTAAAGATTTCGAAAATATATGCCAGTGCATTTCTGGAAGTAGTATCCAGACCTTCTGTGATTTCTCCATAACTATCTTCTCGCATCTCTGGCTCAATTACCTTTATTTTTTTAATCATCTCATCTGGTTCATAAAGAAATAATTTATCCATTTCTAATCTCCTATATCTTTGGTAGCATCAGATCATACTGTTTTTTCCAAATTATTCTTCCCACAAATGCCACTAGAATTTCTTCAATACTTGTACATATTAAAGTCAGCCCAACCATTAACAGAATATTGCTTAAACCATGATAACTATGGAAGATGTATTTTTTCCACGGCAAAAACTCATTCACTAAAAAGATATTAATTGGAATACTGCAAATACCACAAAGAATAAACAACCACAGGTTTTCTCTCTTATGGGTAAACGACAATACTGCCACCATAATGAACATAGTTATTACTGTTACAGCTACAAGCCAAACCGATTTGTAATAGGCAGCTATAACAGCTAATAAAAACGGACTCCAAATAAATAATTCTGTTTTATGCCTCATATCGTTCCTCTACTTTCTTTTACATAACAAGATTATTAATCATGCTCACTATGTTTATGATTATCATCATCGGTAACACTCCCTGCATAATAACAATGATGTAACATGCCGCAATCGTAGCTTTCCCATTGATACCTCTTCGGCGAAGCTTCTTCTTACCTTTTTTATCTCGAACAAGCTTCTTTGCCCGTTCTACGAAATCATCACTGCCTGTGAAAATCTCCCCAAAAATCCCCATACCATCAAGACCTTCGATTAAAGTCATATTGAACACTGCCAGGATCAAATTAAGAACTGCTGCCACTATAAGTGCAAGTGAATCGATAACCCCTAGCTTGAGACAGCAAAGGAATACTCCACAAAGGGCAATGTTACATTCAACACCTGCTGCAATAATCTGTGCACGTTTAAAACGATTTTCCATTTCTGAATAATCAATAATTGCATATGCCCCTAGTAAAAAATAGCGACACATGATACCCATCTCAAAAAAATGATTCTTTGAACTATAACCAATGCATGCAAAGACATGACTTAATTCATGAAACAACATTCCCAGACCTATTCCCATAAAATATCCTTTCAGAATACCATGACCAGTTGAAACAAATTTCCAGTCGTTACTACATAATATGTATACACCCATAATGAAAAGTGGCAACCATATAAAAATAAGAATTTTGTTCCAGATTGCACCAAAAATTCTATGTCGTCTTGTAATTCGAGGTATCCACAATGGAATACTAATCGATCCCAGACCGAATTCTATCCTTCTATTAACTTTATCAAGAAGCTCCTCTTTTTCCATCCATTCAAGAATGATATCCACTTCCTCCTCACCAATCTGATCAGAATAAATATCATATGGATTTGTCCTGCCGTCTAACTTCTTTAAGAAATGAGCATATAATGATGTTACTTCCCATTCTTCATCCGTCAGAAAATTCTTAATGTTATATTTATCATGACTGATTCTGTTAAAAATCAAATAACGATTGTATCTAGGGTAACTCATAAAATTCCTCCCTTCCAAAAAACTATTCCTCTCGTATTCTTCGTTTCTTTAACAAATGAACATCCTGTCCTATCCTCTGACATTCTAAAATCAACACCTCATCATTTGCTATATTGTAAATTGTCCGGTATTTACCAACCTCTTCATCTGGCAAAGAACCAATATAGTTTTGAATCTGCTTATATGTATAATGAGGAATTACTGTATCAGAAAAATTGCCCTCCCTTGGTAACAGGTTAAATCCCGTAAAATCATAAACTCCAGAAAAATTTGAATCAAAATCCAAAGCACACTTAAACCATGCTGATGCAAGAATTGCTCCTGCAGACGAACCAATATAGGTTGCACCATTATCAACCATATTGCATAGATAGGTGTCAAAATGATTTTTTCGAATATAATCAATGATTTCAAATGTATTTCCCTCTGTGACATATATCACATCCACTTCCGGCATCTCACAAATTGATTTTCCCTCAAACTCTTTAGTAAGGAATATATTCTTAAATCCTAATTCTTCGCAATTTCTTACAACGATTTCATCTACTTCATACCTGGGAAATGTTATAAGAAATATACTTCCATATTTTATTTTTTCTTTCTCATATGCCCTTCTAATCAAAATGGTTCCCTTGCGTATATTAAGCCCTTTTGATGTTAAAATCAGTTTGTATGTTTTTGATTTACTCATCAAAATCCTCCTATTCTATCATCTAAGACCGAATATCCTGAATCATGTCCTTCTCATGCCGATTGAAACTGTAACTGAACAGAATAGCAAACGTACTGGTCAACAACATGCAAACAGTCTGTCTCAAAATTGATTTAGTATATTTTGCTGTTGGTATAAACATATGGCAATATGTCGTACCTGTATCTTATGAGATAATTATATCAGGAAATCAATAATCTGTAGTTACTAAAAAAATCTTATTTGTTTCCATTCTGGAAATTTATCTGATATAATTGATAATCAGAACATACATTATTGAATGGAGACGATTTGATGTACTTATGTATAGGAACCTTATTGAAATTAATAGATCTATATAGCAACGGTGTATATACTAAACTTGCAATATGTCAGGAACTATTTTCATTTACTGAAAATGATTACAACAAAAGCGATGCTTCCGAGCTCATCAATTGCAATATGAATATAAAAAAACACGAGAGAAACTATATTATGAGCTTTAATCTCCAAAACGATAGACAATACAATCGTTTACATAAACTCCTAGAAAGCACCGCTAATTTTATTCTACGTGATGCGTTACCTATTGATAACATTGGTCCTTTTATTCAATCCGTATTAACCATCATGCAAAACGATGACAAATTAGATAATGCTTTTGGAATGAATCCCGAGTATACAAAAGAAAATATTTTTAGCACTTTCAAAGAACTTGATGCAACAGAATTTTTAATCAATATTTTATACTACTGTTATATTCTAAAGGACAATAGAACGGGAAAAGACACCGTCGTAAATTGCTTAACACAAAACTTTATCAAAGAACAATCCTTTGCTGCGAATAATATCTTTATTAGAAATATTAATGGATATAACAGATACACATATCGTAAAAATTATTCTGATGAAAAATTGCCTCATGAATTGACTCCTAATACTACTGTTATCGACGGATCCTCTTCAAATATTTTGTATAGAGAAGACAAATTTCACAGTATTGTAAATACAATCAGGTCTAATGAATCGAAAAATGTATATCTATATGGTATGGGCGGTTGTGGTAAAACAAGTATCGCACGAATGGTTTATTCTCATTTAAAAGATTACTACGATTGCTGTGGCTGGATTAATTATTCTGGAAATCTGAAGCAGAGTATGATAGATTCCATTGTCTTAGATGAATACTCTGATGAAACTATGATAGAGTACGATTCTCAGAAAAAATGGCAGATGCTTCGAAGAAAACTTACAAACAGCAAACAGACAAAGTTATTTGTAATAGATAACGTTGATTATATTGAGCAAATACAAGACCCCAGAACAGACAAAGACTTGATATCCATGTCTACCTGGAATAACACTACATTAATCATCACCTCAAGAATAGCAAGTATTATAGGTTATACCACCAAACGTGTTCTTATTAATAACTTAGGTGATAAAAATAATGACGAAAAATGTATAGAACTCTTTTATCACTATAATGAATCTGCTGCATCAAACAGAGATACCAATCATGAGGCAGTTGCAAATCTCTGTTCACTTGCTGATTATAACACAATGGTAATTGAGCTTCTTGCAAAAGGAAGTTACTACTACGGAGAAGATTTAGACGATTTCTATCAAGACTTATTAAAAAATAATTTCAGTTGTGCCAACGATACTCCAATATTTACCGAACACGATTTCACAGTGATAAAAGCAACTAATGCTGATAACTATTATGACATAGGAAACGAAACCTTAGCAACGCAGATATATAAGCTCTTTAATCTCAAAACAAGAAGTGAACTTGAGCAGCTAATATTATGGGATTTCCATTGTCTAAAAGAGAACGAAAAAGTAACCCGAAAAGAGCTTAAAACCTGGATGGGATATAATCCTAAAGACTTTGACAAATTAGTTAATGAAGGCTGGATTACGTTTCAGGATAATCTCTTCTTTATCCATCCTTTAGTGAATCAAGCTATATCCTGCTCAGAACAGGATTGGGCTAAGTATTGGAAGTGGTCTGAATATAGGCGACAGCAAGAAAAAACTCCATCATTGGTAACACTAGTGAAAACCCACAATTTGTTTATGAATAGTGATACCTTTGATACAAAAATGAGAAAGATGTATCTTGCAAATTATCTATCTTATGAAGGAAGATTTCTTGAACCAGAAGAACTAATATATCTTGCAGATAATGCCAGAAGAATTGGTGCACGAGAACTTGGTCTTAAATTCTATAAAGCAACATATGATAAATTGACTGTAGCTATACATGAACAACATATAATTTATCCTCAACCTAAAGGCGATGGAAATATTCATCTTCTTCTACTTGCTTGTTGTGATAGTTTTCCATTTATCAGCGACGATTATGACAAATTCGTTAACCCTAGTTCTGAACAAATTAAACTTTTGAAACTTTTCTGGAAATGTTGTTATTTCTATGGTTACATGCTTAGTTACACTTCCGTAGGAATGCAAGAAGCAAGAGATTATATGAGTCTTTCTATGATTATTATTCGACAACTTCAAATGTATTATAATGATGAAGAATATATGAATAATTACGGACGAACTTTAGATCATCTAGCTTATGTAATAAGTCAATCAGACATGCACAACCCTGACGTACTATCTATTGCATATAATTTTTATTCAGAAGCATTAGAGTATAGACAAAAGCTCGTAACAAAACATCCGGCTAATATGGAATACCAAAGAAATCTTGCATGGACAATGGATAATTTAGGTGTGTTTTTGACAGACTTCCTTACAGAAGATGAATATATCAGTAATCATAAAGACTTCTATCTGAATCCCAGTTGTTTTGAGACAGGTGAAAATCACCCAGAAGTTAAGCAACGAACAGAATTTCTCAAAAAAAATTTACAAGATGCAGAAACCTTACTTCAGGAATCTCTACAAATCAGAAAAATGGTAGCATCAAAAAATGGTAATCATAATAGTACTGAAGTTGCTTGGACGGATGTTGGCATGACCAAATTGCTTATGAATTATAGCGATAGACTAGATGAAGCAGAGCAATATATTTTAGATGCATTAAACATATATAATGAACTTGATAAATTATATCCTGCGCAACATGCATCAAGCCAGGCAAAAGCATATAAAATATATAGTGAACTATTAAAATGCATGAATAAACCAGACGATGCAGCAAATGCATATAAGGCTCAGATTATTCATAAATAAAATCCCTGTATAAAAATGTGATTTGACACAAACAATTGATTCTCATTCTATCAGATATCTCTCATTCAACAAATGATATCAACATTTTTATACAAGAATTTTTATTTAGATTTTAGGAGGTTCACCATTTTAACGTACATAATAATATTTATCGATGTCTGTTATACCAACTTCGTAACGGCCCAAATACACAATATAATTTAAAGAAAAACGGGGGAATTTCTTCATCAATTTGTAGAAGTCTAAGATATTCGCACGCATCCTTATATTTTCCTTGTGCTGCCTTTAACATCAACTTAACGTTTTTAATATCTACTTTTTCTAAATACTTCGAATCATATAGCTGTAACTGCGTTAACATTTCCTCAGTTTTATTTTTATCTCCCCAATTAGCATATAATTCTGCCATCGACCAATATAAGGAACTAACTTCTGATATTATTTTATCCACTGACAAAAGGCTTTTTTTATAACACTCAATAGCAAGAATACCATTTTTCTCAGCCTCATTATACTTCTTCAAACTATAGTTACTTTCGAATATTGTTCTATAAACTTCCGCTTTAGAAAATAGAGAGATATTATTTTTTTCAATCTCATCAAGAGCTATATTAAGCCTCACTTTTTGCTTATTCATTATGCAATATTGAATATATCTTTTATACGCCTTTACTCCTTTATCTGTGTTCTCCTTTTTATTTTTCTTATATAAGCTCCATGCTTTTTCTGCATAATCAATATTTTTTTCTTTCTCTGCCACATAATAATATTTTTCTGCAAGCAATATATCACTCATCGGTAAGTAAAGTTCCCATTTTAACTCTTCCTGTCTACCACCCACATAATGATATGAATCATAAGAAGGCTTGCTATCCAATGTAAACATTAATTGATATTTTTCATACCTTTTAAATGCCTCCTGATTATTTCCTAGCTCCTCATATAAATTTGCTAAACAAACATCATTATCTGATAAAAGAGACTCATAAATAGGTAATGCGCGATTTAAAAAAATATCTTTCCAGTACTTATTCTTTCTTCCAACTATTATAAGAGATTCTGCTAATTCTATTTCCTGATATACAATTTCCATTATATTTATTATTTTATTGGCATAATCTGTATATACTTTAACAACACTCTCTTTTGACAATGGTGTATAAATACTCCCCAGTCCTCTAGAAATCTGTTTTGCTAACAAAACAATATATTTATCTGGATATTTTTCACATATTTTTAAACATTCATTTATATTTTCTAAAATCTTAACTTTTGAATCAGTATCTCGCTGCTCTTGATATTTTTTCCTATACCCTTCTATTAATAATGAATGAAATAAATAAGCTGACGCATCTGTTTCAGATTTAAATAATCCCATTTCTAAAATATTAGTATCCCATTTATTTAAAATAGCCCAATTTACCATTGTAATTATATTTTTTTTCATAAAAGTTCCCGGAAATTCTTCCTGTAATGAATTTAATCTATCTACATCAAAAAATATAATACTTTCAAAGATTGAATCTAGCCTTTTTATTGAAATTGTAGAATACTTATCTATTGCATTAGCAAATGAACAAATAGATAATACTACATTATCATTACATTCATATAAACTTCCTAATGCTATTGAAATTTCTGCACTATTCTGAGGTACCCCTCCATTAGGATATTCATTATAAATATTCTGTAACATAATAATTCCATCATCTATCGTAGATGCCACTGTATAGTTAAGTGCTATTTTATATATATCTTTTATAAAATAATTACTTTTAAAATGTCTGTTTGCTATTTTTTTATATATAATATATTTATTATATCCAAATATATCTAAGGCCTTTTTAAAATATATTTTTCCTTTTTCCCTTGATTGTTCAAAATATTTATAATAATCAAAATATACAAAACTTGATGAACATAAAATCTCTCCAGCTTCCATATATTGTTGCGCTAAATCTACATCATCATGATTCCATAATTTTTCTGCAATCTCAATTGTTGTAACTAAATTATATTCCAAAATTTCACTTCGTTTTTGCGGATCTTCTAATTTTGTTTTAGGAAAATATATACTTAAAAACTTTAGATTTATATCAATAACCGAGTTAGGTACAGCTAAAATTCTTGCTATTCTAAAACGATGTGCATGATTATATATTTTATGTTTTTTACACAACTCTAAACAAAATCTTTTTTGTTCACTTGGAGAAGAAAAACTTTCTAGCACTGAATCTACCACTTGATGTAATAACTCTCTATTTTCCTCAGAATATTCTTTTTTCCTTTCATATACATCAATAAAAGAATCTACTATATTCTTTAATCTAGCATCTTCCACTAATGTATTAGAAACCACCACTTTAATTAATGGATGCATATAAATAATATTATTTCTATTTTTTATCCAACCACATGCCAATAACTCGTTTTCTAAAACATCCTCATTTTCAATTCCAAATGTGGAAAAAAACCACCATAATGGCATCCCGTTCTCTCCCACTATAGAAATCATTTTTAAAGCCATTTTTGAAACATCACTTAACTCAGAAACATCAAATAATGTAAGTAAATGTCCCAGTATTCTCTTATGACTGCATTGACCTCTATATTCAATAGAGACCTCTGGCCATTCTAAAGAAGCGTACTCTCCTTTTTCAATCTTCCAAACAACATCTTCAATCGATAACAGTCCATGCCTTTTTTCCAACATTTTTGATACAATCTCTATAGTTAAGGTATGGTATGCCAATGTTTTTGCAAGTTTTTCCAACATTTTTCTATCAGTGCAATAATGATAATGTTCTTCTATCAGCTTCACTGCTTCTTCATTTCCAAATTCTTTTATCTGAACATTTTTCATATTATGATACTCATAACGAGAAGTAAATATTATTTTCATCTTCAGACATTTTAACCTCTGGAAATTCTTATCAGCGATCAGCATATCTTCCGCAATATCACAATTATCAATAATCAACACTGCTGTTGAATCATGTCGTTGTAAGCATCTAAATTTACAATCGAGCATAGTCTCATCTTTTTCCAATGGAAGTAATTCTAAAAACTGAAGATTTTCTATCGTTTTTCCCAAAGACTCCTCAAATGATGTCCGATAAAATGTATATTTCATGCTTTCTTTTGCAACTTGAAATGCTAATTCACTCTTTCCAAGTCCCCCATCCCCACAGATTGCTATCATTTGATTATTCTCTAATAATGTCTTTATCTTCGTTTTTTCTTTTTCTCTTCCCACAAAATGTACCGTACCATCAGGACAAAGGCACCTCAATCTATACGGTGTTAAATCGCATTTTTTTCTTACTTGCTCTATAGCTATCTGCATCTCCTCCGCTGTCTGAAAACGTTTTTCTGGATTAGCGCTACAACTTTTCATAATAATATTTATGAGTTCCCCTTTAATCATACTCGGTACATGTAATTTTGCTAAAAAGTTAATAATGTTTTTTTGTTTTCTTTCATTATACAACTCATATCGCCAACTACTACCAATTGGCTTCAAGGCATGTGAACCAACGCATAAATAGTATAACAAGGCTCCCACTGAATAAATATCTGTTCTAAAATCTAAGCTATCTACCTTTGAATCTAATATTTCTGGTGCAGCAAACCCAGGGCTGTAACTATAATAATTAGGAATTTTTTTTAAATATTTCTCTCCATCCATTTTAACAGCACATCCGAAATCAAGAATAAATACAGAACCATTTATTGCTTCACTTGCCTTATCCCAACCTGCCCCCAAAACATTATTAAAAGATAAATCCAAATGCAAAATTTGCTTATTATGAATTTTTTTTAATAACAGCAATAATACTTCCGTCATGCATAATGCTTTTTTTATTCTTTCTAAATCTAAGAATTGTACATCACTTTTTAATGATGCTCCATTAGCTTCCCATTCCTTTACAATTTCCAAAACAGACTTTGTATCCTTGCTAAAGGGCTTCATAACAGCAAATCCATTCTTTTCATCTACACAATCAAATGCATAGATTTGAAAAGTAATCTCACTTAAAATATTTCCCAAACGATTTTCCTGATAAAGGAACCTATGACGCATATTTTCAAATCTGCTTTTCTGTCCCTCGCACCAAGTAACTTTTCTATACGAATTATCCCTCCTTTCCTTTTCACGTTTTGCAATCTGTCCATTTGGAAAAAATTCCTTTAAAATCCATGGATGAGAATTATTATTTTCCTCATCAGCCAAATAAACCAAGGAGCATCCTCCTCTACCTATCAGCCCTCTAATTGTGTACTTTTTCCCATTTATTATAACAACCTCTTTTTCCGCTAATGCTTCTCTATATATAGCAATCACCTACTCTTCCATGGTACACCTTATCCTATTAATCTCTAATGTCGATTTATGGATTTCTCTTTTTACTCCTGCATCTATGCTAATTTTCAGATTATATTCAGGATATATTTTTCTTAATCTTTCATTTAAATAAGCTTTTGTTTCCTTTAACATTTTAATTCTCACATCTTTTTTAATTACATATGTTGCACTTTTAGTATTAAAGATATCCTTATTATCATAACTGCATATTAAAACTCCATCACTATATACTCCATTTAAATAAAACTCATACTTTCTACACTCTGTATGTTTAATATAATCATTAAAAATTGCGCAATCAATTCCTGCGAGATACCTTTCTCTAAAAGATTGTTTTTCAACTGCAATATACATTCCATCAGATTTAAGCGCTTTTTTACAAGTTGTACGAAAATTGCATCTATAATTACTATTTTCAATTAATACCCTCTTAAGATAATTTCCGATAGCTATTAGAAATTTTTTACGTTCAAGAAAAACCTCTTCATTAATAAAATCAATACGAGTATCATCAAAACGTTTTTTCGTTCTTTCTTGTTGATAATCACATATTTTTACGGGAGTCACTTTAAATGCCTGTCCATGTTGCTTCTCATAATATATTCCGTCTCGTTCGAACTTATATGCCCCTTTATCTAGATAATTAGAAAGAAAATGTTCTTTTAAAATTTCCTCTAATCCCTCTAAATCCTGTATATCTCTCGCCTTTCTTGCTAAACGATTTCTCGCATTACGTTGTTCATTCACCAGACTTTTTTCTGCATATATATTATTCCTCTTTAATTTATTTTCATCATCGTCTTCCTCGTCTTCATTATTCATTAATTGCTCGTATAGCTGAAATACATTTAGTTCACGGTAATATATATTATTCGGACAAAGCGTTCTTAAAAACGTAGTCTCTAACAAATGCGGTGCATAAAAATCCGGAAGATTACCTTCTTCTAAGACGTCTTCTGACAAACTATAAAATGACTCAAACAAATCGTGTATACTATCCTTTTCTGTTCGCAACATATTGCAACACAACCAAACCGCAAAAAGTAAATCTGCCTTTTTTACTGTTGTTCTGTTTAACAAAATATCTATCGCACGTACTGAAAGAAATTCCGATTTGTCTTGTTTAACCTTCAAATAATCTAATACTTTGGCTTTATGCTGCTGAGGAACCACTTCATCCATTTTACTTATAATATATTCTATAACTCTATTTACTATAATTTTAGCTTCATCTTCATTATAAGTTTCCATATCATCATCTAAAGCATCTATTTCATCATAAATTCTATCCAGAAGCGTTGTATCTTCCTCTTTCTGATTTTTATCTTGTGTCATATACATATCAATAACTTTTATTATCTTCTGATATATATTATATGCGCTTTTGCTTGGGATATCTAAATATGGAGCCTTCTCAATCATCCATTCCATAAACTGGCTTTCAACTGCGTCCAACAAAAAATCTTCATCTTCAATATTAAATTTTTTTGCCGGTATAATATTTACTTTCCATTCTTCTATTAATCCAGAAAGAGAATCTTTAATGTTTTTTGTTCCATTTTCTAGCTTCTCATTCATTTCGATTTTAACAATATTTTTTGTTTCTGAATAATAAAGCTTCTTTAAATACGCTGCTTTCAGTCCAGAATTACTCGGAGTATATATAAAACAGAAAGTTTCTATTATATCATTGGCACTATTAAAAACCAGACCATCATCTTCTAATACACGAAGTAAAAATGCCTGGGTCATGTTATATGAAAACTTCAATCCATGAGCAACTTTTAACGCCTCTTCTCTGGAAAGTGTTTCACCAGTTTCTTCAGCAAAGAAAATCTTTTCTAATAATTTATGCCACTCCTCTAACGGCATTTCTGAATCATACTGTTTTACGTAATATAATAATACTTTTATGTAATTTTCAGCGACTTTCTTTGGTAAATCTTTTAATTCATCTATCGTTATGGTATGAAAATTATATCTTTTATTCCCACACTGAATATAAAACTCTTTTTCTTTTATATCTTTCTCAATTATATTTTTAATAATAAAAAATGCTGCCGAACATACAAAATCTTTTCTAACTCTTTCTATATATTCCTCCAATGATCCTTCTTCTTGTTCTAGTATTCCCTCTCTCAAATTTTCCTTAAGAGCTAATTCTGGCTCTAACCGATCCAAGTCTTTATAATATTCTTCTATAATATTCTTTGTATATCCAGTCATGTCCTTATTCCCCTTCCATATAGCTAAAACCAATATTGTACAATTATTATATCATGCACCATTTTTTGTGTCATTATCATCTCTCATATATTGCTTACCATCTAAGATTAAATTAACTTATAATATTTCTTCCATAGAGACAGCCACCATGGTTCCATCATCTTTTCCACTCAATTTTTCCATAATTTTTCCGATTTCTAAATAATTATTCTGTTTTAATAACGCAGAAATTTCTAATGGAATTACCCCATCTCTATAAATTCCCCTTACACCATCAGTTAGTAACAGTACACTTGAGAAATCCTTTGCATTTCCACACCCAATCCTTATATGTGATAACACATTTCGGCTCGTGGTCAAATATGTATATTGTTTTGTAACTCCATTTTCTGGATAACTTAAAATTTGAACTTGTTTTTCTCTGGTAATTCCGACAATCACTCCGTCTCCCAAATTTACAATTACCCATTCGCCAGTATTTTTATCAATTACCAAAGCACATAAAGTTGATGAAAATTCAAAAACGTTTTTTCCCTTTTCTTTTGCTAAAATATTAAGACCGTCTCTTATTACACTAATAATCTCATATTGTATTTCATCAATATAACGTAGTTTTAAATTCCCAATATTTTGTTTCTTAAAATATTCATTTACTCGCGAAAGAGCAAATTTTCCTCCCTCTATCGAATATTCCTTTAAACTTTGCCCATCCGCAATTCCAACAAATAAATAATTACAATCTTTATCATCTACAAAAACAACATCTTCATTTTTTTCTTTTCCTTTTCCCTGAATCTGTTTAATGCTAATCATATAGTTGTTCTCCTTTTTAATGTTTTTATCTATGTTACAGGTTTTGCTTGCGTTGACTTTTTTAAAAAACATCCAATGTAAATATATTGGATGCTTTTTACTATACTAATTAACTTCAACGTTGAGAACCATCTTCTTCCCAGACAGAAATCACTCTACATGTGCCATCTGTTTTTATTTCTGTCAAAATATAAATAATTTTTTCCTCTTCTTTAATACGAATACTACCTGTAATTCCTCTTGAAGAATCTGTGTCCACAATATGAAATGCAATATCTCCCTGATATTTTTTAATATCAAACGGTAAAACTTTTGTAATTTCTGAGACATCCACCTCCACATACTTACCATCAGTTGTATTATAATCTACATAAAACTGCCCACACTCCATTTGCGTGTTATAACCAATTCTTCCAGTAAACACTCCATTTCCACAAAATGCAGTAATATTATCAAAAGCAACTGTAGGTCCCGATGTGTTTATTTTTCCAATATATTTCCCTTCTCTTGACCATACATATGTAGTATAAAAGAATCGACCAGCTCCTCCTTCAGGCTCAGTTGTGATATAAATAAAATCCTCTAAAAAAGTAATCTTACCATAAGAGAAAATACTTTCACTTTTTGGATAATTAATCTTCACATAATCAATAATATCATCGTTTTCTAAAGCTTCTTCATAATCTTTTTTAGGATTCCCTGTACTGTAATAAGTTTCAATACTAATTTGATTACCATCGCTTGTACACCTAGCATATTTATATCCATTTTCATAAATTTCATAATCAAAAAATATAAAATCACATGTAAGATAATTTGATGTATTTAAAGTACAATAATAAACTTCCTCTGATTTAGAATCCATTTTTTCAACTGCATTTTTTGAGGCCATATTTCCTATTTTGCAACAGCCACTCATCACCACAAGCCCACTGATAATACACGTCATAATAATAATACATTTTCTTCTCATAATAATTCCTCCTGTTTTCCTGTACACTATATTTTCTATTTTCATTTTAATATATCATATTTGAAGAATTGTCTTTTTTGAGTATAAACAGCTTCCCTTGTAATCCAAACAATGTCTCGTTGAATTTTTAACAAAAAAACAAAATATAATATTTGTTCATTATAGCTTATAGCACTTTGACTGTACACGGTAAACCAAGGCGATTTATTTATAAGCAAAAATTTTCTTTATTAGGAAATTGAGTGGGATTTTTCAGTCGTATGAAAAGCAGAGCAATTATTATGCTGTGTATTATTTGTTGTATGATTATGACACTTAGTGGCTGTTATAAAATAGGAGCTGTAGCCTTGAATAAAAGTTATCCCACTGAAAAAGAGTATGTAGAGAAAAGAATCAAAGATGTCCAGAATATGGCAGCTCATAATGGTTGAGATGGAGATAAAGAAAAAATCTGGAAAAATACATTGGTGGATATCATTGAATATACTATGAGTGAGGATGGGCATGGAATTATGTTATTTCCAGGTAGTCAGGGATTACAGAGCTGTAAAATTAATAATTATGACTATTCAGGAATTGAATATAAAAATAGATTTTCTAGTACAAGTTGGTATAATGAAATTTCTAAAAAAGATTACAGAAGCGGACATAAACCCATGCCAGAAAGCAAATATTGAAAATCTGGCGAAGATAAGGAAAGAGCTACTTGAAGAAGAAGCGGATTAAATTTTTGTATAACTATAAGCAAAGGATTGTCAGATTTATGACAGCCTCTTTTCTGATATAAAGCCTTTTACTTTGTAGCCAAAAGATAATTTTTCAAATAGAGTATGTTACTAAGATTTTTAACAAAATTACGGAGCAGATTGAGGAATAAAAGTAAGAAAACGCTAGTATTACCTACCAAAAGTGTCGAAAAAACGCAATCTAGGCACGATAAAGTTCTAGTTTATCTAAATTTGTGATATACTTTCAGATAGAACAGAGTATATTTTTACAAATATTTATCTGGTTTACAGAAACATTCCACCTACAATAACTGAAAGAAAAAAACATTCACAAGTAACTTTTCTTACTTGCAAATTGGTCTTACTGGGAGAACTATTATGGGATATACACTAGTAACGTCTTTTGACAAATTATCTTATGAGAAATTAAATTATTTATTAGAACACCAAAACGCAAACAAAATACCTTTTGACAAAAAATGTAATCGTGAAGAAGCAAATAAAATATTAAAATACCACATGACTCTGGTTCATTGGGGAAAACAGAATGATGAAAAAAAGCTCCCACAAATCAACAAAATTATTTTTACTCCATTTAAAATTATTGTTAATCGTACATTAATTGTACCAGGAGCATATGGAAGCTTTATGTTACGTTTTTCAGTCAGTCCAGGCAAGGGGTTTCCAGCTATGAAAAATCATATCCAGAATATAATGAATCTTAATCTATCTTCGCCTTTGCATATTACACTTGCTGTTTCAGATGATTCTTTATACCTTACAAAATTAAAAAAGATTATTGATCAGGAATATACTTATCCATTTGAAATACCTGTTACCGGTCTTGATTTATATCATATTTGGAAACCTGTAATTCTAAAAAAACACATATCATAGAGTTTTTATTTCTACACCACTTAACCAAATTTCTTTTTAACGTAAAATTAAAAATACATTCAGAACCTATATAATCTGAATGTATTTTTCTTTTATTTCCAATTAATGATGACCCTCTTTAAAGCCCTCTTCCATATAAGTATCATAGCTTCTTACAGCATAACTTGTTCCACTAAAAGAGCAATCTCTATAAAGACATTCTGTTATATAATCAAATTGCTCCATATCATCATCCACGTTATAATCTGGATAAGTAAATTCCATAATGTAATCATTATAACCATCATTTGCTCCCAGACAATATAAAATTTCGGAGCGGTCAGATGTTGTCCAGCCAGACATAACATAACGGGATATTCCATCTTTTCTCGGTTCTGCATAACTTGAATCTGTATCAGAAGTCAGCTTACTTAAATCTTCTGTCGGCCAATAATAATTTGCCTCAGAATAATAATCTTCAAATTTATATCTTAGACTTTTAGCCGCACTAATCATATCTTCATTAAAATGGGATGTTTTATATACCCTTAGTGAACAAACTTCTTCCCCATCTTCTTCATAACTAAAGTAATATTCATTCTGTTCTTCATTATAAGAAAATGAATTAAATATATACTTTGGATAACAGAATTTAAAACTTCCATCTTCACTGGTAACAGAGGCAAAATCTGCTTCGGACAGACAGGAACCGGTATCCATATATGCATTATCTGTATATGGGAGAGTCAGTCCTTCTTCTTCCTGCAATTCTGTATCTTCTGTATCTTCCGTAGCATCAGATGCTGTAACCATTCCATCATCACTATCATTACCATTCGATGGATTGTCTGATTGTATTATGTTCGGATTATTTGCCGTATTACTATTATTTCGTCCACTAAAAGATTTCAGAAAAACTACAACAAGCACTAAACATACAATGATAATAATTCCGCCAATCAGTGTTGTTTGTGAAATTGAAATCTCCTTCCGCAGATTATTATTCCTGCCACTATTATACTTTGTATAATTACTTTTTGACACAAGTTCCTGTTCCTGTGTATTCAGATAGGAATCAGATTTATTTTCTCTTTCATCTACCAATGGCATATGACAGATTGGACAAATAGTTTCTGTCCTGTATTTTTTTCCACAAATTGGACATATTTTCATTTGTTTTCTCCTTTTTTTGTTTAAATAAACCTCATTTTAGGCTTTCATTTCTATACTTAATAAGTCCCTGTATTTCATCCATTTTTGTCCTTATTATCTCATCGTTTTGCTCTGAAATATAGATATCAAGAAAAGAAAGTTTATTTAAAATTTCTTCCTCTATCACCTTTACATCCTCCCTAGATTGCTGTGGACTTGACTGTAAAATATCACAAATTTGCTCTGCCTTATTACGCAATAATTCATTTTGTGTCTTATTACGAATTTTCCTTATCAACTCAACCGACATACGGATATATTCCTCATTTTTCTTCATGTTTTCTGTCTGATTTTTCGTATCATTCTTCGCCAATAATAACACGATTGCAACAATAAGAATAGCCACAACAATCAACATTCCTAATATAAAAGACAAATGCATACTACGATAGCTCCTTCCTATTTTACCTGATTACCACATTTCGGACAAAAGCGGTCTTCCGGATTCAACTGGTTTCCGCACTGGGTACAGAAAACTTTCTGCTGTACAACAGGCTGTCCACACTGGCTGCAAAACTTCATACTGGAATTCACCAGGTTTCCGCAACTGCTACAGTGAAAAGAATCAGACATGTTCTCACGATCTCTTCTGTTTTCATCTTCCTGTTTCTTTTTAGCAGCTGCCGGATTCATAAACTGATTCGCCATATCATGCACAGCCCCTGCTGCAAACATACCAACCCCTATATTCTCTGCCATAGACTGAAGACCACTTGCATTTTTCTGCTTTTTGATTATCTCCTGCAGCATATCTCTTGAAGTTATCTTATCCCAGTCATCTCCAAGAATATTTAATCTTCCCTTTTCAGCAAACGCTTGCTCTAATAATTCTCTATTTGGGTCATTTTTAGGAATATCAATAGCCATAATAGAAAATGACGTTAATTTCAATCCATATTCCGCTACTATCCTCTTTAAAATACCTCCAATTTTATCTGCCAGTACATCCTGCTGGGCACAAATCCCCAGTACCTCTTGTCCCGATTCATTCACACATCTTGCAATATTCGCCTTTATATGCTGCTGAAACTCCGAAGCAAAATAATCATATAGCCCTTCCTGCGTTAAGAAATTCAGATTACTTCCCAGAAGTTTATTCAGTAGCAATCCACTATCCTCTATCTGAACTTTATAGGCTCCCCTTGCCTGGATAGAAGTTCTGATCCCCAGCATCGCATCCCTAACCTGAATCGGGGAATCTGTTCCCCAGTAAATTTCCATACTGTGTGCCATTCTAAAAAAATAAACTACACAATTAAATGTACTTATTCCATTCGTTTTCATATTAATCAAACGGCTGATGAACGGATAATTTTCCGTTTTAAGCTGATATGTGCCACTTCCAAAAGGCTGTTCTATTTTCCCTCTATGAACAAAAATCGCTTCTTCTCCCGGCATAACAATCAATGTAGAATTCGTATTAAAATCTTCTTCTGGCTGTCTCCACACCAACAAATCATTAGCGCCCGTATTCTTTATAACGTCTGCCCAATGCTTTTTACCACCTTGATACTGTACCTCATTTGGATTTTTCTTAAAAAAAGCCATTTCAACCACCTATCCCTGTCAATTCCTATTTTTATAAGATTCCATCAAAACACTACAAATACTATGGATAATCCTTTCCATAGTTTGGATAATGACATCTCTTCAAACGATGAATTCCTTTTATCACTCCTCTGATGCTTCCATACTTTTTTACTGCTAATATCATATATTCTGAACAACTTGGTTCAAAAACACATGCCAGCCGAACCTTATCGGGAGCAAAATGCTGATAAACATGAATACTCCATATGATTGCCTTCTTCGATATGAAATGCAAATAAAGAAGTACTGCAATCACTGTACAAATCACTGAAATATTCCATCCTGATTCAAATATATTATGAATCACTGCATGCCCATGTATGAACTCTACTCTTTTTCCTATCTCAGCTATGCCCCGATAAGTTCCGACTGACAAAAAGAGAAAGCCTAGAATTGCCAGAATAACCTTTTTTATATGTATTTCCGGACGGTTTAATGGATTAAAGGGACGTGGTTTTGCTGTCGTCTCTACAACTTTAACCCCTCTGACATCGTACAAGTCTTTCATCCTTTTATCCTCTCATTCCATCTTTCTTAGCAAAACTTAATGAATATACTTTCTTTCTCTAAGCATTGCCTTTGCAGCTCTTAAACTACGCTCAAGATCTTCATTATTACGCATGGAGAATGTATAATCCGCACCTGGTACTACAATTTCTAAAGTATCCACTAAGAAATTGTTTTTAACATAGGCCTCTTTATTTGAAAAACATCCTGACGGCAGACTGTCAATTTTCTCTACAATTCTTTGCTGCATAGTCATACAGGTAACATCCTGATAAAAGAAATCTCTTGTAGTCTCCCAAACATTGTCACTAATCGTTTCAAAAGTATAGGTATAAGTATACATCTGTGTCTTACTGAAAAAAATCCATGTAACACTAAAACGACTAGAAACAGCACTGTTATTAGTGGCTTTTATCATTACATTCTTATCACTTTCATCAAAAACATATCCACTAAGTGGAATTGGCTCTATTTCCTCTATCTCACTTTCATCTAGACCAATTTTCTCAATTGCCCTCTGCTTTAAATCAAGATTATATAATTTCCTTGCAACTATCTGTTCATAATCTTGTATTGTCATATCTGAATTAACTACATTGCTAAAATTACATCCGTTCGGATCAATGTATAAAAAATCAATAATATCTTTCTGTTCCTGTGTCTTTCCTCTTTTACGACGATCTAATACCTCTTTTTCTTCTGCTTTTGCCTTACTGACAGCAGTTATGATACCACTAGAATTTAACCATATTCCTCCTACTATTATTGCAATTATAATAATCCACTGCATATTTTTTCTCCTTCTTTATGTAAAAATTTTTGTGTTTCTATTAAAAATTCTCTTACAGCACTCTTGGCCTTTTTACCTCTAACATTCCATATAACTGTTCAAGGTCATATTCAGAGTACCCTCGCTCCTGTGCCATTTGAAGCAGCTGCTTATAATTCGGACTTACATTTAAAAACTTTCTCTCATGATAATCATATCGAATATAAGCCGCAAAATAATAATAAATCCCTCTCGGTTCAATTTTAATAGCAGCTTTCAGATATTCTTCCACTTTATCAATATGAACTCGTGGAAACACCTTCGGAATTTTTTTATCAAGCATCGTAATTGCTTTATAAAAATATGCCTCCGAATTATCTAAATTATCGGCAATCGCTTTATCAAGCTCTTTTCCTGCATCTTCATACAAGCCTAACTTCAGATAACACATTGCCTGTGAAAAATGTAATCCACCATCTGCCGGAGATTCCTTTAATGAATCTTCACAGGCACTTTTGTACTCATTAAACTCCTCACCTGTCATATCATATACGCTGCGAAATGTAGACACGGTTATCGCCCTTCTACAAAACTTGCATACCTTTTGATCGACAGAAAGACTCGCCCCACAGCCGGGACAGGTCAATTCAATCACTTTTGTACTCATATGCTTCCTCCTTGATGTTAAATTTTTATAGTGAAAAGTAACAAAGCAAACACTCTTTTACTTATTTATAATATCATTTTTGCACATTTCTATCTACAAAAATTATTATACTCTTGTATTTTTTAATTGCTTATTTTTTTACTCATCTACACTTATCCAGATTGCAGGACGAATTCCTATAAAATCACATATAGCGAATGTACCTCCGTATTCAATACATCCATCATTTTTAACAAAGACGATAGAATAAGGATTCTTTCCCAAAGAACGAGTCCACCATGCCGTTCCACTATCTACACTTCCAAAAACCCCCTGTCCTATTGCATATTCTGTGGGCTGACATATTTGTTCTTCCTGCCCCCAAAACAGATTTTCTATATCCTCAATATCTAAAAGAAATACATAATCCTCTGTATCATTTTCTGGTTTTCCTCTATATTTAGGATTCGCTGACTGCCGTAGCAACGTTTTCTGGATTTGCTGACGTTCTTCCCCACTAAACGCCTTTCTATAAAAAGATTCATTCAGCCAGTGTCGCATATCACTTGCTTCCCAGGTCATTTCTATCCTGTTTTTATGAAATTTTTTACAATCTATTACTTTTTTACTTACAAGAAAAGCTTTTCCATCTTCCTTCTTTAAAATAATCCATTCTAAAGGTTCCAAAGTTCCAGAACATCTCTTTTGAGGATAGGAACCAAATGTAATCGTGTCCCCTATCTCATATCGATGCTTCTCTTCTTTCTTCTCAACATTCTCTACTTTCACCAACTCAACTTTTTTCTCTGACTGTATGCTGCTTTTTTCTGGATCCTTTAACACGTCCTGTTCTTTTTTCTTCTCCACTGCACTTTGATAACAATCTTCTTTTTTAAACTGGATTGCTTTTATGCTATTCTTTTCTGGATTCACTAACACTTCCAGTTCTTTTCTCATCTCTGCGGCACTTTGATAACGTTCTTCTTTCTTAAACTGAATCGCTTTCTTAATAATCTTCCAGAGTTCTTCTTCATCATACTTAGGCGCTAATGGAATCTCTCCGTCTGCTCTTCTTCCAATCGCCTCATCCGTTTCTAAAAAATCCTGCATATCCTCAACAAACGGAATATTTCCATCGTTAAGCATCTGATACATTACGATTCCAAGACTGTAAATGTCCGATTGATGATCTATCTTACTTCCCCATCCAAGTGCCTCCGGAGCCATGTATAATGGTGTGCCCGCCGACTTTCTTAATGAAAAAGATGCAGACTTCGTCATCTTTCTTGAAAGTCCAAAATCCCCAAGTTTAAACGTTTCATTTTTATTTATAAAAATATTATCGGGCTTAATATCACGGTGAACAATATCTTCCGCCTCACAATCTTCTAGCGCTTTACAGATATCTATCCCTAGCTTTATTATTATCTTTTTTAAATCCTCATCAGACTTAAAATTTTGTAATTCTATATAATCATTCAGATTTGTGAGCAACTCCATCCTTATAACAACATCAGTTGTACTCTCTCCGGAAAAAATGTCATAATCATAAATCGTCACAATATTATTTCTTCCCTGTAAACGATTCATCAAAACTGCCTCTCTTACATTCTTCCTTGCTTCCTCAACCTTTAATTGTTCTAACTTTTCTTCTGATAAGGTCTCATTCTTACTTACACCTCGAAGCATCTCTGCATTTTCAAAAGAGATAATCTTCACGGCACAGCTACTCAACTCCCCTAAAACCTCACTTTGTATTTCATAGACTGCACCAAAATTTCCGGCTCCGATTCTTCTCTTTACTTTCCATTTGCCCCATAATGGTTCATATTTTTTGATTTTTTCCATGACTTTTCTCCTGTAGCTGTATTATATAAAATGAAAAATTTTACTGACATAAAATAATTTTTAAACTTATTCTTCAAGGCTTATCCATATAGCTGGACGAACCCCATTTGAGCCGACAACATCCCAGCCTTCTCCACTTGTCCATATTCCCCCATCATATATATCATCATATACAGTTATAGCTTGATTTTCGGAGTTTCCCGGCGTACGCAGCCACCATGAAGAATTTCCTGTTTTTTCATCCGCATCTACAAAGTCCTTTACATATTTTGTTCCATTTTGGGCAGAAACTATTAATTGTTTTGCATATTCTGTAGGTTTTGCTGCCGCCTCTGGATTATCTAACTCAACATCACTCTCCGTTAGTGGGAACAAATCCTCAAATTCATCTGTAACGAAAAATTTCTGTACTTCTTCCAGACTTAACAGAAATACTTTATCTTCTGTATTATTTCCGCCATCTGTCTCGTAATCTGGATTGTCTTCTGTCTCTACCAAAGTCTTTCGTACTCTCTGTTGTTCTATATTATTAAATGCAGTATCATAAAACTCTTTGTTTAACCATCTACGAATATCGCTTGTTTCCCATGTAACAGATGTATCCTCTTCATTATATTTTTTTCCTTCTAATACATACTTGCTAAGAAGCAATGCCCTATCATCTTTGATGGACAGTACTATCCATTCTATTGGCTTTTTAGTTCCATCTGCTTCCTGTGGATAAGTTCCAAACCATACACTTTCTCCTTCATTATACTGTTTCTTTATATTAGGCTCTACTTTTAAATCATTATTTCTAAAAAGATTAAATTTATCTAATCTCTGCTTTTCTTCTTTAACCGATTCGTTTTTCTCTACTTCATGTTCCTGCTTTCGGTCAACCCTTATTTCATCTTTTAGTTTTTCTAGAGCTTTTCTAAACTCTCTTGCCTCTTGGTATCTATCTTTCTTTTCAAATTCACAGGCTTTTTGCAATACTTTCCAGAGTT
>OGPA01000169.1_pt1 | contig 77180 bp, 56 predicted proteins | sample 1552841 | NCBI WGS metagenome assembly OGPA01 (sample SAMEA2579916, study PRJEB22360) | human gut metagenome
ACGAAGACTGTAAATCATGAAAAAAGGTTGTGTCAGCATTTTGACACAACCTCTTTTTGTTTATGTACTATTGTTATCTGCTATTTAAGCGGATGCGGAGTGTCGGAAGACCATATCGCTTTGATTGTCTCTTCCTGGTTATATCCCAGAGGGCAAGCTTTGCTTCGGATATTGGCCCGATAGGTATTTTGTGTTTCATTGGGGCTGCAAATACCACGTAAGCCGGGCATTTCGATGTGCCCGTTCGGATCTGTCTGCTTGATCCAGTTCCATGCATACCAAAGCCATTCGTTCCTATAAGTTTCAGGTTGTTTGGCATACCATGATATTTCATCCCAACCCCATGGGAAATAGGAAGTAGTATCGGCTACGTTGACGGGCTCTTCTTTTCCGTAGTTGTCTATTTCTACCAGATAAGGAAGCGACTTACATGTCCATCCGCTAGGTGTGGTACATCCCAGACTTTTCCCATAAATACCATCTAAATGATCGACACGTAACTCTGCTTGTTGAGCTTCACCGGCTTTAATATCTCCCGGTATGGCACGGATACGCATCGGGAAAGAATTGAAGTCGATCAGGCTTTTGCCGTCTTTTAGCATGCCGCCTTTAGGCGTATGGGCATCCAGCAATACCCAGTGACGACGGGCATGTTTAGCTGCATAGGCACGGATATGATCGATAACCTTTGCCCAATATTCCCGGTGGGGATCATGCATGCCGATCAACTCGATCTGGCCTAAATGAAAGGCTTCGCAACCGATATTAATATAGGAACAAGCCAAGAAATGAAACCATAGCTGTGTTTCCGTACGGCTGATATCAGGTACACTCCCTCCTTTATGCCAATGATCCACATATTTGCCTTCTTTGCTTAGCATATCTTTGTAAGAGAAGTTCCTCTTTTCCGGTTTTATTCCGTATGACCGGAAGACCCATTCGGGAACAGGTATTGTATTAACCTCATCCGAGATTGCTTCGAACAGACATCCCTGAAAGATAATGTCCGGATCATAGGCATGCAATTCTTGAATGATGGATTGGGCTTTAGACCAGAATTCCGGATTGTTGAGGATGCGTTCATTTTCCCACCGGAAGATTGCACGGCCGATGAGTTTGGCCCCGATATTTTTGATCATACGGATATCATCCGTGTAAATGTCTTTGTTTTTTTCTCCCGGAGCCAGTACGCAGGAGAGCGTGATAGATCGGTCCAGATAGTTTTCTAAAACTTCACGGTCTATTCCATTCCGGTCAAAATGATAGGCCTTATCCTGTGCACTCATGCAAAGGGGGAATAAGGCTAATAAAATAATATATTTGCAGATTTGTTTCATCTACTTTCCGGTTGTTTATTCCAGTATACCTTTTCCCTGACGTATGATTTCAAAATCATCTGTCGTACAATCTACGACCGTCGATGCTTCGAAACCTCCATAGCCTCCGTCGATTACAAGGTCTACCAGGTCTTCATACTTTTCGTGTATAAGTTCCGGGTCGGTAGTGTATTCGATCATATCGTCGTCATCGTGTACCGACATGGTCAGGATCGGGTTTCCCAGTTCTTTTACCAGTGTACGGATAATGTTATTATCAGGCACGCGGATACCGACTTCTTTTCTGTTCTTATATATCTTAGGTAATTCGCTGCTTGTTGGCAGAATGAAGGTGAAAGGACCCGGCAGGTTCTTTTTCATCAACTTGAATGCAGCATTATTAACCTTGGCATATTCACTTAAATTTGAAAGGTCGTAACAAATGATGGCCAGGTTACTCTTTTGAGGATTGATACCTTTCATTTGACAGATCTTTTCGACAGCACGGACATTTAATGCATCACAACCGATCGCATAGACTGTGTCGGTCGGATAAATTACCAGACCTCCGTCGCGGAGAACTTCGATAACTTTGTCTATTTCCCTTGGGTTGGGATTTTCCGGGTAGATCTTTATTAGCATAGCTTTTTCAGTTGACAGTAGACAGTTGATAAATGACAGTTAAAACGAGAAAATCAATCGGCTGAAAGCCGGATATCTGTCAACTGTCATCTGTCAACTGTCTACTTTTACGGCTTAACCGTAAATGATATTACCGTTTTCGTCGGTAAACTCTTCTAATCCTTTGCTGTATTGGTTCATGGCACGAAGGCTCATGCCCATACTTGAGAAGCCTCCGTCGTGGTAAAGATTCTGCATCGTTACCTTACGAGTGAGGTCGGAGAACATCATGACGCAATAGTCTGCACATTCGTCGGCAGTAGCGTTACCCAGCGGGCTCATCTTGTCGGAGAAATCCAACAGGTGTTCCATTCCTTTCACACCGCTACCGGCTGTAGTCATTGTCGGCGACTGAGAGATCGTATTGATACGAACCCCTTTTTCGCGTCCATAGATATATCCGAAGCTGCGTGCAATCGATTCCAACAGGCTCTTGGCATCGGCCATATCGTTGTAACCGAAGAATGTACGTTGTGCTGCCACATACGACAGGGCCAGCACGGAGCCTCCCTGTGCAATAGCATCCTGTTTTTTAGCTACCTGCAACATCTTATGAAAAGAAACTGCAGAGATATCCAACGTCTTTTCAAGCATTCCGTAATCCAGATCATCGTAGGTACGTTTCTTACGTACGTTTGGACTCATACCGATAGAATGTAATACGAAATCTATTTTACCTCCCAGTATTTCTACTGATTTTGAGAATACCATTTCCAGGTCTTCAACGCTTGTAGCGTCCGCCGGCAGTACTTCTGCATTCAGTTTCTTTGCCAGGGCATCTACTTCGCCCATACGAACGGCAACCGGTGTATTACTTAGCGTAATGATTGCACCTTCCTCTACTGCTCTTTCTGCCACCTTCCAGGCGATTGACATTTCATTCAGCGCACCGAAGATAATGCCTCTCTTTCCTTTCAATAAATTATGACTCATACCTTTATTTAATTTATTTACAGCACAAAAGTACATAAAATGTGCAAGATGAGCAATTATTCCCTGTAATATACTCTCTTCACCCTTGGAGAAACCGATGTCAGTATCTCATAAGGGATTGTTTTGAGTTTGTCGGACAGCTCGCTTACCGGCAGTTCCTCGCCAAAGACGATAACCGGATCGCCCTCCTGCGCATTGGTGTCGGTGACATCGATCATGCAGGCATCCATACAAATATTGCCGACTATAGGACAACGTTTTCCGGCGATGGAAACTTCACCTCCCCGGTTACTGAAGTGACGGTCGAGGCCATCGGCATAGCCGATCGGGATGATGGCGATGCGTGAGTCGCGGTCGACGTATGTTTTCCGGCTGTAACCGATCGAGTCACCTGCCGGGACATGCTGTATCTGAAGGATGGTAGTGCGCAGTGTGCTTACATTGCGCAACCCTTTTATGCCGGAAGCGCTTACTCCGTATAGCCCAATGCCTAAACGAACCATATCCATCTGGTAGTCCGTGAAGCGTTCGATCCCCGCAGAGTTCAGAATATGTTTGATCACTTTGTATTCCAGAAGACTTTCCAGTTCGGCTGCTGCTGCACTGAATGTGTCCAGTTGTTTCTTTGTAAAATCATCGAAGATGGAAGAGTCGCTGCCAACCAGATGGGAGAAGATGGAGCGTGCCGTAACGCCGCTTTGCTCTTTCAACCGTTCACAGATGGCCGGGACATCACTTGGCTGGAAACCCAGGCGGTGCATTCCCGTATCGATCTTGATATGGATCGGGTAGGAAGTGATACCTCTACGTTCCGTCTCTTTTATCATGGCATCCAATAGACGGAAGCTGTATATCTCCGGCTCCAGGTTGTTTTCGAACAGGACGTTGAAACTGCTGAATTCCGGATTCATTACAATGATTGGAATAGAGATACCCTCTTTGCGAAGTTCCGCTCCTTCGTCGGCAACAGCAACGGCCAGGTAATCGCAACGATGTTCCTGCAATGTCTTGGCAAGTTCGTATGAACCGGCTCCGTATCCGAAGGCTTTCACCATACAGACCATCTTTGTTTCCGGTTTCAACTTCGAACGGTAATAGTTGAAGTTATGCACCACTGCATCGAGGTTTACTTCCAGAATTGTTTCATGTACCTTCTTTTCCAATAGTTCGGAGATACGTTCGAAGTGGAAATGGCGTGAACCTTTAAGCAGGATCAGTTCATCTTTAAACTGTTTGAATGTCGGCGATTTAAGGAACTCGTCTGTTGTGTTATAGAATTCCTTTTCCATGTCGAATGCTGTGCCATACTCTTTCAGGTCGCGGCCGATGCCGATAATGCGGTCTATCTTTTTACGGCGAACCAGGTCGGCTACCTTCTTATAGAGGGACTTCGGTAATGTGCCGGATTGCAGGATATCGGAGAGGATCAGCGTACATTTCAGCTTCTTGTCCACGTGACGGCTCTGCTGGAAGTCGAGGGCGATATCCAGCGAGTTGATATCCGAATTGTATGTGTCGTTTATCAACATACAGTTGTTGATACCCTGTTTTACGTCGAGACGCATGGCAACAGGTTCTAACTGAGAGAACTTTTTCGTATCGTTTACACTGGTTGGCTTCAGGAAAAGTATTACTGCCATGCAGTGGATCACATTCTCGATGGATGCATCGTCGGTGAAAGGGATTACATACTTTTGAGTCAATCCCAGTAACGTACAACGAATCACCGTTTCATTCTCTTTCTTTTCGATCGATTCGATATAAAGCGGGGCTTCCGAGTCCGTACGGCTCCAGGCAATCGCTTTATGGGAGAGGCAGGCAGATTCTATACAGTTGGAGATAAATACATCATCGCCGTCGTAAATGATCGCTTCACAGTCGTTGAACAAAGTGAGTTTCTCCAGGCATTTCTGTGTCGTGGAGATAAAGTTTTCCTGATGTGCTTCACCTATATTCGTAATGATACCGATGGTCGGGGCAATGATCGGGCGAAGGTTTTCCATCTCGTCCGGTTGAGAAATACCTGCCTCGAAAATACCCAGTGTATTCTTTTCGCTCATTTGCCAGACCGATAGCGGCACACCCAGTTGTGAGTTGTAGCTGCGGGGAGAACGTACGATGTTGAACTCCTTATGCAGCAACTGGTAAAGGAACTCCTTTACAATCGTTTTTCCGTTACTTCCGGTAATACCGATTACGGGTATATTAAACCGTTTGCGATGATAGGTGGCCAGTTTCTGAAGCGCTTTCAGCGTATCCTTCACCACCAGGAAGTTTGCATCCTGAAGCGCTTCGAACTCAGGAAGCATATCGCTTACAACAAAGTTGCGTACGCGCAGTTTGTAGAGTTCTTTTATATATCTGTGTCCATCGTTAGTCTTTGTCTTAAGGGCAAAGAAGAGACTTTGTTCCGGAAAAGAGAGCCGGCGACTGTCGGTCAGCAATATGCTGATGGTGCTATCTTGCAGGTTGTTTGCTTTGGCGCCAATAATTCCAACGATTTCTTTTATTGAGTATTCCATTCTTTACATTAGTTTAGACTTTATTATTTCCATCTCTTTTGTAAGATCAAAGGAAGGAAATTTCTCGTTAATTCGTTCCATCTTTAACAAAGTTTGCGAGATAAACCGTTTATAGGCATCACTTTCGGGCTGAAACGGGCGATGATTAATAGCCTTTTGTATCTCTGCCCATTCTTTAAGGATCCCTTTGGTTTCATCCGATAAGAAATTTTCTGTAAAACGTTGCCAAATATAATCAATGGCAAGCTCCGACGGATGCAACATATCGGTCGCATAGAAGCGGTAGTCGCGTAGTTCATCCATCATGATCTCGTAAGCCGGGAAGTAGGCGATCCGTTCAGGGTATGCTGCCTGAAGCTCGTCTACGGACAGAAGTAAGGTCGCCTTGCTGAGTTGATTACCATGTGCCCCGTCTTTCCAGTGGCGTATGGGGCTGACGGTAAACAGTATCTTCAAATCCGGATTTTGTTCCCATAATGAAAGCAACAGTTCCTTCCATTCCGCAATGATCTTCCCGACTGTCAGCATCGAGCGGTCGAACATCTTCTCCGGAAGTTTATGGCAGTTGGCAACTACTTCACCCGAGCTCTTCAACCGGTACACGTAAGCTGTTCCCAACGTTACCACCAGGTAGGTTGTCTTGCGGAACTCGTTTGCTGAGGCCTCCAACCTGTCGTTTATATTTCGCAGACACTCCGTTTCCGAAGTCGAAGAGAAACGGCTGTGATGCGAGAAGCTATGGTATACGCCTTCATGTTGTAACAAATCGTCGGCAGTGAACCGCTCCGGGTGTAGCAACCTGCGCAGTGCCGCTGCAATCGATGCGGGATTATACAGCGTACCGAACGGATTTATATCTACATTAAATTTATTCCCGGCCAGCCTTGTTCCGATATTTTCCGCAAAACAGGAGCCGAGTAGCAGCATGCGTTCCGTACAAGAGAAGCGGAAGGGGGCTCTGGGAATATGGATATAGGTATATAATTCCATATTACTCTATTGCTTCGTTAGACGGTGCTTCGGGTGGTTTCTGATCGTTCGACCGTCGGATGTAGAAGGCTCGTCGTCCGCACCAGTTCTTTTGTATCTGATTGTCTTCGATCAGCTGTTCCAGATCCTTTTTGGCTTTTTGGCGTGTACACTGGTTCAGATCCGCGGCAACGGTCTGATTGATTGTACCGTAGTTTTTGATATACCAGAGGATACGCTTCTGCCGTATATCTTCATTGTATGCTTTCCTTTCGGTAGTCCCTTCCCGTCGTTCTATCCTGGCTCCCCGGAAACGCTTTTTCAGTTCCGGATCAGCGCGAAACTCCACGTTCTTAAACGCAATGGAAGCTGCCCGTATGTCCTTTTTATTTTCCACCGGCCTGCATTTCAGCGTGACAGAAAATGTTCCGATCCCGTCCAGATGTACGCTTTGACTGTTGCTGAGGCAGTAGAACAACCGTTCGCTGATAGCCTTGATCGCTCCTTTGATATCGGCAGAGGTAAAGGTGCTCATCCCCTCGATCATGCGCGCCAATTCGTTGGTATCGACGGTCTGGATGTTGATAGCCCTGGCATGCAGGGTAGGCTTCGTCTCCCCCGGTCTCGGAGGATTGGCAAATAAGTCGTATTCAATACTCATATTCTTCCTGATATTTAAGGTGCAACATCATAACAATTAAGGATTTTCCTCCTTAATATCGAAAATGTAAGGTATGCCTTTCATAAATTTAAGGCTTGCTCTACAAATATGTAAGGCTTGCCTTACTTTTTAGTAAGGTATACCTTTCAAATTCAAAAGTCCGTACCAAAGGTAATAAATGTCCTGAGAAAAAGAATTAATTATTCAGGCCTTTTTTCTTAGTTCTGCAGTATTTGTTGGAGGTTGCTACAAAGGCTTGAAAGAAAAGGGATATAGCTGCATATATAAGATGTACGTGCGTACATTATTTATGTATGTGGAAAATCGGTCGAATATGGGGTGTAAAGGGTTGATAGAGAGTGTGATTTTCGGAAAAAGGACGTGACGAGATTAATCGTTCCTTTTTTCTAGTCTACAAAAGTAAGAATTAGTTTGATACCAACTATCCTTTTTAATATTTTTTTCATCAGCCTATATGCTTTCTTATCAATCGAATAGCAAAGTAAGTACGAAAAGGTGTTTTTCGCAAACGAACAGCCTTCCCCAAAAAACAATGACTAGAAAAAAGGAACGATTAATCTCGTCATGTATTGGAAATGCGAGCTGTTCCGATTGTGAATTGAACTTATTACACTTTAGTATTAATATTAAATTATTTATTATGAACAAAAAGTTTTCTACTCTGGTAGCCAGTGCTTTGTTGGCTACAGCGTTTTCGGCTAATGCTCAAACAGCAGGAACGTTGCAGGTGAAGGCAGTTGCGGATAAAATCGAAACTGGTACTCCTACACGTTACTATGTGCTGAATACTACAACAGTTGCTGCTAGCGATTTTGCGGATGCTACTGGTAAAGCATTGACAATGGATGCTGATGGTGCTGTTACTGTTGCTGATGCTACTATGGCTGCTGTTAATGACCAGCTATGGACGATAAAAGTAACTGCAGTTGCTGGTTCTAACAGGTTTATTTTGACAAATGCAAAAACGGGTGCGACATTGTCTTTTGATCCTAAGTATGCTGTTGTAGCTGCAGCTGATGGAAAAGTAACTCCTCCTGCTACAACAGATGCAGCTTATCAATTAAGTGGAAATGACACAGAGTGGTCTTGGGTTTCTGCTCCTAATGCTCCTGCAGCTGACTTGCAAGCTGTTGAAACATTGACAGCTGCTTTCCGTACAGACTCTACTATGGCTTTAGCTGCAACAACTACTGGTGAAGTGTTTGCTTACAAATATGCAAATAATGTTGCTGCTGCATTACAAAATGGAGCCACACAGGTTGAAGTTCAAGCTTTGATTCCAGGGGCGAAAGCTTTAAAGGCTGCTGATTTGAATGTCTTAGGGGAAGCACCTGCTGCTACTTATTTCACTTTGGAATCAGGTGTGAAAGATTTAGTAGGCGACATCTTTACAGGTAAAAAATTCCATGCAGAAGATGCTGCTACTGCTAATTCTGTAAAATTGAATCTTATTGGTTCTGATTCAAAAGTTTCAGGTCGCTATGCTTATGTTGATACAGCTTTTCATGTTGCTACAGGTTTGAATGAAGCTAAACTGTACAAGTTAGCTATCAATAATAAGAAAGATGAAACAGATTATCTAGCAGACAAAGCAATGGAATTTTTCATAGTTCGTGACTTGTTCAAGGACAGTTTGTCTGTTTCTGTGGCAAAAGAAGCTTTGATGGAAGAAGGTGCTGCTGATGCAAATGGTTCTAAATGGACTACTCCTCAGTCGGATCCTACAATGCAGACTTACTTAAATGTATCAGCTATCAAGTTGACAGACAAGACTTCTGTCTTTACATTATTTGAAGATGGAGCTACTAACTTGGTATTTGCGGGAAATGCAGTTACTGTTAACGATCTTCGTACTTCTGTAGAAGATGGTTTGTATTATATCATGAATAGTAAAGGTCAGTATATGACTTCTTTGATCCATCAGAATGGTACACGTGCAGAATGGGCTACTATCAAAGCTGATGAACAGAATGTAGATCACATGCCTGCATTCCAGTGGGTAATGTTGAAAGAAAACACATATTCTGATCAAGCAAAGAAAGTGTCAAAAATGAAGGCTACCAACCGTGAATTTGCGGGTACTGACTTTTCTTATCAATTGTATCAGGCTCCGGGGGCAACTTATATGTACACTGCCGGTAGTTCAGATTCTTTGAAGTTGGTTAAAATCACAGATACTAAGATTCTTGGAGATACATTGTTGGGATACAAAGATTTGACAGATAAAGAATTAATTGTGAATGCTTATACTTTCAACTATCTGCATCCATATGCTACTGATAAATTTATTGCTAAATCGACTAAAGATTCAGTACTTAATGTGTTAGACGGAGTAACTGCTTTCTCTTTGGAAAAAGGTGAAAATGTAGCTTATGGTTATGATGTAGAAGATGCTAACGGTAGAATTGAAGGGCTGAAACAACTTTACAGAGCAAATTATAAAATGTACGTTCCTTCTGTAAATGGAAAGGTGTATGTATCTCGTGCAAAAGAAAACAAGTATGCTTTGTCTAGTCATTATGCAGCAGTAGATAGCTTCTATTTCAAAGAAAACAATCAAATTGGAGAAAAGTGCTATCATGCAATGGTTAAAGCAAATGTTCATGAATTAGCAGAATTTAAAGCAGGTGTAGCTGATGATGATCAGGCTGCTATCTTGAAAGAACAGGTGCTTGATGAAACAAGAACATCTTCTTTCTATATTGCTCCTTATGATGCTCCTTTATACCGTCGTTTCAATACAACATTGGAAGGTGCAGTAGCAGGTGACGGTGCTGACACAGTAAGATTTGTAGAACAATATCGTAAAGAATATCTGCAGATTGAAGGTAACAAGAACTTTACTCACAAGGGTATCGATTTCTTAGGTATCTATACAGATGATAAAGCTCCTTCAGGATTATCGTTTATCGTAGATACAGCTTGGCTTAATCGTGGCGCTGGTCAGATTAAACCTCAATACCTGATCTCTATTGAACGTACAGATAAACTTCCGACTCCGGGTCTTGATTGTACAGAAAGTGGTAAACACTATGATAAGTATGGAAAAGAAACAGATGCTGCACATTGTGTTCATGCAACTCCTGCAACTCCTGGTTTCGATTTTGGTAAATATTTAGTAAACTTCGAAGACTCTGTTGCTGTAGAAGGTAACGAAGATATCTATGCATGGAAGAAGTATACACGTGCTGGTTTTGTAAAAGCAGCTCATGTAGGTGATAGTCTGTATATTTTGAATGGAATGTTTGCAGATGTAACTGTAGCAAACTTTGACACTGCAACGATTAATGCTGCTGTTAAAGATAAGAAATATGCTGCAAAATATATTGTAAACTTAAAAGGTGACAACCATAAATTAGTAACATGGTCATTCCGCTATGTAGATCCTGCTAAGGCTGCAACAGATAATAAGACTTTCTTAATTGAGTCAATGGCTACAGATGGTCGTGATATTGCTCCTGTAACAGCAAATTGGTTGAAGATGCAGAATGGCTGTTTAGTTCTTTCTGATGATAACTCAGAGTTCAATGTGTTTACTCAGAATGATGATGCTTTAATCTTTGATGTTGAATACAAGGCAAACGATGAAGTTGCTACAGATAATGAAAATGTTTCAACTTCTACAGTTTCTGTAATTGCTGGTAACGGTTCTGTTGCTATCAAGGGTGCTGCAGGTAAGACAGTTACAATTAGCAACATCTTAGGTCAGACAATTGCTAACACAGTTCTTTCTTCTGATGATGCTACAATCGCTGCTCCTGCTGGTGTAGTTGTAGTTGCTATCGAAGGTGAAGCAGCTGTTAAAGCAATCGTAAAATAAGAATAGATTTTAATCAAAAATAAATTCTAAAATTTCCACGTGGTGGTGTAGAGACGTTGTAACTAACGTCTCTACTATCCCATCAATTACCCTGCGACAGGCGAAAAAGTGGTTATTAATATTAAGTAATAAAATAAAGTTCTTACTGTAATTACTTCCGTGAGGAAGGAATACAGAAAAAAACAGCCTCTGCGATCTTGTATCGTGGGGGCTTTGTTATATGAAAAAATGTAGCTACTTTAGCTGCTTGGGATGTGATTGATTATGCCTAAATGAATATGAGAAAACCTGATATACAACAAGAATACTTTGTTTTGTCTGCTTTGAAACAAGATAGTCAGGAGGCTTTCTCATTATTGTTTCGAACCTATTATACAGACTTGGTGTTGTTTTGCGGTAACTTCATAAAGGACAAGAGTGCTTGTGAAGATATCGTGCAATCGATCTTCCTGAAACTATGGAACGACAGAAAGAGTATACAAATAGAAACATCCCTGAAGTCTTATCTGCTGAAATCTGTACGTAACAGTTGTTTTGATGAATTTCGTCATCTCGAGATAGTCCGTCAATATGAGTCGGATTATGAAAATCCCGTACTTGACTGTTATGATACGGAGAATTATGTGTTGTATTCCGATTTGTATGATCATCTTCGCTATGCTCTTGAACAAGTCCCTGAACAATACCGGGAAGCTTTTGTAATGAATCGTTTTGAAGGGTTGAAATACAGAGAGATTGCTCTGAAACTAAATGTGTCGGAAAGGACTGTGGAAGTGCGTGTCAGCAAAGCCCTTGAGATTTTGCGAAAACAACTGAAAGATTTTTTCATGCTCTTACTATTGATCGGTATTCCCTAAAAAACGTTATAAGCATGTGGAAGAATTCTTCCCGTACGTCTTAATACTATAAAAGAAGAAAAATGACAGATAAAGATCAAATACAATATATAATCACCGCCTATCTATCTGGTAAAGCTACAGCGGAAGAGCGTCGTTTATTAGAAGACTGGGTAAAGCAATCTCCTGAGAACGATCGCCATTTTCAGGAAATGCGCAATATCTGGCAGGTAATGAATCCGCCTTTTAACCCCTCTGAGATTGATGTATATGCAGCCGAGAAAAATATTTTTACAAATATCGTAACTACAAAGAGGAATATTACCCATATTGCACTGGTTTACTGGCAGCGTATAGCGGCCATTCTTGTTATTCCTTTGTTGATAATCAGTGCTTATTTGTTCCTGAATAGAGATAACGATTTGTACGATACTACCGAATATCAGGAAGTGAAGTCTCCACATGGAACATTCTCTGAAGTTCGTCTACCTGATGGAACCAATGTATGGTTGAATGGCGGAAGTTCATTGAAATATCCTTTGACATTCCGAAAAGGCGAACGAAGTGTATTCCTTAGCGGAGAAGGATATTTTGAAGTTCATTCGGATAAAGAGAATCCGTTTATTGTGAAGACAGAACTGATAACACTTCGAGCGACCGGTACTGCTTTTAATATTGAAGCTTACAACACCGACTCCATGACCTCTGTAACAATGGCAGATGGCCGGATCGATGTAGCATTCGGTAATTCTTCCCCTGTTGCGATGGTGCCCGGAGAACGTGCCTCTTTTAATAACCTGACCAGGCAATGTCTTATAACCCGGACAGACCCTTATAAATGGTGTGCCTGGAAAGATGGTCTGATGATCTTCCGTGATGATCCGTTAGCGTATGTCTTTAAACGTTTGGGACTAACTTTTAATGTCGACCTGGAATTAAAAGACTCAAGCCTTGCTAATGCTCCATACCGTGCTACGTTTGAATATGAATCGTTGGATGAAATACTGCGATTATTGGAAATGAGTGCGCCTATAAAGTTTAAACACACCAAAAGGACTGTTAATACTAACAGCGCTTATAGCAAGCAAAAAATAGAAGTTTATAGAGTGAAGAAATAATTCTCAAAATTATTTCAAGAAAAGTGCTTTTTCGGATGTGGTAAAAAACAGCTGAAACGTCTTAGTTATGTATTGAGATGAAATATATTGTTAATCATTAAATTCTGATGCCTATGAAGTGAGTTGTAAATCTGGATCAATGTCTGCTAAAATAAAAAAGGAAAGGTGTGCGAGACCTTCCCTTTCCAAAGTTTAGCTGTAAAAAAGTTTTTTTTAGTCAACCTTATTTTCTAACTAAACAAACAAATGTATGAATTCCATTTCGGATAAAAAAATCGAAAGGCATAGTACTGCCATAAAAATTCTTCATGTTATGAGATTTTACCTGTTATTTTTAATCGTGAGTATAACACAGGCTTTTGGTTCTGCTCTCTATTCTCAATCAGCGTCATTGACATTACGAATGAATGATACAACGATAGAGGATGTACTAAACAGAATCGAGGAACAAACCGAATTTCGTTTTCTGTATAATAAGAAGATTGTTGATGTAGAACACAAAGTAAATGTTTCTACTAAGAACGGAAAGATTACCGATGTTCTGGATCATCTGTTTAAAGATGCAGGAATCTCTTATACTATCAGCGACCGACAAATCGTTTTAAATAAAAAAGATGCTTTTAAATCTGTACAACAATCCAATCAGGTAACAGGTATTGTTACCGATGCCAATGGCGACCCGATTATTGGAGCTAATGTTATTGAGAAAGGAACCACGAATGGTATTATATCTGACCTGGACGGTAAGTTTACTATAAATGTAAATCCAGGAGCTGTTTTGCAAGTTTCCTATATAGGTTATATAACCCGTGAAATCATCGTAAAAGACCAATCTTTCCTCACGGTAAAACTGTCGGAAGATACACAAGCTTTAAATGAAGTGGTCGTTGTCGGGTATGGCATTCAGCGTAAGGTAACGACGACCGGTGCTGTAACGAAGTTGGAGGGCGACGACCTGAATAAAATGACAGTAGTTAATGTAACAAAAGCGCTGCAAGGTTTAAGTCCGGGTATCACAATTGTTGACCGCGGTGGGGCTCCCGGTAGTGATGATCCTGAAATTTATTTACGTGGTGTCGGTACAACAGGTAATGCGAATCCTTTGGTATTGGTAGATGGAATAGAAATGTCATTGAGCCAGATTCCATCTGCAGAGATCGAAAATATATCTGTATTGAAAGATGCTGCATCTGCTTCTATTTATGGTTCTCGTGCAGCTCACGGGGTAATATTGGTTACTACCAAACGTGGTAAAGAAGGGAAAGTGAAGTTGTCGTATGACGGCTCGGTCGGTTTCCAGGACAGAGCAGTGAAGGCGGAACAGGTATCTGCCCGTGAATATATGACGATGGTAAATGAAGCATTGATCAATGCCGGTGGATCAAGCAAATATTCGGAAGAGGATATTCTGGCAACTGAAAATGGTTCTGATCCATACAAACACTCTTTTACAAACTGGCCGAACGAGGTTTATAAAAGTAATTATATAACACAACATACGCTGAATCTGACAGGCGGTAGTGAAGTTGGACGTTATCTGGTTTCATTTGACTATCTGGATCAACCGGGCTTGACCGAAAATACAGAATATAAACGTTACAGTTACCGGGTAAATACAGACCTGAATATCGGCAAAATGCTGAAAGTGAGCAGTGACGTTACTTACCGTCATATCGACCGTTTGTGGCCGGAAGGTTTGGAAGATGCACAGTATAATGCTTGGAGTATGCAACCTACTACACCGAATAAATATGAGAATGGTGATTATGTATTAGACAAACAAAACAGAAGTGTTATGTCGTATACCGATTTGAATGTAGTGGGTGAAGATCGTTATAATCTGGATGCCGTTTACGGACAGGTAAAAGCTGATTTTGAACCGATAAAAGATCTTATATTTACCGGTATGGTTTCTATCAATGGTAATTGGGATAGAAGAAAGATACACTATAAGAATCATAAATATTATAACGAGGCTGGTGAGCTGATTACCCAGCGGAATAATCCGAATAGTGTTAAAGATGAACGAAATAACGATTACCAGATGACAATGCGCTTTCTGGCTAATTATAAAAAACGTCTGGGAGACGACCATGATTTGTCATTTTTATATGGTATGGAACAGATCTCTTATCGTAAATATTATTCGATGGCTCAGCGTAAAGATTTAATATCGGATGAGTTGCCTGACATTTCTTTGGGTTCGGCGGGTAGCCAGTTTGCAGAAGGGAAACCTACTAAATGGGGGATTAATTCTTATTTTGGTCGTATAAATTATGGCTTTAAAGACAAGTATCTGTTTGAAGCAAATATTCGTGCAGACGGTTCTTCCCGTTTCGCTAAAGGGCATAAATGGGGTGTATTCCCTTCCTTCTCTGCTGCATGGCGTATTTCGGAAGAAGCATTTATGAAAAATTTGGGCTTTGTCGACAATTTGAAGTTGAGAGCTTCCTGGGGACAGACTGGTAATGAACGTATCGACGCATTTATGTATCTGCCTCAGTATAATATCTCCAAAGATGATGAATCTCCAATTGTAATGAATGGTAGTCTTGTTTCTGCTGTTTATCAGAAGAAGATGGCGAATCCGGATGTGACTTGGGAAACAGTGGAGCAAACGAATATAGGTTTGGATTTCAGTATTCTTAATAACTCGATTTATGGTGAACTCGATTGGTATACTAAGGATACAAAGGATATTTTGTTGGCTTTAGGCATTCCTAAATTTATCGGATTAGATGCTCCGGAACAGAATGCCGGTGTTGTTCGTAATTCAGGTGTGGAAGCAATGATCGGTTTCCGTAAGACATTCGGAGATGTGTCCTTTAATACATCTGTGAACCTGGCTTATAATAAGAATGAGTGGATAGACCGCGGTGGCGATGATAAAAATATAGATGGCTATAAAATACAGCATATCGGTTCTGCTTTGAACTCGTTCTATATCTATCAGGCTGATGGTCTGATCGCAAATGAAAAAGAACTGGAAGAATATAAAGCTAAATACAAATCTGATCCGCGAGGTATGTCTGATCTGCATGCCGGTGATGTGAAACTGGTTGATACGAATGGTGACGGAACAATCGATCCGGATGACCGTCAGATATTTACATCCAATATACCTAAATTCACTTATGGATGGAATATCGGTGCAGACTATAAAGGGTTTGACTTAAGCCTTTTGTTCCAGGGATCAAGTGGTGCTAATCGTATGATGTATGGCGAATGGATTGAAGGGCCGAGCTATGAAGCATTTACCGGCGTTCATTTCCGCGACAGATGGACGGAAGATAATCAGAATGGTAACGCATCAATGCCACGTTTGGAAGCAGCCAATAACCGGAATGCATCTACTTACAACTCCTTTTTCTTGCAGAAAGTAAATTACCTGCGTCTAAAGAATGTTCAATTGGGATATACATTCCCTACTAATATTATAGATAAACTGAGAATCACGAAACTAAGATTATATGTGTCAGGTTCGAATCTGTTTACTGTCAGCAGCATGGATAAAGGACTTGATCCTGAAGACAAGAGTGACAGACTTAAGACATTCCCTCCGTTGCGGATCATTAATTTTGGTGTGAATATTATCTTTTAATCTAATAAAATAAACAGTATGAAAATATATAAGAAATCGTTGTTGTACGGTGTACTGTCATTGACTCTGTGTATGGCGGGCGGTTGCGACAGCAATATAAATCTGGACCCCGAAGGTATTATTACAGCAGACGGATATTTTAAATCGGCAGAAGATTATGAAAAGGCACTGAATGCCCTTTATGAAAGACTGAACGTTAATAATTATGATTTGTGGCTGGATGCAGTAACAGATAACGGTTTGGTAACTCACAGCTGGAATAAGGGATATGACATGGGACGTGGTCTGGGGAATACTTCTTCATCTTTTCCGAATGAGAAGTGGACGAACGGCTATATTTCTATTCAGCGTGCAAATAATATAATCAACAATATCGATAAATACCAGTGGCCTGGAGGAGAGGCGGATACCGACCGTAATCGGGTATTGGGAGAAGCGCTTACACTACGTGCCTATTATTATCTGGATTTGGTATCTATTTTCGGTCGTATCATGTTTTATACCGAAAATCCGGCTACTGTAGCAGAGAGTGAAACTGTGAAGCAAATAGAGGATCCGAAAGAGGTGTTCGATTTTATTCTTGACGATTTAAATAAGGCGATAACCGGTTTACCGGAAAAATCAGCCAATAAGTCAAAGGTGGGAAAACCTGCTGCTCGTTTGCTTCGTGCCCGTGCTGCCGCTTTTGCAGCCGGTTATCTGAAGGATAAATCTTATTTTCAGATTACTTTGGATGAAACATCCCATCTGATTGCTTCTGCTCCGCAATTGGCCGATTTTGATAAATTGTTTGTGAGTGGATGTGAAGATCAGGAAGAAGTGATCCTGGTGAGAAGATATTCAATGGACGCTAAAAATGGCTGGGGCGACTGGTACAACCAATCTATTGGAGGGTATTGTGTTACTACTCCTGTAAAGTCGCTTGTCGATGCCTTTGAATATATTGGTGAAGTGAACGAAAACCGACCATATATAAATAAAGATCCGCGTTTTTACGAAACGATTTATGCTCCGGGTATGGAGTTTCGTGGTAAGTACTTCAATACGATACCCAATAATGTAGTGGAAAGAGATGGAAAAACTTATTTTGATCCGGCTAAAGATTACGGCTCTTTACAGGATAAGGAAATCAGTGTTGGTGATGTGTTGGCCGAAGGCGGTGGTGGAGAATGGAATAAAACTCCTACCGGTTTTGCCTGGAAGAAATATTATCAGGAACCGGAAACTTGGACTACTTACAACTCGTTTATCGTTTTCCGTTATGCAGAAGCTTATCTGTTGAGAGCGGAAGCATTGGTTGAGACCGGAGGTAATGCGGAAGAAGCCAAAACATTAATTAAAGTCATCCGTGACCGGGCCGGTAATACGAACGATATTGATAAAATGATTACCGAACGATATAATGGCAGTTTGCTGAACCTGATTCGTAACGAGAGACGGATTGAACTGGCTCAGGAAGGTCTTCGCTTCTTTGATATCCGTCGCTGGGATATTGTACTTGATGTTATGAACAAACCGATAGAAGGTATTGTATATCGGGATTTCTCAGGAGGAACACCTTCCCGTAAAGTTCTTATCCCGGCAGAAAGAGATGCATTTAGTGCAAGAGATTTCTGGTGGCCTATACCGCAGGCTGAAATCGACTTGAACATGAAACGTATCACACAGAACGAAGGTTGGAAATAACAACTTGTCCTGAATAATAGATGAAGGTGTTAAAAGTGTGGTTGGCAAAATCTCTTTTAACACCTTCTTTTTCCTAAAGTATTGACATTTCCGAAAACGTATTGATTTATGAAATTGGTTTATTTATGTGCATTATTGACTAGCAGTGTTTATAGTCAATCTCAAGGAATGTATCCTGATATTGAGGATACTGCCCGTAATACATTTTGCGTATCATCAAATGATACGATGCTTGTAAAAATATTCAATTGGGCCGTCGGTAACTCCGATAAATATGTGGGTGATGATAGTGATCCGGTTGGTCCCTGGTATGAGGCGGCTCTTCCTGATAGAGAAGCTTTTTGTATGAGGGATGTGTCTCATCAATGTATGGGAGAAGAGTTAAACGGACATGGTAGGCAAAATCTGAATATGTTGACCTGGTTTGTGGAAAATATATCTGTCTCCAAAGATTATTGTTCGTATTGGGAGATTAATAAGGATAATTTACCTGCACCGGCCGACTATGTTTCTGATAAAGATTTCTGGTATAATCTGAATGCTAATTTTGATGTGCTGAATGCCTGTTATCGGTTATATCTGTGGACTGGTGATGAAACATACATCAATGACCCTCGTTTTGAAACATTCTTTCGCCTGAGTGCGAACGAGTATATAAATCACTGGCAGTTGCAGGCGGATAAAATTATGCAGCGTCCCGGTGTTATGCACGAGGATGATACGCTAATCGATCCAAAGTTTAAAACATTTCGCGGCTTGCCTTCTTATGAAGAGTCTGTACGTGGGTTGACTGTTACCGGAGATTTGATTGCTTCTGTTTACAAAGGATTGAAGTCGTATGCTCAGATATGGAAAATCAGAGGTAATGAAGATTCCTGCCGTTTGTATGAAACCAAAGCGTCGGAATATGCCCGGCTTTACAACTCTGTCTGGTGGAATGAACAAACACAGAATTACTATGCCTATAAGCTGGAAGATGAAATCCTGCAAGAAGGAGGCAATAATGTTTTCCCTCTTTGGTTTGAAATTATAGATAATTCCGGAAGGGTTGACCATCTATTGGAAATGATGGCTGAAAAAGAAACAAATGTTGAAAGTATGTCATATTATCCGATGATATTCTACAGATACGGTAAAAAAGATATTGCTTATCATTATCTGAATGAATTATATTCGAATGAACGGCGCGATTATCCTGAAGTGGCAAGTGGAGTAATCGAGGGTATTGTATGTGGAATTGCCGGTGTTAATGCTGATGCAGCGGCTAACAGGATATCTACGCTTCCCCGTTTTACTTCATCAACAGGTTGGTTTTCAGTTGAAAATATACCCGTATTCTCCGGAAAAATATCTATCTTGCACCACTCGGGAGAAAAGAGTTCTTTAGTGAATAAACTCGATAAGGAATTTGTTTGGAGAGCGATGTTTCCAGGAAAAGTAAAAAAGATAAATGAAAAGCCAGCTGAATATGGTACTGACGCTTTAGGTAATAATTTTAGTTTTATCGATCTCGTTTGTCGACCGGGTGAAACAGTGACTGCAGAAGTTCAATACAGATAAAAAAACTGACTATCATGAAAAACTCAATAAAACTGATCGCTTGTTTGCTGGTTGCCGGGATGTGTGCCTCCTGTAGCAGAGTGTTGCCCCCGGATATGCGTAACCGTATCTCGTTGGAAGGACAATGGGGATTGTTGCTTGATACCGCTGATGTCGGATTTAACATAGCGCAATTGTCAAACACCGGTATGGACTCTTTGTTTTTACCGGGAACAACAGACATAGGAAAGAAGGGTAAATATAACCCGGATATGGCTCAGACGAATGCTCTTTCCCGTGAATTCATATTTGAAGGAAAAGCTTTATATACAAAGGTTGTTGAAATACCAGAGAACTGGAAGGATTCATCTGTCCGTCTTTTTATGGAGCGGACTAAGCCGACTACAATCTGGATAGATAGAAAGGAAGTGGGTACGAATGATAATATTTCGACAGCACAACAATATGAACTGTCAGAATTTCTCACTCCCGGCACTCATACGATTGCCATTCAGGTTGATAATGGTTTGAAGGCTGTTCCGGATAAGGTTTTTCATTCTTCTCATGCTTATTCGGGCTCGACACAGACAAACTGGAACGGAATTATCGGTGAGTTCTATCTGGAAAGTGCCCCTTTATGTGGAATAGAAGATATACAGGTTTATCCTGATGCTATCAAAAAGTCGGTAATAGTAAGGGTTACACTTCGTAATAGGGATATCAAGACACAACAGGGTGAATTGTCTTTTTATGCCGAGGCGTGGAATACCGATAAAAAGCATAAGACTCCGGTGGCAACGATCGGCATAGATTGTTCTGTCCCTGAGCAGATATATGAATTACCTTTGGGGGATAATGCACTATGTTGGAGTGAATTTTCTCCGGCTTTATACCGCTTGTCTGTTGCATTTAAAGCGGATGGCTATACGGATGTTCGACAGGTATCTTTCGGTCTGCGTAATTTCTCTGTAAAAGGCAAGCAGTTTACGATCAATGATAAAGTGACTTTCCTACGTGGTAAACATGATGCTTGTGTGTTTCCCCTGACAGCTCATACAGCGATGGACGTCGATTCCTGGCGGCGTTATTTTCAAATTGCGAAAGAGTATGGTATCAATCATTATCGTTTCCATTCCTGGTGTCCGCCGGAAGCTTGTTTTGAAGCAGCAGATATAGAGGGGATTTATTTACAGCCGGAGTTGCCTGTTTGGGGGAATGTCGATATAGAAGATACCGTGTTATGTGATTACCTGAAGAAAGAAGGATTAAATTTGCATAAGGCATATAGTAATCACGCTTCTTTTGTGATGTTTGCTTTAGGTAATGAAATGACAGGAAAAGAGGCTTTGGCCATGCTGGTACAAACATTCAAACAAGCAGATGACAGACATTTGTATGCTTCCGGCTCCAATAACTATCTGGGGATGGAAGGAAAACAGGCCGACGAACAGTATTTTACCACTTGCCGGGTAGGACGTGAAAAGGAAGGTACATTTAATACGCATGCACGGGCCTCTTTCTCTTTTGCAGATGCAGAAGATGGTGGTTACCTGAATCATACTTATCCTAATTCGGTGATGAACTTCTCCTCGGCTGAGGAACTTTGTGATGTTCCTGTTATCGGACATGAAACGGGACAGTTTCAGGTTTATCCGAACTTCGACGAGATAAGTAAATATACAGGAGTGTTGAAGCCTCGTAATTTTGAAGTCTTTAAAAAACGTTTGGAGGAAGCCGGCATGGGAAACCAGGCTCAGGACTTTATGCAAGCTTCCGGTAAATGGTCTGCCTTATTGTACCGGGCGGATATTGAGATGAATTTGCGGACACCTCATTGGGGCGGTTTCCAGTTGCTGGATCTACAGGATTATCCGGGTCAAGGCTCTGCTTATGTGGGTATTCTGGATGCATTTATGGATAGTAAGGGGCTTATAACACCAGAAGAATGGCGAGGCTTTTGCTGTGAAGTCGTTCCTTTGTTCTGTACGGAAAAGTTTTGCTGGGCGAACAATGAAACAGTATCAGGTGAAATTGAGATAGCAAACTATTCGGCTGATGACCTGGACGGAAGACAGCTTTCATGGACACTTACGGATAGTAAAAAACAGGTACTGGATGAAGGTGTGGTGCCTTTACAGGTCAAACAAGGTGAATTGGTTAAAGTAGGAACCATAAAACCTTCTGTCTCTGCTATTCATAAGGCGGAAAAAGTAAACTTGACTCTATCTGTCGACGGAACTCCTTATAAGAATAGTTATCCATTATGGATTTATCCGACCGATAATCAATCGATACCGGCAAAGAATATTCTTGTGGCTACAGATCTGGATTCCGATATGTTTAATGCTTTAAAGGCAGGTGGTAAAGTTCTTTTGTTCCCGTCCAAAGAAAAGCATCGGGAACAAACTGTAGGTGGCCTTTTCCAAACAGATTACTGGAATTACCGGATGTTTAAATCTATTTGTGAGAATATCCATCGTCCGGTCTCTCCGGGAACACTCGGTATTTTGACTGATCCGGAACATGCCGTATTCGCTGGCTTTCCGACAGACTTTCATACAAACTGGCAGTGGTTTCCCATTATAAAGCAAAGCTATCCAATGATATTGGATCGTTTGCCGAATGAATACCGTCCGATAGTACAGGTTATCGATAATATCGAACGAAATCATAAGCTGGGACTTTTATTTGAGTTTGAAGTGGAAAAAGGTAAATTACTGGTTTGTATGTCTGATGTGAAAGCTGTATGGGATAAACCGGAAGCCCGTCAGTTCTATAATAGTATATTGCAATATATGGATTCTCCGGACTTTAGTCCTTCTTTTCACCTGACGGCTGAAGCATTGAAAGAACTCTTTTCTTCAAAAGTACAAAGTGGTAAAATTGAGAAATTAGGGAATATATCCTATGAATGAAATATGTATCATCATTTAATTGTAAGTAAGCTATGAATAAGTTATTCTTTAGTCTATTATTATTGATTGGTTTATGTGTTGTTCCGATCAATGCTCAGAACCGCTGGTCCATCAATCCCAACGGGAGTATCTCATGGGAGGTGAAGGGGCGTATTCCTCATTACGATCATATCGAAATGAGCGGTTTGAAAGTATCTGCTGTTTTGCGTTACGGGGTGAATGCCGACGGCTCTTTCGAGTTGAATAAGAGTATGATCTGGCCGATGCTCCGGACGATACCGAATAACACACATGCCAGTTTGATGCGCCGGTTCGCTTGGAATGCTTCGGATATGGTATCGGTTAACGGGCAATCGCTTTCCGGTGAAAAGGTAGGTAAAATCACACTGGATGGTACAATGACGGTAGAAAGTACGGTTGCTTTGCCGCGTAAGGCGCAAGTAACTATGACCCGTATTGTTTTCCCTTCTGTGTCCAATCCTGCCATATGTGAGAAATATATTCTCCGGAATACGGGAGAGTCGGCTGTGAATGTGGAAATACCTGTTTCCCGTTCAGTTATAGACACCGATCCGGCTATTGGGGTGGATGGTAGTTATAGGCTGGTTTCCGAGATTATAGGATCGACAAGCAAACAGCTTCAACCGAAAGATGAACTTGTCTTTTATGCCTCAATCAGCGGTTATAAGCAGGGCGAGACAGAACAAAAGATGGATATCGAAAAAGAACTGCAGGCTAGAAAAGGCCTGATCGCAGGCTTTTGGAATAACCTGATACTGGAAACGCCCGATCCCGTTGTAAATACTATGTTTGCCTTTGCCAAGATACGTGGAGCAGAAAGTATCTATGCCACTAAAGGTGGTTTAATGCATGGTCCCGGTGGCGAGTCTTATTATGCCGCAATCTGGGCTAACGACCAGGCAGAATATATCAATCCCTTCTTCCCTTATCTGGGATACGAAGTAGGAAATGGTTCCGCCCTTAACTCATTCAAGCATTTTGCCCGTTTCATGAACCCTGAATACGAAAAGATACCCAGTTCCATCATTGCAGAAGGACTGGACGTTTGGGGAGGAGCCGGTGACCGTGGTGATGCCGCAATGGTCGCTTACGGAGCAGCCCGTTACGCTTTGGCAAGAGGAGACAAAGGAGAAGCTGAAGAATTATGGCCGCTTATCGAATGGTGCCTGGAGTACTGTCGTCGAAACCTGAACGACAAAGGCGTTGTAGCCTCCGACTCCGACGAACTGGAAGGACGTTTCCCGGCAGGGAAAGCCAACCTCTGTACCTCTTCATTATATTACGATGCTTTACGTTCAGCTTCCTATCTCGGAAAAGACCTGCAGAAACCTTTTTCTGAACTGGCCGACTACGAGAAACAAGCGGAGGACCTTCGTAAAAATATAGAAGACTATTTCGGTGCAAAAGTTGAAGGTTTCGATACCTATCAATATTATGAAGGAAACGATATCCTTCGTTCCTGGATTTGTATCCCGCTGACAGTCGGTATCAATGATCGTACAGACGGAACAATCAACGCCCTGTTCTCTCCCCGTTTATGGACAAAGAACGGCCTTTTGACTCAAGCCGGCAGTGAAACTTTCTGGGATCGTTCCACCCTGTATGCTCTGCGTGGTGTATATGCCTGTGGCGCAACGGAAAAAGCAACTGAATACCTGAAGTTCTATTCCAACCAACGTTTGCTGGGTGACCATGTCCCTTATGCCATTGAAGCATGGCCCGAAGGAAGCCAGCGCCACCTTTCTGCAGAAAGCGGATTATATTGCCGCATCATCACCGAAGGAATGTTCGGTATCCGTCCGACTGGCCTGAAATCCTTCACCTTCACTCCCCGTTTACCAGCGGAGTGGGACCAGATGAACCTGCGTAAAATAAAAGCGTTCAATTCCACATTCGACATCGAAGTAACCAGCAAGAACGGCAAGCAATCAGTTGCAGTCAAAACCGATGGTAAAACCCTTTTGCATAAAACATTTAAAGCAGGAGAAGTAATTTCCGTTAAACTTCCCTGATCCACCAAATCATCAGCCAGGAACCTAAAAGAATTCCTGGCTGATGAACAGCAGCATCGTATATTATGAGACAAGAATGTCACATATTATGAGAATATAATGTCATATATTGTGGGAATGCAGTATCATAATATATGATACTCTTCACCGACCAGCCTGAAAAAATTCCAACTTACCTTTCACCTCTCTCCAACAAAACGCGCAGTGTTTTAGAAAGGCCTCAGCGAAGCCGGTGCAGCCTTGATTTTTTGCTTACTTTTGGCTCGGGCCAAAAGTAAGATCCCAACCTGTTGATAACTTTTTTGTACTTTTCTTCTATATTTCTTGGAAGGTAATTTGATAAATGTTTAATTTTACCCGGAAATAGAGTAACGTGCCCGTTGCCAACGAAGTAGGTTGCTTTTGTTTAAGGGAAAGTTTAACGTGGAACACAAGAATGGAAGAGAAAAATAGCTGCTATCACGTACCGGTAATGCTCGAAGAAAGCCTGAAAGGTCTGAATATTCAACAAGGGGGGACTTATGTAGATGTAACCTTTGGCGGAGGAGGACACTCACGTGAAATACTGAAACAACTCGATAGCGAAGGAGAACTTTATGGATTTGATCAGGATGCTGATGCAGAACATAATATCCCAGCCGATCCCCGTTTTGTGTTTGTCAGGAGTAATTTCCGGTATTTGTATAATTTTATGCGTTATCATGGCGTTGCCGGAGAGGTAGACGGCCTGTTGGCCGACCTGGGAGTCTCTTCCCATCACTTCGACGATAGGGACCGCGGTTTCTCTTTCCGTTTTGACGGTGCGCTGGATATGCGGATGAACACTCGTGCAGGACAGACCGCAGCCGATATACTGAATACCTATGCCGAAGAAGCATTGGCAGATGTATTCTATCTGTACGGTGAACTGAAGGTAGCACGTAAACTGGCCTCACTGATCGTCAGAACACGTGAAAACAAAAAGATAGAAACGATCGGTGACTTCCTGGAGTTGGTTAAACCCTTCACCGGAAAGGACAAAGAGAAGAAGTTTCTGGCACAGGCCTTTCAAGCACTTCGTATCGAGGTGAACGATGAAATGCGTGCTTTGAAAGAAATGCTGCAACAAACCCTGCAGGTGTTAAAACCCGGTGGGCGTTTGGTTGTGATCACTTATCACTCGTTGGAAGACAGGTTGGTAAAGAATTTCCTGAAAACAGGAAACTTTGAAGGGAAAAGCGAACAAGACTTTTTCGGAAATGTGCAAACGCCATTTCGTATGGTAAACAATAAAGTAATCGTGCCTTCCGACGAGGAGATTGAAAGAAATCCCCGCTCGCGAAGTGCCAAGCTTAGGATAGCAGAGAAAAAATGAACGGAACAATGAACAATTAATAATTAATAATGGGTTTCGCGTTTCTCTCGTTATTAATTATTCATTGTTAATTATTAATTAGCAAAGCTGTCATGGTGGAGGAAAAACAACAACGTAAAAAGTCAAAGAAAAAAGAGAAACGTCTTTCTCTTTTGTATGTGCTGGGCGGTGGTATCCTGAATGAGGATTTTATCGTTAAACACACACGGATGATCGTGCTTGTTGTGATAATGATATTCTTCTTTATCGGAAACCGCTACACCTGTATGCAAAAACTGCGTGAGATAGACCGTCTGCAACAACGTTTGCGTGACGTGCGCTTCGAAGCTTTGTCTATCTCATCGGAACTGACAGGCAACAGCCGTCAGTCGCAAGTAGAATTGTTGATTGAAGAACAGGGTATTGAACTGGAAGGAGCCAAAACTCCGCCGTATGAATTACATAAATAAGTATGGCTGAAGAAATTGAACCAAATGAAACTGCACCGAAAAGTAACCGGATATTATTCTGTTACTTTCTCGTTGTGTTATTGTTGGGGCTTATCGCAGTAGGCATACTCCTGCGGACGTTTGATACAGCTTTCGTGGAAAAGGAAAAATGGGAGAAAGTGGCCGAAAGCCAGAAACGCCCGAACCGACTGATATTACCCGGACGTGGAAATATCTACTCTTCCGATGGTAAGCTGATGGCCACCAGTGTGCCTCGCTATTATACCTATATCGACTTTCGTGCCGACGGCTTTTCCGTCGATACGTTCCTGAGTTCGAAGGTGAACGGGGTAGACTCGCTTTCGGTTTATCTGTCCCGTAAATTCAAGAACCGCACTCCGGCCGGATATAAAGCACACCTTTTGCGTGGACTGAAAAGCAAAAGTCGTCAGTATCCGGTGTACGAAGGTCGTGCCTCGTATACGGATTTGAAGGAAATGCGGAAATACCCATTCCTGCGATTGAGCCGCTATAAGAGTGGATTTTATACGAAAGAAATGGTACAACGCCAGAAGCCGTTCGGGACACTTGCTTCCCGTACGATCGGGGACATTTACGGTGAAATAGAAGCCGCAGGTGTAACCAAGGGAAAGAACGGGTTAGAGTTGCAATATGACTCGCTGCTTCGCGGTGAAGCCGGATTAAGTTCTGTCCGCCGTGTGGGTGGAGGCTGGACAAACGTGGTAGAGGTCGAACCTGTGGACGGTATGGATATCCGCACGACGATTGACATCAATATCCAGGATATCACCGAGAAGTCCCTGGTAGATATGTTGAAGAAGATCGATGCCGAGTCGGGTACTGCCGTTGTCATGGAAGTTTCGACTGGCGAGATAAAAGCCATTACCAACATGGGACGTATCCGTGAAGGAGCTTATGCCGAGACTAAGAACCATGCTGTTGCCGATGAGATAGAACCGGGTTCGACCTTCAAGGTGGCCTCTATGATGGTCGCCCTGGAAGATGGTGTCTGTCAACCCAGTGATACTGTGGACGTAGGTAAAGGTGTATATATGTATAAAGGTGCCCGTATGACCGACCACAATATGAATAAAGGAGGATACGGACGTATCTCTGCAGAACAGGCTATCTGGTATTCATCCAATATCGGGGTTGCCAAGATCATTCTGAAAGGATACGAAAAGAATCCGACCAAATATGTGGAAGGACTTTATAAGCTGGGACTGACTATCCCGTTGAACCTGGAGATACCGGGAGCCGGACGTGCCAAGATACGTATGCCGAACGACACGACTTTATATTGGTCGAAGACTACGTTACCCTGGATGTCTTTCGGATATGAAACACAGATCCCGCCGATCTATACGCTGACCTTTTTCAACGCCATCGCAAATGGTGGAAAGATGGTTCGCCCGATGTTTACGAAAGAGATCATGCACAATGGAAAAACGGTGCGAAGCTTTTCGACGGAGGTGTTGAAGTCATCCATCTGTTCGGATAAAACGCTTGATATCATTAAAGAAATGTTGTTGGGCGTTGTTGAACAGGGTACGGGTAAAGCCGTTCATTCGGATATCATCCGTATAGCCGGTAAAACAGGTACGGCACAGATCGCAACAGGCGGTGTCTACCGTACAAGCGGGCACCAGGTGGCTTTCTGTGGATATTTTCCGGCCGATGAACCTAAATATTCCTGTATCGTGGTGATCCGTCGTCCGCGTATCGGTTATCCGTCCGGTGGTACGATGTCGGGAGGCGTAGTGAAGGCAATAGCAGAAAAAGTATATGCCAGTCATATGTCGTTCGATATGCGGGATATGGAGCGCGACTCATTAGCCGTATTAATGCCGGCGGCGAAGAATGGTAACTTGGATGCGCTTGAAAATGTGCTGGGAAAACTGGACATCGATGCGAATACAGATAGTCTGGAAACAAAATGGGTAGTTGCCAAACGTGAAGAAGGAGACGAAGAACTCCATCTGCGTGATTTGACGCTCCGTGAAGGATTAGTGCCGAGTGTGATCGGTATGGGAGCCAAAGATGCGGTTTACCTACTCGAGAGTGCTGGTTTACGTGTTGCCCTGGATGGCTTGGGACGCGTTTCTGCTCAATCGATGGGACCGGGTACGCGGATTGCCAAAGGACAAACCATAAGATTAACATTAAAATAATATGGAACTGAAGAATTTGATTCATACGTTGGATGTACTGGAAACAGTCGGAGCGGATCATGTAAAGATTACAGGCATCCAGTCTGATTCCCGCAAGGTGGAAGACGGCTTCTTGTTCGTGGCGGTAAGAGGTACGGCGGTCGATGGACATGCCTATATCGACGGTGCCATAGCAAAAGGTGCTGTTGCGATCGTCTGCGAGGAACTGCCGTTTCTTTCGGAAGAAAAGGTAGTTTCTACCGAAAGAAAACTATGTTTCATCCGGGTGAAAGATTCGGCGGACGCATTGGGTAAATTAGTATCGGCCTGGTATGACAATCCTTCGGATAAATTGACGCTGGTGGGCGTTACCGGGACGAATGGGAAAACAACCATCGCTACTTTATTGTATGAAATGTTCCGTAAGATGGGACATAAGGTTGGCTTGATCTCCACCGTATGCAATTATATCGACGGTGAAGCGATCCCGACAGAGCATACAACGCCCGACCCGATCACCCTTCACGGCCTGATGGCCCGGATGGTGGAAGCCGGATGCGAATATGCCTTTATGGAAGTCAGTTCCCATTCAATCGATCAGAAACGTATCAGTGGCTTGTCGTTCGACGGTGGTATCTTTACCAATCTGACACGCGACCATCTGGATTATCATAAAACGGTAGAGAACTACCTGAAAGCAAAGAAGAAATTCTTTGACGACCTGCCTGCGGATGCTTTTGCGCTGACCAATGCCGATGATAAATCAGGTCTGGTCATGCTCCAGAATACAGCGGCAAAGAAGCTGACCTATTCACTCCGTACCCTGGCCGATTTCAAAGGAAAGATCCTGGAGTCGCATTTTGAAGGAACAGAAATGATTATTAACGGTCGTGAAGTAGTCGTTCATTTTGTGGGACGCTTCAATGCTTACAACCTGCTGGCTGTTTACGGTGCGGCTGTTTCACTGGGGAAAGATCCGGAAGAGACGCTGATCGTGTTGAGCACGCTGCATTCGGTATCCGGTCGTTTCGAAACGATACAGTCACCGTTGGGATATACGGCCATTGTCGATTATGCCCATACGCCGGATGCTTTGACAAACGTGCTGAATGGTATTGAAGAAGTGCTCGACGGAAGAGGCCGAATCATCACCGTTGTGGGTGCCGGCGGAAACCGCGATAAGGGGAAACGCCCGTTGATGGCGAAGGAGGCGGCGAAGCTGAGCGACCAGGTAATCCTGACTTCCGACAATCCCCGTTTTGAAGAGCCGGACGAGATCATTCAGGATATGGTAGCCGGGCTGAATCATTCGGATATGGAACGTACGCTTTGTATCACCGATCGTACACAGGCTATCAAGACAGCCACTATGCTGGCAAAGAAAGGCGATGTGATCCTTGTGGCCGGTAAAGGCCATGAAGATTACCAGGATGTGAAAGGCGTGAAACATCATTTTGACGACCGTGAGAAGTTACGGGAAATATTTGCAACACAACAACAATAAAACGACATGCTTTATTATCTTTTTAATTATCTGGATCAATTGGATTTACCTGGAGCGGGGATGTTTAAATACGTATCATTCCGTTCCGGGTTGGCACTGATCCTTTCCCTGTTCATCTCGACAGCTATCGGTCGCCGTATTATCGACCGTTTGCAGATGTTGCAGATCGGCGAGACGGTACGTAACCTCGGACTGGAAGGGCAGATGAGTAAGAAAGGTACACCGACAATGGGAGGTATCATTATCATCATTGCCATCCTGATCCCGACTTTACTTTGTGCAAAGCTGAATAATATTTATGTGATCCTGATGATGGTCACCACCGTTTGGCTGGGCGCTCTAGGTTTTGCCGACGACTATATCAAGGTGTTCCGTAAGAATAAAGAAGGGATGCACGGTAAATTCAAAATCATCGGACAGGTTGGCCTGGGGTTGATTGTCGGTTTGGTGTTGTTTATGAGCCCGGATGTCGTGATTAAGGAGAATATGGAGGTACGGCATGATAATGTGATCGAAGAAGTTCACTATCATACGGTAGAAACGAAGTCTACCAAAACGACCATCCCGTTCATGAAGAATAACAATTTCGATTATGCCCAACTGGTTAGCTGGGCAGGCAATTATAAAGAAGAAGCGGCGTGGCTGGTCTTTGTTTTAATGACCATATTTGTGGTGACAGCTGTATCGAACGGGGCAAACCTGACGGACGGCCTGGACGGCCTGGCTGCCGGAACCTCTGCTATCATAGGGGTTGCATTAGGTATTTTAGCTTATATGTCCGCCCACTTCGAGTTCGCCTCCTTCCTGAATATCATGTTTATCCCCGGAGCGGAAGAGTTGGTGGTGTTTGCCGCCGCCTTTATCGGGGCGACAGTCGGTTTCCTTTGGTATAACTCATACCCTGCGCAGGTCTTTATGGGTGATACGGGAAGTCTGACCCTGGGTGGTATAATCGCCGTATTTGCTATAATTATACGTAAAGAGTTGCTAATACCAATTCTTTGTGGTATTTTTCTCGCTGAAAGTATTTCGGTTATGGCGCAGGTTGCCTACTTCAAATATACAAAAAAGAAGTATGGTGAAGGTCGTCGTATATTTAAGATGACGCCATTGCACCATCATTTCCAGAAGGCGGGGAATGCAGGAATACAAGCATTGCTGCAAAAACCGTTCAACGTGGTGCCTGAATCGAAGATCGTGGTGCGCTTCTGGTTGATCGGTATTATTCTGGCGGTTATAACGATCGTCACATTGAAGATGAGATAATAAATATATATAAACGTGGAAAGAATTGTTGTATTAGGGGGAGGAGAAAGCGGCGCAGGTGCAGCCGTGTTGGCGAAGGCAAAAGGATTTGACGTGTTCGTTTCCGACTTTTCGTCTATCAAACCCAAGTATAAGGATATGCTCGACGCCCACGGAATCCGTTGGGAAGAAGGACAGCATACCGAAGCCGACATTCTGAATGCCGACGAGATCATCAAAAGCCCCGGAATACCCGACAAGGCTCCGATGATCCAGAAACTGAAAGCGCAGGGGACGCATATCATCTCCGAAATAGAATTTGCCGGACGATACACCGACTCGAAAATGATCTGTATCACCGGAAGTAATGGTAAGACGACGACGACCATGCTTACATACCACATCCTGAAAGAAGCCGGAGTGGATGTCGGTCTGGCTGGGAACGTAGGGAACAGCCTGGCATTGCAGGTTGCCGAAGACCCGCATGCAGTCTATGTGATCGAACTGAGCAGTTTTCAGTTGGACAACATGTACGACTTCAAAGCGGATATAGCTATCTTGCTGAATATAACGCCCGATCATCTGGACCGTTATAACTACGAGATGCAGAATTATGTGAACGCCAAGTTCCGCATAATCCAGAACCAAACGTCGGAAGATGCGTTCATCTTCTGGAACGACGACCCGATCATAGCCCGCGAGATCGCTAAACGCCATCCTGCGGCAACTCTTTACCCATTCGCCGAAACGCATGAAGACGGCGTGAAGGGATATACGGATAATAAGCAAATAGTAATTGAAACCTCAAACGGAACATTTACAATGGATCAGGACTTATTAGCATTAACGGGTACACATAACCTGTACAATTCGCTGGCATCGGGCATCGCATCTAAGGTGGTCGATATCCACGATGAAAATATACGGGCTTCACTGAGTGACTTTACCGGGGTGGAACATCGCCTGGAGAAAGTGGCCCGTGTACGCGGAGTAGATTATATTAACGACTCGAAAGCGACGAATGTAAACTCTTGCTGGTATGCCTTGCAAAGTATGACGACCAAACTGGTACTGATACTGGGCGGAACGGACAAGGGTAACGACTATTCCGAGATTGAAGAACTTGTAAAACAAAAAGTACGTGCCTTGATCTTCTTGGGTGTCGACAATAGCAAACTGCATGCTTTCTTCGACGGAAAGGTGGCGCAGATTGAAGATGCGCACTCGATGGAAGAAGCGGTAAGCAAGGCTTATGAACTGGCAGAAAAAGGCGACACCGTATTGTTATCGCCCTGCTGCGCCAGCTTCGACCTCTTTAAGAGTTACGAAGACCGCGGTGATCAGTTTAAAGTTTGCGTACGTAACTTGTAAAATGAATTAGAATGGATCTGGCAAGTAAATTATTTAAGGGCGACCGGGTGATATGGATCATCTTTATGTTCCTGTGCCTGATTTCGGTTGTTGAGGTGTTCAGTGCCACGAGTACGATCGCCTACAAGAACGCGAATCATTGGGCACCGATCGTTCGTCATGCCACTTTCCTGTTGGGCGGGTTTGTATTGGTTTTGCTGTTACACAATGTCCCGTGCCGGTTTTTCCCGGTGTTTATACTTCTGCTTCCTGTTTCGGTATTGATGTTGATCGTCACGCCCTTTGTGGGAATTAATGCCAATGATGCGCATCGTTGGTTGGAGATATTCGGTATACAGTTTCAGCCTTCGGAGTTTGCCAAGCTGGCTTCGATCGTGTTTATCGCCTTCCTGCTCAGCAAACGGAGTAAATTTACGGACGACCAGATATTCAAGTATATATTGATCGGGGTGGGGATCACATGCGTCTTGATCCTTCCCGAAAACTTCTCGACCGCCTTTATGTTGTTTGGTGTCTGCTTCCTAATGATGTTTATTGGACAGTTGCCACTGAAGAAGCTCGGAAAACTGGCCGGTATCCTGATCCTGTGCCTGACCGTGTTTATCGTGCTGCTTCGCTTCACGCCCGCTGGAGTGACCCGGTATCTGCCCGACCGTTTCAGTACCTGGCAGGGACGTTTGGAACGTTTCTTCGAGCCTCATGAGTCGGACATCGACGCAAATGGTGTTTATAAAATAACCGATGATAATTATCAGGTCTCCCATGCCAAGATCGCTATTGCACGTGGGGGAGTGTTCGGACAATTGCCGGGTCACGGGCAGCAGAGGGATTTCCTTCCGCAGGCTTATTCCGACTTTATCTATGCAATCATTATTGAAGAACTGGGAGTTGTAGGCGGTGTATTCGTCCTGATGTTGTATATCATGTTGTTGGTACGCGTCGGGATGATTGCCCGGAAATGCGATAAAGCTTTCCCGAAATACCTTGTGTTGGGGTGCGGATTGCTGGTTGTCGTACAAGCACTGGCTAATATGGCGGTGGCTGTGAACCTGATCCCGGTAACCGGTCAGCCGATGCCATTGGTCAGTCGTGGAGGAACCTCGACGGTGATTTCCTGTATCTATTTCGGAATTATCCTGAGTGTGAGCCGGTTCGGTGCCAATATGGGTAATGAGGAAGATGAAGATCCGGAAGATGAAACCGAAGGTGCTGGTGCAGCTCCGGCTATTACAGAAGAAGAAATATCAAACTGGGTACCCGATACGCAACCCGAAACGGAAGAACAGTTTGCAACAGAAACAAAATAGAAAATGAAACAGTACCGGATAATAATAAGTGGCGGTGGAACAGGGGGACACATCTTCCCGGCCATCTCCATAGCCAACACCGTCAGGAAACGTTTTCCTGATGCGGAAATCTTATTTGTAGGTGCGGAAGACCGGATGGAAATGGAAAAGGTTCCGGCCGCCGGCTATCAGATAGTAGGTTTACCGGTGAGCGGTTTCGACCGTGCTCACCTATTTAATAATATAAAAGTGCTCAATCGCTTGCGTAAGAGTCTCCGGTTGGCAAAGAAGACAATTTGTGATTTCCGTCCCGATATCGCCGTGGGCGTTGGAGGTTATGCCAGCGGCCCGACTTTATGGATGGCTGCTTCACAAGGTATTCCGACTCTGATACAGGAGCAGAATTCGTATGCCGGAGTTACCAACAAGCTGTTGGCGAAAAAGGCTTCGAAGATCTGTGTCGCTTATGACGGTATGGAAAAGTTTTTCCCGGCAGACAGGATCGTGATAACCGGTAATCCGGTGCGTCAAGACCTGGAAGAGGCGACTAACAGGAAAGAGGAAGCATTGGCATTCTTTGGTCTTTCTCCCGAAAAGAAGACGATCCTGGTGGTCGGCGGTAGCTTGGGAGCCCGGACGATCAATCGCAGCATTCAGGGGGATCTGGATAAACTGTTCGCCTCCGATGTGCAGGTGATCTGGCAGACCGGACGTTATTATTATAGCGAGGCGACCAAGCACCTGAAAGCTTATCGCGGTATGCCTATCTGGTGTTCCGACTTTATTACGCGGATGGATTATGCCTATGCGGCCGCCGATCTTGTCATCTCCCGTGCGGGGGCCAGTTCGATTTCCGAACTTTGTCTGTTGAAGAAACCGGTTATTCTGGTTCCTTCCCCGAATGTGGCGGAAGACCATCAGACCAAGAATGCACTGGCTTTGGTAAACAAAGACGCTGCGATAATGGTTGCAGATAGAGAGGCAGAGCAACAGCTTGTCGCCAAGGCGCTCGAAGTTGTTCATGACGACGAACGACTGGCTGGGATGAGCTGTAATATTGAAAAGCTGGCTCATCATCACAGTGCAGATCAGATAGTAGATGAAATAGTTAAGATAGTAGAGAAAAAGCAATAATATGAATATAAATACGATAACGGCTGTCTATTTTGTCGGCGCGGGTGGTATAGGAATGAGTGCCTTGATCCGCTATTTCTTGTCGAAAGGGAAACAGGTGGGAGGATATGATAAAACTCCGTCTGACCTGACTGCGCAGCTTAACCGTGAAGGTGCCGTTATTCATTATGAAGATAATGTATCCCTGATTCCGGATGCCTTTAAAGATCCGGCTCAGACATTAGTCGTTTATACGCCGGCTGTTCCTGAGTCGCATGCCGAGTTGACGTATTTCCGTCAGAACGGATTTGAGGTGATGAAGCGTGCCCGTGTCCTGGGGGAGATCACCAACTGTTCACGAGGCCTTTGTGTTGCCGGAACGCATGGAAAGACAACTACCTCTTCGATGGTAGCCCATCTGCTGAAACAATCGCATGTGGATTGTAATGCGTTCCTGGGCGGCATCCTGAAAAATTACGATAGTAACCTGATGCTTTCGGACAAAAGTGATTTGACCGTGATCGAGGCCGACGAGTTCGATCGCTCTTTCCATTGGTTGACACCTTATATGGCTGTCATCACGGCTGCTGATCCCGATCATCTGGATATCTATGGCACAGCTGAAGCGTATCGTGAAAGTTTCGAGCATTTCACTTCGCTGATCCGTCCCGACGGTTGCCTGATCATGCGGAAAGGTATTGCTGTAACGCCTCGCCTGAAAGAAGGAGTGAAGTTATATACTTATTCGGCCTCTGAAGGAGGAGATTTCCATGCGGAAAATATCCGTATCGGAAACGGTGAGATCTTTTTCGATTTTGTGGGCCCCGATATCCGGATAGCGGATATCCAACTGGGAGTACCCGTTAAAGTAAATATCGAGAATGGTGTTGCCGCTATTGCCCTGGCATGGCTGAACGGGGTGACATCTGAAGAAATAAAGAAAGGCATGGCTTCGTTTGCAGGCCCGAAACGTCGTTTCGACTTTCATCTGAAAAAGGATAATATCGTGTTGATAGACGATTACGCTCATCATCCGGCCGAACTGAAAGCCAGTATCCAATCTGTTAAGGAACTGTATGCCGGACGTAAGGTGACAGGTATTTTTCAACCTCACCTGTATACCCGCACACGTGACTTTGCGCCTGATTTTGCTGCCAGCTTGTCGCTGTTGGATGAATTGATCCTGCTGGATATTTATCCGGCACGCGAGGAACCGATACCGGGAGTGACTTCGGAGATTATATTTGACGCTGTGACCGCTCCGGTCAAAAAGCTGATCCGTAAAGGAGAATTGCTCGGCCTGGTGGAAAAGGAAGCGGATACATTTGAAGTAGTATTGATGGTTGGCGCCGGTGATATCGACCGGTTGATCGAACCGGTTAAACAAATATTGGATAAGAAATCGTGATTCGTATAGTATCCATAATAGTAGCTACACTGTTGTCTTGTTACATCGTGTTTGTCACCTTCTTCTTCCGGGATATGAGGCAGGATAAGGTATGCCAGGACCTTCAGGTCGTGGTGAAAGACAGCCTCGATAAACATTTCGTAAGTGAAAGCGACCTGGTGGCGATCCTCAAAAAGGCGGATCTTAACCCGATCAAAAAGCCTATGGACGCGATCAATACGGATAAGATAGAGAATGAACTGAAGAAGAACGAGATGATTGCCCGTATTGAAGCGTATAAAACGCCGTCGGGAATAGTCAAGCTCGAAGTGGAGCAGAAAATACCTGTTTTACGTGTGATCAGTTCAAGGGGAAACTTCTATGTGGATAACCTCGGAAGCACGATGCCGGTCAGTCATCGGTATGTAACTGACGTCCCTTTGGTAAGTGGATACGTCGAAAAAGAGCTGGCGGTAACCGACTTATACAAATTTGCATTATTTTTGCAGGAGAATGAGTTCTGGAATAGTCAGATAGAACAGATTTATGTTCATCCTGACAACGAAGTGGAGCTGATTCCCCGGGTGGGAAACCACCGGATCGTACTGGGTTCTTTCGATAACTTCGAAGAAAAGCTGGATAATCTGCGGCTCTTCTACGACGAGGTCGTTCCGAAAGTCGGATGGGAGAAATACAGTATAATTAATTTAAAATACAGAGATCAGATTGTTTGTACTAAAAGATAGATGATATGGCATACACAGACTTTATAGCAGCCATCGACCTTGGCTCTTCTCACATGGTCGGTATGGTAGGAACGAAGGGCCCGACCGGGGCACTCTCGATTATTGCCTACGAAGTTGAGAACTCCGCTACCTGTATACGAAGAGGATGTGTATATAATGTGGAAGAAACGGCGAATAAGATAAAGCGTCTTATACTGAAGCTTGAAAATAAACTGAACGGCGCGAAGGTCGCGAAAGTATATGTCGGCATCGGTGGTCAGTCGCTGCGTTCTATCGACCATACGGTTCCACGTATTCTGGGTACCGACGGCGTAGTGACCGAAGAGATTATTGATGGTCTCTACGAAGAATGCCGTAATTATCACCCGGATATGCTGGATGTGCTGGCTGCGGTTTCGCCTACCTATTTTTTAGATGACAAACCCGAACCCAATCCGGTAGGTATTCCTTGTACCCGGATCGAAGCCCGTTACAAGTTGATTGTAGGACGGCCTTCGTTGAAGCGTTATGTGCTCAACAGTATTGCCGACCGTGCTAAGATAGAAATAGCCGATATCGTTGTCTCTCCCCTGGCTTTGGCCGATGTAGTGCTGACTGACAACGAGAAGGATTTAGGATGTGCCTTGATCGGTTTCGGTGCCGGAGTAACCACGCTGACGGTTTATAAAGCCGGACAGTTGGTCAACCTCTCGGTCATTCCTTTCGGAGGTCATCTGATCACCCGCGACATTACCAGCCTGCATCTGGTGGAAACGGAAGCCGAACGGGTGAAACTGACCTACGGTAGTGCACAGATGGAGAAAGACAACGACCTGAGCATCCAGGTAAGTTCTGCCGACGGAATGGGACTCCGTGAGATCAAATTGGCCGACCTCAATAATGTGGTTGAAGCCCGTATGAAAGAAATTCTGGAAAACGTATATGCCCGTCTTGAAGCTACCGGACTGATGAACGGTTTGGGAGCAGGTATCATAATAACAGGTGGAGGTGCCGCCCTGAAAAACCTTCCGGAAGTCATCCGCGAACGGTTGAACATGGATGTACGCTACTCGGCTGTCCGTAAAGGTATCGTGGAGAGTGGGGAAATGATAGCTAACAACCCCGAATATGCTGTGGCTGTCGGCTTGTTGGCAAAAGGGACTGAGAACTGTGCCCTTTATATTCCGCCTAAAGCGGAGGTGAAGGTGGAGGAACCGGAGGTAGAGGTGAAGGAAGAAGTGAAAGCAGCTCCTGAACCCCCGAAGAAGAAACCAGAGAAGAAGAAAGGCCCTGGCCTGTTCGGACGCATAACCAAAAGTATAGACACGTTTGGCAAGGGATTGTTTGATGACGAAGACGATACAAAGTAATCAGCGAATGTAATAAAACCGGAAGACAATGGACGATACAATATTAAATTTCAATTATCCGACAGATACTCCTAAAATCATCAAAGTAATTGGTGTAGGAGGCGGTGGAGGTAACGCTGTTACCCACATGTACAAGGAAGGTATACATGATGTTACATTCGTTTTGTGTAACACCGATAACCAGGCGTTGAACCGTTCCGACGTGCCTGTAAAAGTACCGTTGGGACGTAACATCACCCAGGGACTGGGAGCCGGTAACAAACCTGAACGTGCCATGATGGCTGCCGAAGAAAGTATGGAAGATATCCGCAAGATGCTTAGCGACGGTACTAAAATGGTCTTTATCACTGCCGGAATGGGTGGTGGTACAGGTACAGGAGCAGCTCCGGTAATTGCCCGCTTTGCCAAAGATATGGGTATCCTGACTGTCGGTATCGTTACTATTCCATTCGTATTCGAAGGCGAACGCAAAATCATTCAGGCCTTGAACGGTGTTGAAGATATCAGTAAGAACGTGGATGCGCTGCTGGTTATCAATAATGAACGTCTGCGTGAGATCTATTCCGACCTGACCATGACGAATGCCTTTGGAAAAGCCGATGATACCCTTACCATTGCTGCCAAAAGCATTGCCGAGATCATCACCCTACCGGGTATAATCAACCTCGACTTTGCCGATGTCAATACCACGATGAAAGATGGTGGGGTTGCCTTGATGAGTAACGGTTTCGGTGAAGGTGAAGGACGTGTACGCCAGGCAATCGAAGATGCACTGAACTCTCCGCTGTTGAACAACAACGATGTGTTCAATGCCAAAAAGATATTATTCAACGTTTCATTCGGCGAGGAAGCCGAACTACGCATGGAGGAAATGAACGATGTTCACGATTTCATGTCACGCTTCGGACGCGATATCGAAGTAATCTGGGGTACGGCTATCGACAGCACTCTCGGTTCGAAAGTGAAGATGACGATCCTGGCAACCGGTTTCGGTATGGAAGACATTCCTCAGATTGCCGAAAAACGTCAGATCGAACAGGGACGTATGACCGAGGAGGAACTCCGTCTGGAAGAAGAACGCCTGAATAAGGAACGTGCCGAAAAAGACCTGATCGACAAATATTACGGAGCTTCCGGCCAGCGTATGCGCCGTGTTGCAGCCCGTGCTAAAGCTGTTGTATTGACACAGGATGAACTGGACGATGATGCTTTGATCGCCCTGATTGAGGATAATCCTACTTATAACCGTGATCCGAAAGTAATAGCTCGTGCCCGTTCGAAGGTCGGTGGTGAAGATGTTTCGGTATCATCGACAGCAGTCAATACTTCTGCTTCTCGCTCCGAAGGAAAGAAACCGGATACAGGAGGCAAGCAGGTGATAAGTTTCCGATAATTTTAAATAAGAAATAAAATATGGATTTGTTTGAAAAAGTCAGCGAAGACATTAAAAACGCAATGAAGGCAAAAGATAAAGTTGCCCTCGAAACATTGAGAAATGTGAAGAAATTCTTCCTCGAAGCAAAGACAGCTCCGGGAGCCAACGATACTTTGACGGATGCCGATGCCACCAAAATTATCCAGAAGCTGGTAAAACAAGGAAAAGACTCTGCTGAAATCTACACCCAGCAAGGTCGTGCAGACCTGGCAGAGGGTGAACTTGCACAGGTAAAAGTGTTGGAAACTTATCTTCCGAAGCAGATGACTGCCGAAGAACTTGAAACAGCATTGAAAGCGATTATCGCCCAGGTTGGTGCTACCGGCCCTCAGGATATGGGTAAAGTAATGGGAACGGCCTCCAAAGCGCTTGCGGGTAAAGCGGAAGGACGTGCTATTTCGGAAGCGGTGAAACGTCTGCTGAATAGCTAATATAATATAGTTTTGAAAATAACTTATCTCCTCTCAAGAGGGGATAAGTTATAACCAGTCACTATCTGATATATGAAAATGCTTGTATTGTAAGCTTTCTTTTAGACTCATTCTTTTAGAACTAGACCGAATTTTAATAACTTTAAACGATGATAACCTTTATCTGTTGTCTTGCAGTCCTTATTGCAGGCTATTTCATCTACGGTTCTTTTATAGAACGTATCTTCGGGGTTGATCCTTCCCGTAAAACTCCGGCTTTCACTCATCAGGATGGGGTAGATTATATTCCGATGTCTTCCTGGAAAGTTTTTATGATCCAGTTTCTGAATATTGCCGGTCTCGGTCCGATATTCGGTGCCATAATGGGAGCCAAGTTTGGTGTGGCTTCTTTCCTGTGGATCGTGTTGGGCACGATCTTTGCCGGGGCTGTTCACGATTATCTGGCCGGAATGCTTTCCCTGCGCCATCATGGCGAGAGTCTGCCTGAAATTATCGGACGTTATCTCGGGAACAATTTCAAGCAGTTCATGCGTGGATTTACCGTTATCCTGATGATCCTTGTCGGAGCTGTCTTTGTTGCCGGTCCAGCCGGGTTGCTGGCAAAGTTGACTCCGGAATACCTCGATGCCACTTTCTGGATATTTGTGGTATTTATCTATTATATCCTGGCCACTTTGTTGCCGGTCGATAAGATCATAGGTAAGATATATCCTTTGTTTGCTGCCGCCTTGCTTTTTATGGCAGTAGGTATTCTTGTGATGTTGTTAGTGAACCATCCGCCACTTCCGGAGCTGAGAGATGACCTGACGAATACGCATCCGGAAAATCTTCCTATCTTCCCGATTATGTTTGTGAGTATTGCTTGCGGAGCCATTTCCGGTTTCCATGCTACTCAAAGTCCGCTGATGGCCCGTTGTATCAAGAATGAAAAATACGGACGCCCTGTCTTTTTCGGAGCGATGATCACAGAAGGTATCGTGGCTTTGATCTGGGCTGCAGCTGCTACTTACTTCTATCATAATAATGGTATGGGCGAAAGTAATGCAGCCGTGATTGTAGACAGCATCACTAAAGAATGGCTGGGGACGGTCGGCGGAGTATTAGCTGTATTGGGCGTTATTGCTGCTCCGATTACTTCGGGGGATACCGCATTCCGTTCGGCTCGTTTGATCATAGCAGATTTTCTCCATAAGGAACAGAAAAGCATAATAAGCCGTCTTGTGATTTGTATCCCTCTGTTTATAGTAGCGATCGGGATATTACTTTACAGTTTAAAAGATAAGGATGGTTTCGATATGATCTGGCGTTATTTTGCTTGGACAAATCAGACGTTGGCAGTCTTTACGCTTTGGGCATTGACGGTCTTTCTTGCCCGTTCGAAGAAGCTGTATATCGTAACCCTGATCCCAGCCCTGTTTATGACAGCCGTTTGTTCCACCTATATCTTTGTCGCCCCTGAAGGATTAGGCATGGACGTTGCGGTCTCACAGATAATCGGCTGTAGCATTACAGCAGTAACACTGGTTGTATTCCTTTTCTGGAAAAGAAAAAATCCCGGAGTCGTTTGATCTCCGGGATATGTTCCTTAAAGTACCTGGATACCTTCTTCGCGGGCCTGTTCTTCTCCTGAAGGAGTGATCAGTTTGTAACCCTTACCGTGGATGTTGATGATTTCGATACCTGGATCATCTTTCAACAGTTTACGAAGTTTGGTGATATACACGTCCATACTACGGGCATTGAAGTAGTTATCGTCTACCCAGATAGTTTTCAGTGCATAGTTACGTTCCAGAATTTCATTAGCGTGTGCACACAATAGGCTCAGCAACTCGCATTCTTTTGTAGTCAGCTTTGTTACTTTGTCGCCAATGGCCAGTGTCTGTTTCTGTGTATCGAACAAGAAATTCCCCAGCTTGTAGAAAGGAATGTCTTTCATCTTTTTTCCTTTCACACGGCGCAGGATAGCTTCGATACGAAGCAACAACTCTTCCATGCTGAACGGTTTTGTCAGATAATCGTCAGCTCCGATTTTGAATCCTTCCAGGATATCTTCCTTCATTGTCTTTGCAGTAAGGAAAATGATTGGAATATCAGGATTTATTGAACGGATTTCCTGTGCCAGGGTAAAACCGTCTTTTTTCGGCATCATTACGTCTAATACGCAAAGATCATATTTGCCTTTGGTGAAACCTTTGTAACCAGCTTCTCCATCAGAGAAGAGATCAGTTACATAACCTTTTGCCTGTAAGTATTCTCTTAATAGCATACCCAGGTTTTCGTCGTCTTCACAAAAGAAGATTTTCAGTTTTTCTTCCATAACTAACTTTTTATAAGAGGTAAAGTAATAATAAATTTTGTTCCTACATTTCCGGGACCGATCTCGGCACGGATCGTACCTTTATGGTCCTCGATAATTTTACGGACGTAAGCAAGTCCCAAACCGAAACCTTTTACGTCGTGTACATTTCCAGTGGGTACCCGGAAGAAGCGGTCGAATACTTTCTTAAGATATTCTTTCTTGATCCCGATACCGTTGTCTTCAACAGCAATCAACAGTTTCCCGTTGTTGTCGTTCCAGGTTCTTACCATCAATGTAAGCGGTACTTCCGGACGGCGGTATTTCACCGCGTTGTCCATCAGATTGAACAATACATTGGTGATGTGCATTTCATCTACATAGATGGACGAGTCTGTAGCCTGTAAGTCAATGTCGAGTGATCCATCATATTTTTCTACTTTCAGGACGAAGGTGTTAGCTACGCTGATCACCAGGTCGTTTGCATCTATTTCTTTCAGCTTAAGTGCTGCTTTCTGTCGTTCGAACAGCGACATCTGAAGCACTTTTTCTACCAGGAAGCCCAGTCGTTTCGTTTCATCATTGATAACTCCTGAGATGTGTTTAAACACATCGGGGCTCTTGGTTATATCCGAATCTTTCAACATCTGTGCCGCAAGAGATATTGTTGATACCGGTGTTTTTAACTCGTGCGTCATATTGTTGATAAAGTCGTTCTTCATTTCTGACAGTCTCTTCTGGCGGAATACTATATATATGGTAAAGATAAATGTTACCAAAAGTATCAGCGAAAAGAGTACGGATGGTACAATAAATGTTACAGAACTTGAAATGTAATCACCCTTTGTCGGGAAATATACCTTCATATAATTCTGTTTTGAGGGAGGATCGTTCGGGAACAATACATACGTAATTATATCAGACGCAATAGGTTCCTTTTTTATTTCTCCACTTTGGTACACTTTTTTGCCATCTTTGTTAATAACAAAAAATATGAACGGCAGGTTCAAACCGTTGTTAATAAATTCTGATTTTAAGTAATTATTCAGTTTCTTAAAATCTACCCGCTCCTGAATAGGTTTAAGGTTTGCAGTAGTTACCATGCTATACACAACTTCCTGCATCAAAGCGTTCTGATATTGCATGCGGCGCTTCAATGTTTTCTGCAAATCCTGTGATGTACTGACAATGTTGTTACCCGATTGTTTCTTGTCGAGCGACGACAGGGGTTCGAACTTCTGGCTGAAACTGCGTAATTGTTCTATATGCAATATGTTTCCATTTGCATCCTGTATCTGCAACTTCTGTTGGGTGATTGCCTGGGCAACCTCTTGCGGATCCTGACTGTTTTGCAGATAATTATTCTCATCACGCTTAATATCTTCTTCCAGATATCTGCGTGTTTCGTCTAGCTCCAGGTTTTTTGATACTTGGTGCAGGCTTCTTTTTACTGTTTCATTGAATTGCTCGCTACTTTTTTTGAGTATGATGCTCACGTACTTAACCTGAAGGAAAAGCAAACCGGCAAATGCAAATGCCATTACAACAGCGAGTAACCAAATAGTAGATTTCCTCATTCCAAATACTTTCTCTTTTTAACAGAACAAATAACGCTCATTTTAGTTTAATATTCACACAAAAAAGGTAAAAAACATAGGTTGGTTTTCTTAAAAATGGTTTAGCTTGTCGGATGCTAAATAACCTATTAGTCTTGAAAACAGAGTCTTATGCCACCATTTACCTTTCAAGAGGAATACTTAGAGTATTGTTCTTGTGTATAAAAACATAATTATTGATTATTTTGTTTCAACTTATGCAAAAAATATGAATTTGCTGGGAATAGTTTCAGCTTCATATTCAGGCATACGGAGTAGTATAATATATATGTATAACGGATGCAACTGCCGATTTATTTTATTTGAGTGCTAACGAACGGTAACATAAGAAATTGAAACTTCTTAAAAACTTTTGCCGAATGCGTTCAGATTTAATTATTAGCTATATCTTTGTCTCCTGACAAGTGACAAGAGTTATGTAGTATGGCACAAGAAGGTATTACGCAAATTGATGTAAAACAGGTATTACAGCAAAAGGCCCCCTCGGTGGCTGGCAAAATCCCCGGTTTTGTAGTCAATTATCTGATTCGTACCATTCACCAGGATGAATTGAATGATATCCTCACCCGTTATCATGATAAGGATGGGGTTGATTTTATGCAGGAGTTGATCGGTTACTTCGACCTGACCCTGGAACTGGTGAACGAAGAAAATATTCCTGCTGAAGGACGCTATATCTTTGCATCCAATCATCCGCTGGGAGGGTTGGACGGTATCTGTTTGTCGGCTGTGATCGGGAAACATTACGGCGGGAAGATCCGTTATCTGGTGAACGATCTGTTGCTCTACTTGTCGAATCTGAGGTCCATTTTTGTCCCTATCAATAAACACGGTGCGCAGGGTAAGAGGAATGCCCGGCTGATCGATGAGGCTTATGCTTCGGATAATCAGATCGTAACTTTCCCGGCAGGTCTTTGTTCCCGTAAGATAGACGGAAAGATACAAGATCCTGAATGGAAGAAATCGTTTATTCAGAAGGCGGTCGAACATAAACGGGATATCGTTCCGGTCTATTTCGAGGGAAGGAATTCCAATTTCTTCTACCGGCTGGCTAATCTGCGTAAAGCGTTGGGGATTAAGATGAATTATGAAATGCTTTATCTGCCGGACGAGATGTTCCGGTGCAAGCATAAAACATTCCGTATCCATTTCGGGAAACCTATCCCGTGGCAGACGTTCGACGGTAGTAAGAAGCCGGGCGAATGGGCCGAATGGGTAAGGACGCAGGCTTATAATCTCAAGAAAACATAGACTCAATTTATATGCAAGACATTATTAAACCGATTGACCGTGCAGTACTTAAGGCGGAACTGACAAAAGAGAAAAAGCTCCGCAGCACGAATAAATCAAACAATGAAATATATATTGTAACAGCCCATGACTCTCCCAATGTAATGCAGGAGATTGGGCGTCTGCGGGAGATTGCTTTCCGCTTTTATGGCGGAGGTACAGGTTTTCCGGTGGATATAGATGAATTCGATACGATGGAAGACGCTTACCGTCAGTTGATCGTATGGAGTCCGGAAGATGAACAAATCCTGGGTGGTTATCGTTTCTTATGTGGATCGGATGTGAAATTTGATGAGAACGGCAAGCCGATGTTAGCCACTTCTCACTTGTTTAACTTCTCTGACAAGTTTAATAAAGAATTCCTTCCTTATACGGTCGAACTGGGCCGTTCTTTCGTAACTTTAGAATATCAATCTACACGTGCCGGGGCAAAGGGTTTATTTGTACTGGATAATTTGTGGGACGGATTGGGAGCCTTGTCGGTTGTTGATCCGAGCTTGCAGTATTATTTCGGAAAGGTAACGATGTACAATACATATAATACAGAGGCTCGTAATATGATCCTTTACTTTCTCGGCATGCATTTCCCGGATGCAGACAAGCTGGTGACGCCTGTCTACCCGCTGCAAACCGATATGGATATGGAGAGGATGAAGGATTTGTTCCATTACGATAACTTCAAGGACAATTATAAGGTGTTGAACCAGGAAGTGCGTAAGTTCGGTATCAATGTGCCGCCCCTTGTAAACGCCTATATGAGTCTTTCACCTAAGATGCGCGTATTCGGAACGGCTATCAACCATGAGTTCGGGGATGTAGAGGAGACCGGCATACTTATAGCCATCAATGAAATCCTCGAAGATAAGAAGAAACGTCATATCGAAACTTACCTGAAGGAAGAGGGACAGACGGCTGATTTGATAAGGAAGATAGAATAATACTATTCTTCTTCCTGTTCCTTTTGTTTGATCCACTCTTCGGCTACTTCTACAAGCGACTCGTACCATTTCTGCCCGAATTTGCGGGTGAGAGGTTCTTTGAGGAATTTGTATAGAGGCAGATTTTCCTTTCGCCCCAGTATCTCTGCGGCTTTACAAATCTTCCAGCGATCGTAGTTGACAGCACGGAAGTCTCTGTATTGTGTGACGCGCACCGGATAAAGGTGGCAGGATACCGGCTTGTAGAAAGATATTTTTCCTTCGCGATAGGCCTTTTCGATGGCACATTTGCAGGTACCGTCATTGTCATAACAGGTGAATACACAGTCTTTACCGTTGACGATGGACGTGACGATATCGCCTTCACAATCGATGAAGGCAACACCTTGTTTCTTTATGATTTCCTGCGCTTCCGGGGCCAGGTCGTCCCAGATAACCGGGAGTACTTTCTCCAGTTCTGCTATTTCTTTTTTGTCTAATGGGGCTCCTGAGTCGCCTTCTACGCAGCAAATACCTTTGCATTGGCTGAGGTCGCAGAGAAACTTGGCTTCAATCAGGTCGAGACTAACCAGGGTGTCTTCTATTTGGATCATTTCAGTTGAGAGTTGAGAAGTGATAGTTGACAGATAAGAAATGACAGTTAACAATTATTCCCTCCTCTTTGTGGAGTAATAACTGTCAACTGTCACTTATCAACTGTCAACTAATAAAAGTTGTTATTTAATTAAAGATTTGCCTGTCATTTCTTTCGGCTGCTTCAATCCCATGATGTGAAGGATAGAAGGAGCAACGTCTGCCAGGATACCGTCTTCTACTTTGGCATCTTTGTTTTCTGTTACGTAAACGAAAGGAACAGGGTTCAGCGAGTGAGCCGTGTTCGGTGTGCCGTCTTCGTTCAGAGCGTGGTCGGCATTACCGTGGTCGGCGATGATGATCACTTCGTAGTCGTTAGCCTTAGCAGCTTCAACGGTGTCGTTCAGACAAGCGTCGATGGTTACGACTGCTTTTTCGATGGCTGAATAGATGCCGGTGTGGCCTACCATGTCGCCGTTTGCATAGTTACAAACGATGTAGTCGTATTTCTTTGTATTGATGGCTTCTACCAGTTTGTCTTTCACTTCGAATGCACTCATTTCCGGTTTCAGGTCGTAAGTAGCTACTTTCGGAGACGGAACCAGGATACGGTCTTCACCATCGAACGGAGTTTCGCGTCCGCCGTTGAAGAAGAAAGTAACATGAGCATATTTCTCTGTTTCGGCAATGTGCAACTGTGTTTTGCCAACTGATGCCAGGAATTCGCCCAGTGTATTTTCTACGTTGTCTTTGTCGAACAGGATGTGAACACCCTTGAAGCTTGCATCGTACGGAGTCATGCAGAAATACTGCAGGTTAGGAATAGTCTTCATTCCTGCTTCCGGCATATCCTGCTGAGTCAGAACGACTGTCAGTTCTTTGGCACGGTCGTTGCGGTAGTTGAAGAAGATAACTACGTCGCCTTCTTCGATAGTAGCTACCGGCTTACCGTTTTCTACGTGTACGATCGGTTTGATGAATTCATCCGTTACGCCCTCTGCGTATGATTCTTCCATGGCTTTTACCATGTCTTCAGCAGGTTTTCCTGTTCCGTTCACGATCAGGTCGTACGCTTCTTTCACGCGTTCCCAACGTTTGTCACGGTCCATTGCATAGTAACGGCCGATGATGGAAGCGATCTTACCGCCTGTTGTTTTCAGATGGTTTTCCAGTTGTTCGATGAAGCCTTTACCGCTTTTCGGGTCTGTGTCGCGACCGTCCATGAAGCAATGAACGTATGCTTTGTCCACTCCGTATTCTTTCGCGATATCAGCCAGTTTGAACAGGTGTTCCAATGAGCTGTGCACACCACCGTCGGAAACCAGTCCCATGAAATGGATCTGTTTGCCGTTTTCTTTGGCGTAGCTGTAAGCACGTTTGATTTCCGGATTGTCGAGGATTGTATTCTGACGACAAGCGATATTGATCTTCACCAGGTCCTGGTAAACGATACGGCCTGCACCGATGTTCAGGTGACCTACTTCCGAGTTACCCATCTGTCCGTCGGGTAAACCTACGTTTTCGCCGGAAGCCTGCAACTGAGAGTTAGGGTATGTTTTCAACAGATAATCCCAGTACGGAGTGGGAGTGTTGTAGATTACATCATCTTTACCACGGTCGCCGATTCCCCAGCCATCGCAGATCAATAAAAGTGCTTTCTTGCTCATGATTGCCTTATTTATATAGTTTATACTTATTAAATATCTAATACCGGGCGCAAAGATAAGCATTTCTACCGTAATATTATTTCCCTTTAAAGTATTACTTTTGTGGTAAATATGGAAAAGAAGATATACTACAACAATCTGGGAACCATCCTTCTCCGTACTACCCCGCGAGCAACCCGTTATACGCTGAAAATATCAAAGGGAATGATCACCGCCACTATGCCGGAAGGCGGGGATGAAGGACGGATGCTGTCTTTTATCGAAGAGAACAGGCAGAAGCTTCTCACGGCTTTGAAAAAGCATCCGGCACGCCCGTTGCTGGACGAGACGACGCAGTTGCAGGCGACTACTTTCCGTGTAGAAATATTCCGTACAGACCGTAATAACTATTATATGACCTTGAAGGACGGGATACTTCGTATTGCTTGTCCGGCGGCAACCCGTTTCGAATCCGACAAAGTGCAGGAAATCTTGAAGGATTTGTTGGAGAAAGCACTCCGCCATGAGGCTAAACGACTACTTCCCGACCGGTTGATGGCATTGGCCGACCGGTATCGCTTCACTTGTACAGGTGTACGGATCATGAACAGTAAGACCCGGTGGGGTAGTTGCAGTACACGTAAAACGATCAATCTCTCTCTGTCCTTAATGTTGCTCCCCTGGCATCTGATCGATTATGTCTTGCTTCATGAACTCTGCCATACGGTGGAGATGAACCATAGCGACCGCTTCTGGAAACTTCTGAATGGTGTAACCGACAATAAGGCGCTCGCTTTGCGGAAGGAGTTGAAAGGTTATCACATGCTGTGATCTGTCGTGTAAGCCTACTCTATTGCTAATCTTTAGTTACCGGACAAAATGTTTTGCCACGCTGATGGCAGAGTTTTGCCATGCCCTTGGCAAAGTTGTGCCATCAGCGTGGCAAAACTTTGTCATCGTCGTGGCAAGGTTGTGTCATAATGATGGCAAAGCTCTGTTGATGCTTACTGTGCCAGCGAGAACCGGAGGGCAACACCGTAATTCGAGTTACTTGTCGGATAGGCTGCGTTAGATATTAGCGGTTCGTTAATCTGTAAATCGTAGAAGGCACGCACTGTCAAGGCGCGGCTCAATCCGTAATCGGCTGAGAACTGGATCGTCTTGGCTATGTTACCGCTGGTAGCTTGTGTAAAGCTATCCTCTATCTTACGGATCAGCGACTGCATTTTATTGTAAGAGAAGTCCAGGCGCACGGTCAGGTCATTGCTGAAGTCGCGTGTTTTCTTCATCTTCAATATCTTGTTGAACTCGGCGAACTTATACCCTAATCCGATCGTATACTTGTTTGAAAGTGCTTCTACGATCTGGTAGGAGGATATGTTCAGGTTCAGGTTACGGCTCGTTGCATAATCCATACGGATCGTAATATTGTTCAGCATGGTAGCATCGACACCTAATAGCGGGTTGAAGCTTTCGTTGAGGCTGACACTGGATATTTCGTATGGGGAAGACGGTATAGCCAGGTTATCCGAACCTTGTGTAAAGCCCATGTTGCCACCCAATCCTGCGTCTACCCAGGTAGAATAGGAATTGTAGGCTCCGACATTATAGGTACAAACGTACTGGTGACTTAGCATTACGGTCTTGAAGTATTTCTTCACGGCCGGAATACGAACCAATCCGTCGTATGTGATACGCCAGTTCGGCAGCAGGCTGCGCAGGGCCGGGAAAGGAGACGACGAAATCTTGTTCGGATCTTTTCCAGTATAGGCTGACAGGAATGCCGGTATCAGCACGTCGGCCGAGTTTTTGTTGACACCGCCTGGTGTATAAGGTTGTCCTGCTTGTCCGTTTTCTGTCAGGAAGCCGCCCGAAGGATAGTTTGTGCCGCTATACTGGCTTTCAAGACGGTTGGCTATGATCTCACGGTTTTCGATAAACTTGTTGAATGTTTCCGACGCATATCCGTTGTCGATATTACCGCTACCTTTAAAGAAACCTCTAAGACCGATGGTTGTCATAAGGAAGTTACCGCCTGTTTGTTCCGGCATGCCTGGATACATATATTGTATATCGGTACTGCGGGTATCTACCCGGTTGGCATTCAGGTCGATCTTCAAACCGGTGATAGGTTCGAGATTTGCCCGTATGTTTAGGTTTTTTGCACTGCTCATTACGGCAGGCGTTATGTTGGTGGGGTTGTAGACCAGCCATTCTCGTTCGTTGGCATCTTCCAGGAACTGACGATTTACGGCACCAAAGGCAAAGCCCAGACCAGGCGTCAGGCCGAACGGAGAACGTCCCTGACCGAAAATGTCACCGATCATCGGACGGAATCCGGGAACCATCATACCATCGGTTGTCTGATATTGGATGTTGATACGACGTACCATCATCAGGAAGCGTGAAGCATGTTCGGCTGCCTTATACAAGAAGTCTTCGGTCGCTTTGGGGCCGGGTTTGATGGTTAGCTTCAGATGGGCAGTATCCTGATTGAGGATCATTACCTGTGCGTAGTTGATCGGTTTGTACTTGATTGAGTACACCTTCCCATCGGCTCCGCGTGCAGTGATACGTACCTTTTTGGTGAACATGCCGTGTTGAACGACTGTTCCGCTATCCATATTCAATTGTATGTCTTTTTCCAGTTTGATCTCTTTCTGCTCTTTCTTTTTGGTAGCCGTACGGGTGGCAGAGAACTTTTGGTTTACCTTTTTCAGGAATTTGTTCTTGTTATAGAGCGATAGCATGTTCAAGCTGTTCTGTAAATCGAACTGTCGGTTGTTTTTGATAGTGTTACCGATCTCGTAATCGGATTCGACAACGGCCCCACGGTCCCAGTTGTACTGCGCGTTGTAGGTCAACGAGCTGTTTACCCAATCGAGTACGGGAATATACTGCAAAGGCAGGTTCCAGGTAACATTGAATGTCTGGTCGTACTTCAGCGGTGTACCCAGATCGGCGATACTTTGTTTTACAGAATCTTTCCATATTTGATATCCGTTCGGGTTCAACTCCTTGTTAACCTGTTGATACGGTTCTTCGATACGGGCATTCGTACCGGAAGTGAATGTCATATTCAGATTGTTGGTGAAGTCCCAACGCAAGCTGAAAGCACGGTCCCAGTAGAAGTTTGAGCTGAAGGACGCTTCCGGCTTACTGCCTGTGTCTTCCAGGTCGCGCAACTGCAATTCGTAATAGTTACGCATCATGGCTGTCTGGAAACTGATGTTCGACGGAACATAGTTCAGGCTGAACTGTTTAGCATAACGGGTATATCCGTTATTCTTCTTTATCTTCTGGAACGGACGGAACGGTTTTACGTACGGTGTGTAACTATACGATAAGTTTCCACGGTAATCCTTCGTCGTTTCATATTCGGTTTCCGGATTCTGCGTTTTAGTCTGGCTGAAAGAGTAGCCGACCGAGAAGTTGGCCGGGTCGTAAGGCATCGGGTTCTTACTGCGGATATCCGCTTTCACGTTGTTGAACGAGATACTTTTGATCACGGTTTTGTCTACCGAGAAGTTCTTGATAGAGTCTTTTTCGGCTTTTGTCTCTACAGCATCGAGGGCATCGTTTAATTTGATATCCTGATCGAGCGGGTTATACTGAGGCTTGGTCATTTCTTTCGAGTAGGCATAGTACATCGGGATGCTGACTTTTGCTTTTTCCGGGAAGAATTTACCCCATTCGATATTGGTTGCTATGTTATATTGTGAGAAGTCGTCGATACGACGTTCGGATAATGACTGGTCGAGTGCCCCGAAGCCGGCCGTTTCGATGCGTCCACCCACGTTGACTGTCCCCAGGTCGGATACGGCCACATTGAGGTTGGCATTGGCAGCCCATCCGCCTGACTCGTTGAAGTCGCTCAGGCGTAATTCGTTCACCCAAACTTCGGCACTCTTCACTGTATTCGATTTGTTACGAACACCGATCATGATGGTCTTCACTTCCGCTAGACTCGGGTTACCGACGATACTGATCGTATTGAGCATGTTGTTCGGATCAGGCATCGAATAAACGGTCTGGTAATTGACTCCGCTATCTCCTCTCCGCTTGGCAGCATTACGCTCCAACTTGAGGTTGGTCAGTGCTTCAAAGACGATGTTCATCGTGTTTGTCGTAGGATTCCAAACTTGATCTGCGGTAAAACGTATTCCATCTCCGGAACCATTACCGGTATAAGGAGTTAGCGTCAAGGGGACTTCGTATTCGTAGTAGTTGTTCTTATAATCGGATCCCAGACGAATGAAGACGGTCAGGTCGCCATTTGCTGGAGCATAAGGATCGAGGTCGCTTATCTTTTCTCCGTGGATGAACATCTGCATCTGTTTGTATTGGCGCAGATCGTAAGAGGTATTTTTATATACCGCACGTGCATCAAACGGTGATAGTTCAGTTACTTTCATCGACAAAGCCTGTTCGTTCTGACGTGCTAGCTGAGGCTGTCCGGTCATAAGTTCACGGCTCACTCCTGGAGGTGTTACGTAGTTGACGGGTTCACGCGAACTGTTCTCTTCGATGTTCACCGAAGATACTTCCAGTGTGGCATTAGACTTAACCGGCACTTTGGGATCGGACAAATCTTGTTCGTAAGAACGCCAGTCGCCGCGAACCAGTTCGAACGTAGCGAAACGAAGGATGGTCGGCTGTTTGAAATTCGTCATGTATAGACGCATGAAACGAATGGTCTTGAAGTCGTTGATACTTCCGACACGACGATTGTATTTCTTGATAGGTATTTTGAACTGATACCAGGTAACCCTTTCCTCCTTACTATTATTGGCATTGGTTCCATCCGGCAAGACTGGATAAGTTTCTTTTGTGCCTACAATATAGTTAGAACCTACTGTCAGTTCATTACGACGAATGGGAATTTTGTATTCGAAGTATTTTTCATTTTCGTTCATGGTATTATCCTGGTTCAGATCTTCTACATCCGGATTCTTTGAAGCGGAGGTGTCATATCTTTCTCCACTAGTGCCGGTTTCGGCGGAGTTTCCTTCAGTTCCGTTGTAGCGTTTGTAACGGTCGAGAATGCCTACCTGGTTGGCGTCGAGGTCTGAACCACGGTAATAATGGTATTTATCGGTACCAGGGTTTCTGAGGGGAGAGAATTCGTCACTCTCCATCTCTGAGATGATATCAGGGTTCAGTTTCGTCTTCAGTTTCTCTATGAATTCCGCATAAGTAGGAAACTCCCGCTCTTCATCTGCGGACAGGCCATTCAGCCCGACATCCTGCTTGGAACGTGCTCCGGCAGTATTGTCGAAAGCGTATACAGTACTTTGCTGTTTAGGAACAAGTCCCCATACCGTGGAATCTACTTTGCTTCTGTCTCCATCAACGGGTAAGCCATTTTCAAAGAACTTCCTTTCGTCTTTCAGTACGTCTTCGGATATTTCGCCAAGGTTGAAGTATAAGTCTCCACCGTTATTGGTGCCATTCTCATCTTCAAGGAACGGGTCGAGCATCCAAAATTCGATGTATTCGATATTGGCTGTTTCAAAGTCACTCTGATCGATTTTGCGCATTATTCCACCCCAGCGCTTTTCCGGATTTTGTAATGTACCGTCGGAATTCACCAAATCGGCATCCAGGTTATACGGGCCACGTTCATTCGGGTAGAAGGCAAGGTTCAATGCATTGATCGTACTGGTTTCATTATATCCCTGATCTTTGTCTGGAAACAATTCGGAAACCTGAATTTCACGGACATAATGATTGGATAACTGTTCTTTATCATTCTTGATATAGGATGGTGCCTGGCTGGAGTTTCTACGGGTGAACAAACCGTCCACATAATACCAGGCCAGCAAGGCACGGTTTTTACCATATTCTATATCGTTTACCAGTGAAGCTTCGGGGAACAAAGCGCTTGCCTTGTTATCGTCATACGGTGTACTGGCCAGTTTCCAGGGATAAGGGCTCAACAGGTCGAAACCGCTTTGTGTCGACTCGAAATCATCTATATAAGAATAGCCTCCGTTTTCTTTGCTTTCGTAATGTCCGGCAATCAAGTGGGCAAACTCGGCGTTGAATGAGATCTGGCTGGGTTTGGTCAGCGTAAGTAGCGGTAGCTTGTCAAACATATTGGTCAGCCACTGGCTTTCCCCTTTATAGGCTGTATTTAATCCCCATAGTGTATTCTTGATAGATTCTTCACCGATGACCGTTTTTGTAGTCAGAGGCATTTCCGACATGTGCATGATAGTAGCTCCCAACGAGAAATTAGGTGTGAACTGGTAATTCAGGTCCAGCCCCATCATCGTTTTACGTTGCATGCTGTAAGCTGTCTGGTTTTCCAGTGATACGCTGACAGGTGTTCCTGCAGAGATGATACTTTCATTCAGGATTGTAACTGTTCCTGATGTATAATCGACTGTATAGTCTACATTTTCGGTCAGTGTGGCTCCGGCGGCAGTTACGCGTACTGATCCGCGCGCTACGTTGCTGGCTCCCAGCTGTATTTCGGCGGCGGAAGAGGCTTTGTATTCTCCCGTCATCTTGAATTTGTTCTTTTCGGCTATCTGCCGGGCAACTGTTTGCGTAGAGTCGTACAATTCCTGGAATACATATTTGTCGGCGACAGCCGCAGATATATTCTGCTCTATCATCTTTTTCTTCAGGCTGGAACCGAACGGTTCGACGCTCGGGAAGATCACTCTACCCATATCTGCCTGGATCGTGTAGCCTTCTACGAAGTCGAAGAAACCATCGGCATGGGGTTCGTTCTGCGAATTCAAACGGTCGGCACCCATGATCCGGATCCAGATCTGTTTTTTGTCTGTCGATTCCGGCAAATAGTTCAGGTAAGTACCTGTCGTATCGCTCTGATACATCACATCCAGACGGAACTTTTCTTTCTGTACGGAATAAGCTCCCAGTGAATAGATGTTTTTCATCATCAGATCCCAATACTTCATGGCAGGTGACATCTCTGTACCTTTTAACAGCTTGGTGTAGATACATCCACTCGGATTTTCAGGATTATTGTCTGAGAACTCACCTACTTTTACTGTCTTAGGCGTGCCGTTATTGTCATATTGATATTCGTAGGCTACAGCTAATACTTCACCGGGCTGCATGCTTGTTTTTAGTGAAATATATCCCAACTGGCTATCGTATGTATATTCGGAAGCATCCAGTAAGCGTGCATTATCGACCTTTTCGTACTCCGATCCACCAACGAAAGCGGAAAGAGTCTGATTGACGGCCGTGTAGTCGCGTGCTCCGGCATAGGTGGTGATCATTTCGTTATATAAACTGTTCGCATCGTTAGCCGGGAACTCAGGGTTTCCGTTTATCGGGAAAGCAATGGGATTCACCATGTAATTTCTGTCGTTCTCACCTATGTCTGTAAAAGCAACAATGTTACGTGCCTGGTCGTAGTTACCTCTTTTGTTGGTAACCCATACTTGGATTCGTTTGATCGTTATCTTTGAATTGATGGTAGGCAATGCCTTGACAGCTTCATCGTATCTGTTGCGGAAATAGTGTGATAGAAAGAAGTGCCTGTTTTCATCATACTTGTCGATGGTCAGTTCGAACGGTTTGGTTTGTACGCCACCTTTCGAGTTTACCGTTTTTGATTCCGATTCCTGCTGTGCAAATAATGCATTTACCCTCAGCTTTCCGAACTGAAGGTCTGCTTTCATGCCGAACAGGGCGGCCCCCCCGTTTATCAGGGAGTTGTTGGTCGTCATCGATACGTTACCGGCTTCCAGCGACTTGATGATCTCGTCTTCTTCTCCGGTGTAAGCCAGTTTGAGCTTTTTAGAGTCGAAGTCGAATGAAGTCTCCGTATTGTAGTTCATATCGAAGTTTACCTTCGAACCGACGCTGGCTTGTACATTGAGTTGCACACTCTCGTCGAAGTTGAAGAATGTACGGCTACGGGCACGCTCGGGAAGTGAAGGGTCCTTGGTGCTGTTACTTTTCAGACCCATTGTAATTTCGGCAGACCCTTGTGTCCTTACGCGTACACCACCCGGGCCGAATACTCTTTCCGCTGCACCGATACCGAACTGCATATCGGCCAGATTGAATTTTTTATCTGCTTCTTTCTGAAACTCTTCCTCATTTTTCTGACGGTAGTAAGAGCGGAGCGACTGTTGCATACTATAATCCTGGTATTCTTCGGGAGTCAGGCTGATAGGAGTGGTCAGGTCCTTGTCTCCCAATCGCGTACGAACCACATAAGTTCCGGTCTTAATGTCATATTCGATGGCTGTCTTTACGTTTTCAGGATCCCGTAAGTCCATCGGGGATTTCTTTGTCAGGTCTTCATAATCCTGCGGTACGGTTTTGGATACCGGATAACGGGTTGCCGGAACGGTGTCTTTTCCGTCGGGCATGTCCTGTCCTTCCAGTAGCTGGATATCCGGTAGTGTAGCCGTATATGTCAGGTAATCGGCATTCAGCGAGATCATGCCGGCCCCGAATAGTAGTACTGTTACCCAGATAAGATATTTTAGAGTTTTCTTTTTCATTTTAAACTGTCAACTGCCACTTCTCAACTGTCAACTATCAAAGCATTCTGAGCGCGCTTTTAATCACTTGTTCCACTGCCAACATAGGCGAACTTTTCAGTATCGAGCTTACAGCCTTTTGTGAAGCTGCCTTTTGGAATCCCAACATAACCAGGGCGGCAACCGCTTCTTCTGCGACTGCACCATGACCAGGCACCGGAGCAACTGTTTCACCAACGACCATATCTCCGACTTTTACCTTGTTTTTCAGGTCGACCAGGATGCGTTGGGCTGTTTTTTGTCCGATACCTTTCACCGAGGTGAGTGCCGTTTCATTTTTGGTGGCGATCACCTGTATCAGTTCGGAAGGGGGAAGTGATGATAAGATCATGCGGGCTGTATTTGGACCGACTCCGGATACGGAAGTCAACAGCAAGAACAACTCACGTTCTGCTTTCAGGGCAAATCCGAATAATAGGTGGGCATCTTCACGTATAACCTCATATACGTAAATTTTCCCGGAAGGTTTCCCGTTGAATGCGCTGTATGTAGTCAGAGATATGTTAAGTTGATAGCCAATCCCGGCACACTCAATTATCATTTGTGTAGGAGTCAGCTCTACGATATCCCCCTTAATATATTCTATCATTTTGTGTTACATCTTAGTAATTCGTACCTATTATAACGCAAAATTAAGCAAAAGCGTATATTAGACCTAAAGAAATCTTCAATAACGTGAATAATTATTCTCTTCCGGGGTATTCTGCAGTGAAGGTTTCGAAACAACCGCGATCCTGAAGAGTGATGTAGCAGCGTCGATTATCCGAACCTCCGAAGGTTATGTTTGAAGGTTTTTTGCCTTTTAGTTGTATTTCACGAATCAATTTGCCTTTCGGGTTGATGATGGCAACGGTCCCTTTATCATAACGGCAGAGGTATAAGTTCCCTTTCACATCACAGCGGATACCGTCCATCCCGAAGTCTTCAAAGGTGTGGAAAAGCTTTTTATTTTTGAGCGTCCCGTCCGGTTTGATATCATAGGCCCATACCTTCAGTTGGGCAGACTCGTTGACATATAGCTTCTTTCCGTCGGGGCTTACGTCGATGCCGTTGGTCGTTCCCATATTATCTTCCAAAAGACTCACTTTTCCATCGGGTGTGATCAACCAGAGCTGTCCTTTTTTGTTGGGCCAGTCCGGATCGCTGGCGTACAAATTTCCGTTGGGGGCCAGGGTGATGTCGTTGGGTTGGTTCATCTTCGATTCATGGGCATATACGCTGATTTCTTTGGTTTTCATATCTACCTTCAGGATATTGTGCCCGGTATAATCGGCAACCAGCATATTCCCTTCTTTATTGAATCGGATACCGTTGCCTGTGGAACCTTCCGGCAGTGTCACGAAGCATTCGTGCGATCCGTCCGGATACACAATGCCGATCGTCCCTTCTTTAGCGTAATTCACGGCATAGAGGTTTCCGGCTTTGTCGGTGGCTGGGCCTTCTATCCCGTTCGTGAAAGTGCCTTCGGGCAACAGGTCGGTCGTCTCCCGTTGGGAGGTTACTTGTGAGGTGGCTATCAGCGTGCTGCACAGGCAACTAATAATATAGAGGAATATTGCAGGTGTTTTCATGATCTGTTATTTTATTGTTTCCAGAATCCGGGAACGAGTAAAGTCAATACGGTAAATATTTCCAGACGGCCTGTCATCATCAGGAATGAAAGGAACCACTTGGATACGACAGGGACTTCAGAGAAGTTATCGACCGGCCCCAGCTTTCCGAGTCCCGGTCCCACGTTGCTTATGGCTGAAACGGCAGCTCCGATCGACTCCTCAAACCCCAGTCCGTCAAGCATCAGGACGATACAACTTACCACAATAAGGAGCATATAGGCAACGGCAAAAGCCAGTACACGGTGTACCACTTCACCGGATACGATATGTGTATCCATCCGCACCGGAATAATGGCATGGGGATGAGTTTGTTTCTTGAACTCATTGAAGAGGTTTTTGGAAAGGATGGCGAACCGTCCTATTTTTAATCCCCCACAGGTAGAACCGGCACAACCGCATATAAACATCAGGATCAAGGCTATCATCCAGAAGAACGGTCCCCAGGGAATGTAGTTCTCTGTAGCAAATCCACAGGTGGAGACTAAGGTCACTACCTGGAACGAGGCTTTCCTGAACGCCGATAAAAAGTCGGTAGCAAACCCCTGGTACATTACCCAGGCTGTAGAAACAGCGATCATGATTGCTACAAACCAGAAAAACCAGCGAAACTCTTCATCGTGGAACAGTTTTTTCACATTTCCGTTGAAGCAAAAATAGATCAATGTCATATTGGTTGCTCCGATAAACATGAATATGGAGATGACATATTCTATGTAAGCCGAATCCCAGTAAGCGATACTGCTGTTTTTGGTTGAATATCCCCCGGTAGAGATTGCAGTCAAGGCATGGTTCACTGCATCGTATAAATCCATGGGGCCTATCCATAACAGGCCGATCAATAGGAGAGTAAGGAATAAATAAACACCCCAGAGCCGTTTGGCTACCTGGGTAACACGCGGACGGAACCGCTCGTGTGTTATTCCAGGGGTTTCCGCATTGAACAGCTGGGTAGCTCCTCCACCCAGAATAGGCATCAGGGCTACTGTAAATACGATCATACCGATACCTCCCTGCCACTGCGTAAGACTTCGCCAGAACAGGACACCTTTCGGTAACGCTTCTATATCAGTCAGTATGGTAGAACCGGTGGTGGTAAACCCCGACATCGTTTCAAAAAATGCATCCGTCACATTGTCTATATATCCTCCCAGATAGAAAGGAAGCATGCCGAATAAAGAGAAAAGTATCCAGGTGAATGTTACGGTAAGCATCCCCTCCCGTCGTCCGGCAGAATATTCGTTGGCACGGAAACCGATTGCATAGAGTGTTACACCCGTCCCGAACAGGATTCCACAGGAAAGCAATAAAGGATACAGGTCGTTCCCTTTGTAGAGGAATGCAACGACTGCCGCCATCAGCATGAACAGTGTCTCGAGGATGCACATCATCCCCAGCATTTTTATTATGAAACGTACATTCAGTAACATACTAATTAAAATAATCTTCCAGTTTACGCATGGCTGTTTCCAGGCAGAAAACAACTACGTGGTCGTAAGCTTGTATTTGAGTATCACCTTTGATCATCATCGGTTCCCCGTCTCGTATCAGTCCTCCCAGTGTCAGGTCTTTCGGCAGACGCAGGTCTTTTACTTGTTTACGCGTGATTTTCGAGTCTGGACGTGCCACCAACTCTGCCACATCGGCGTTGGCGAATGTCAGGAACTTCACGTTCGACACGTCGGCATCCAATAGGAACTGGTAGATATGGCTGGCTGCTATCAGTTTCTTATTGATAACCGAACCGATATCCATATTTTCCGCCAGTGGGATATAGTCGATATTTTCGATTTTGGCGACCGTTTTGAATACACCGAAACGCTTTGCTGCCAGACAGGCCAGTATGTTCGTGCTCGAGTTGTCTGTCAGAGCGACAAAGGCCTGTGCATCTTTGATACCTTCTTGGATAAGCAGTTCCGTGTCGCGTCCATCGCCGTTAATTATCAATACGTTGCTGGGTACTACTTCCGCTATGCGGTGACTTTTTTCTTTGTTGGTTTCCAGTATTTTGACACGTATATTATTCGGCAGATACTGGCTGGTACGGATAGCGATGCGGCTTCCTCCCATGATAAATATCTTCTTTACTTCCGGGTCCTTTTTGCCGGCATGTATCTGCACGTCTTTGATATGCTCTTTCGTTGTGGTAAAGAATACGATATCTCCCGGTAAGACATAGTCGGTACCCCGCGGGATGATCGTCTCGTATTGCCGTTTGATGGCAACGATATGGTAGAGCTTCTGTTCATTCAGCAACTCGGCCAGTTGCCTGTTTACCAGCCGTGAGTTTTCACGAACCTTTACTCCGATCAGGATCAGAGCTCCTCCAAACAGTTCCCAATACTGGCGTGTCCACGGACGGCGTACGGCATTTACAATTTCCTTGGCTGCAAGCATCTCCGGATAGATCATCGAATGGATGCCCAGCTTTTCGAACAGTTCTTTATTCTTGGGCAAAAGATATTCGTAATTATTGATGCGGGCCAGTGTTTTGCGTGCTCCGAGCTTGGAGGCGAGGATGCTGGCTGCGATATTCGTTGTCTCTTCAGGTGTAACGCTGACGAACAGATCTGTCTTTTTTATTCCGGCTTCTTCCAGATCACGGATTGAAGTAGGGTTCCCTACCATCGGGAGGATCTCCATGTTGGAGTTCGTGAAATTCAATCGCTCCTCACTCGGGTCCATCAGGATGATATCCTGTTGTTCCTGCGATAACATCTTTGCGAGATGCGTACCCACTTCGCCTGCCCCGGCAATAATAATTTTCATGTTGTTACTAATTAATCGTTCATCATCTTTCTGATCTCTTCCGCGATACTGCCGGCATTCAGGCCGCATAGCTTGTATAATTCGGGGATTGATCCGTGTTCAATGAATGAGTCGGGTATACCGATGCGTTTCACCCGCGGAGTATATCCGTTATCTGCCATGAATTCAAGTACGGCAGTGCCAAAACCGCCTTTCACCACTCCGTTTTCTACGGTGATGATGCGTTTGAACTTTTTGCCTACTTCATGTAATAACTCTTCGTCGATCGGCTTCAGATAAATCATGTCGTAGTGGGCAACCGATATGCCTTCACCCTTCATTTCACTGATGGCTTTTATAACTTCGTTTCCGATCGGACCCAAGGTCAGAATAGCTATGTCGTCTCCTTCGTTCAATTTTTTTCCTTTGCCGATGGGCAGTGCCTGCATCTTATTTCGCCAATCCCTCATTTCTCCCTTACCTCGCGGATAACGGATCACAAATGTTCCCGGAGCTTCTTTATATCCGGTGTACATCAGGTTTCTCAGATCCAGTTCATTGAGAGGGGAGGCGATGGTCAGGTTCGGGATGGGGCGGAGGTAAGCGAGGTCGAACATTCCGTGATGTGTGGCTCCGTCTTCACCTACCAGTCCGGCGCGGTCGAGGCAGATCACCATATGCAGCTTTTGCAGTGCCACATCATGGATCAGGTTGTCGTATGCACGTTGCATAAACGACGAGTATACATTACAGAAAGGGATCATCCCTTCTTTGGCCAGTCCGGCGGAGAAGGTCACTGAATGTCCTTCCGCAATCCCGACGTCGAATGCGCGTTTGGGGAATGCTTTCATCATATGGATCATCGAACTGCCTGTCGGCATGGCGGGGGTAATTCCCACGATCCGTTCGTCTTGTTCGGCCAGTTCTACCAGCGTATGTCCGAATACATCCTGATACAGTTGCGGTTCATCCAGATTGTGTATAATGATGCGTTCTCCGGTTTCCTTGTTAAACTTGCCGGGAGCATGCCATTCGGTGGCCGACTCTTCCGCAGGTTTGAAACCTTTGCCTTTCTTTGTTTTAATATGTAATAACTTAGGACCTTGCAGGTCTTTTATATCGTTCAGCAACTTGATCATGTAGTTTACGTCATGTCCGTCCACCGGACCGAAGTAACGGATACTGAAACCCTCAAACAGGTTGTGTTGCTGTGTAAGCAATGCCTTCAGGCTATTATTGAAGCGGATGATATTCCCCCGGCGGTCGTTGTTTATCAGCTTCATCTTTTTCAGGCCGCGATACACGTCGTAACGCATTTTGTTGTATGCCTGGCTGGTTGTGATATCTACCAGATACTGGCTTAGTCCTCCCACACAGTTGTCGATAGCCATATCGTTGTCGTTGAGGATGATCAGCAGGTTGTTGGGGTTAGCCGAGGCATTGTTCAGCCCTTCGAAAGCGAGTCCTCCCGTCATGGCTCCGTCGCCTATTACAGCGATTACGTGGCGGTTCTTTTCTTCTTTCAGCGCTGAGGCGACCGACATACCCATGGCTGCCGAGATCGAGTTGGAGGCATGGCCTGCAATAAATGCGTCATAGGGACTTTCTTCCGGGTTTGGGAAGCCGCTGATGCCTTTAAATTTACGAAGTGTATGGAATGCCTCCCTGCGTCCGGTCAGAATTTTATGTCCGTATGCCTGATGGCCTACGTCCCAGACAATCCGGTCGTATGGGGTGTTGAATACGTAGTGAAGGGCAACGGTCAGTTCCACCGTTCCCAGGCTTGCACCCAGGTGTCCGGGATTTTCAGAAAGTATATCTATTATGTATTGACGCAACTCTGCACATACTTCCCCCAACTTTTCCTGGGGCAACTCTCGTAAATCCTCCGGATAGTTAATGACGTTCAATATGTGTTCATCCTTGCTCTCTGTCATATCTGCTAATTTTGTGGCAAATGTAAAGAATTAACGGCACATAAAATAGTTTTAACGGGGCATTTCTTTAGCATAATGGTTAAAACGGGAGGGCTGTAGTGTCTTTATCTGTGGGTGCTGCAGTTGTTTGGTGTGGCTGTCCGAGTCATTTCCGGTGGGTGTTGCGGCTATTTCCTGGTAGTTGCCGCAGCCATTTTTAGTAACTGCGGCAGTCATTTTCATTATTTGTTCAAGGAAGAAGAACTTTCGAAATAACCGTGTTCCTTCACGACATTCCCTTTGTCGTCGAAATAAACTTTCATTTCTTTCTGTTCACGGGTCATCAATACTACCTTGTATTTTACGAATGTACTGTTGTTTGAAACATAAACCGACTTGATCAGGCAATCCTGATACGCTTTGTTCACTCCCTCCTGTAAGATCTGGGGGATTTCTGTGATGTCGATTTCATAAAACTTATCTGTATTCTCTGTTTGTGCATCGTTACCCGGTGTGTTCTGAGCCTGGATCTGTGATGTGCATACGGCGCTTACGGCAATCATTGCCATTAAAATAATCTTTTTCATACTTTCTTTTTTACCTTAAAAACCTAAAACCTAAATTTACCTATTGCCCTATATTATGCAATATCCGTGCCAAAATGCAAGTGTGAGGATGCGTGGAAAAGTAATGTGCTGTAAACTTGTTGCTTATCCGTCTGATATCCCATTCTGTCCGCAAGATGAAAAACAAACCCGGTGGAAGATATGGGGAAATATTCCCTATCCTTCCGGGGAATTCCACAAATACCCCGTAAACCATCCTCCTTCTCTGATTGTTTATCTTTTTGCACTCCGGTAGCTGTGTTAAAAAAATTACTACCTTTGTGAACTTGGGATAAATAAACGATTCCGATATATAATTGCAGTGATAATCAGTATGAAACAAACGAGTATAATAATCACTTTTCTCTCTATTCTCCTGTTGACAGCCTGTGTAAATAAGCCGACGGAAGGGAATATAGTAACCGTAACGATCGAACCCCAACGCTATTTTGCCGAGAAGATTGCCGGGGATAAATTCAAGATAAACTGTGTGGTTCCTGCCGGGCAAAGTCCGGAAACATACGATCCCACTCCCCAGCAAATGATACAGGTCGGGAAAAGTATCGCTTACCTGCGTATCGGCCCTATCGGTTTCGAACAGGCCTGGATGGATAAGATCCGTGAGAATAATCCGAAGCTGGAGATATTCGATACTTCCGAAGGAATGAAGTTGCTGACCGATACGGAAGAAGATGCCCATGCGCATGATCATGCTGGTCACGACCACGATGCCCATGCCGCAGAGGACGCCCATCACCACCATCATCATGGTGGAGTGGACCCGCATATCTGGAGTTCCATCGCCGGTGCTAAAGTCGTAGCCTGGAACACGCTGAATGCTTTTATCGCATTAGATCCCGATAATACGGAATACTTCTGGAAGAATTATAATGAATTAGTGGATGAAATAGATAAAACGGAAACGGAGATCAAGCAACTGCTCGATCCGCTGACCGACCGTACTTTTATCATCTATCATCCGGCCTTGACCTATTTTGCCGACGAATTCAACCTGATACAGTTGTGTATCGAAATGGATGGCAAAGAGCCTTCGCCCGCCCAACTGAAGATGTTGGTGGAGACAGCCCGCGAGAACAACGCCCGTGTAGTCTTTATCCAGCAGGAATTCGATCAGAAGAATGCGGAACTGATAGCCAAGGAGACCGGATGTAAACTGACCGTGATTAATCCGTTGGCTTATGACTGGTCGAAAGAAATGATTCATATTGCAAAAGCATTGGCAGATGGACAAACTCATTGAAATAGACAAAATAACAGCCGCCTACGGCAGCAAGGTCGTCTTGAAGGATGTCTCCCTGACCGTATGGAAGGACGACTTTCTCGGGATTATCGGACCGAACGGCGGTGGAAAGACAACACTATTGAAGGTGATCCTCGGATTGCTTCAGCCGGTATCCGGTTCTATCCGTTTTTATCAGGATGGTGTAGCTGTATCTTCTCTGCGTATCGGTTATCTTCCCCAGTTGAATAATATCGACCGGAAATTTCCGATCTCGGTATGGGAGGTGGTCGCTTCCGGACTAGCCGCCGAAAAGCCCCGTTTCCGTTCGTACACGGGAGCCCAGAAATTACGTATCGACGAGGTGATCCGGCAAATGGGGCTCGAAGAGCTTTACACCCGATCGATCGGTGAATTGTCCGGTGGACAGCTGCAACGCGTTCTGTTGGGGCGTTCCATTGTTTCCCGTCCCCAGTTATTAATCTTGGACGAACCTAATTCGTATGTCGACAAACGATTTGAGTCGCGTTTCTACAAACTGTTGGAGGAGATCAACAAGGAGAGTGCGATCATTCTTGTTTCGCACGATATCGGTACGGTTCTGGCAATGGTAAAGAATATAGCTTGCGTAAACGAAACATCGCATTATCATTCCGGCGTAGATGTCACCGAAGAGTGGTTGGGTGAGAAATATGCCTGCCCGATTGAACTGATCGGACACGGTAACCTGCCGCACCGGGTATTGAAAACACACGAACATTAATTTTCTTTTTCCATGTTACACCCACTTTGTTTAATCTCATTGCCGGAAATCGGCGTTATCGTTGGCATCGCAGTAATTCTGTTTGGTTGTAAGGCGGTTTCACAGAACCCTTTTATCAGCCGGGGACAGAAGGTTGTCTGGATATTGCTTATTGTCGTACTCAACTGGATCGGCTTGTTGTGGTACTACTATACTTATTATATGAAGAATAAAGACTGATATATGAAGATATTGATTACAGGAGCAAGCGGTTTCATCGGCGGTTTTCTGGTGAAGGAAGCGTTGCGCAGAGGCTATGAAACCTGGGCGGGTGTACGTGCAACAAGCAGCCGTGAAAACCTGCAGGATGAACGGATACGTTTTATCGACCTGAAATATAATAATCAGGAGGCGTTGACTGCCCAATTGACGGATTTTGTCCGCGAACAGGGTGCCTGGGATTATGTGATCCATAATGCCGGCCTGACCAAGACATTAGATAAGAAGAACTTCTTCCATATTAACGCTGAAAATACGCATCACTTCATAGAAGCTCTGGCCGCTGCCGGGTGTAAGCCGAAAAAGTTTCTTTTGATGAGCAGCCTGAGTAGCTATGGACAGGGAGACGAAACAACTTTCCGCCCGATCTGTCTGGATGATCCGCAGCAACCCGATACGGCTTATGGGAAGAGTAAATTGGTGGCGGAGAACTATGTGCGCAGCCAGTCGCATTTCCCTTATGTGATCCTGCGTCCGACCGGTGTATATGGTCCCGGTGAGAAAGATTATTTTATGGAGATCAAAAGTGTAAAGTCAGGCTTTGATTTTGCCGTAGGCTTTATTCCCCAGCGTATCACCTTTATTTATGTTAAAGATCTGGCAACTGTGGCTTTCCTTGCTTTGGAGAATGAAGCCGTTCGTAACCGCCATTACTTTGTGGCCGATGGGGATGTATATACCGACGAATCGTTTGCACGGATGATACAAGATATACTCGGAAAGAAACGGGTGTTACATGCCCGTATACCGTTGGGACTGGTCAATGTGGCCTGCCATTGTTCCGAATGGATCGGTAAGTTGCTGAACAAGAGTATGACACTTAACACCGATAAATATATCATCCTGAAGCAACGCAACTGGATTTGTGATGTTACGCCGCTTCAGGATGAACTTGGTTTTACTCCTGAGTATCCTTTACGTAAAGGATTGGAGGAAAGTATCGAATGGTACCGGAAAGAAGGGTGGTTGTAGGTTAATCTACTTTCTTTACGGAACCTAACCCTGCCCTATCCTCTCTGATGGAAGGGTTCCCTTTATATTTTACCGTGCCCATGCCGGCAATCTCGACGTTGAGCTGGTCCTTTGCAAAAGTTTCGATCGTGCCTTTTCCGGCTATCTCGCACGATAAAGTCGAGAGTTCGTAATCGAAGGCATGCACTTTGCCCATGCCGGCAATCTCGAATTCGGCCTTTTCGCCTGCGCCTTTCAGGTTGAATGTGCCTTTTCCGGCTATCTCCCCTTTAAACACTCTTGCATACAGGGCATCTGCGTTTAGCGTACTTTTACCGGCTACACTTACCTCCATTTGGTCGACTGTCACTGTATCTCTTAACTCTATTTTCGTATTGCCTGCCGTTCTGAATTTCACTTTCTCGTTTGACGCAAATTTGCCGTTCAGATTAAACACTTCGATTCCGGCCATATCCGCTTTTTTCAATGAAGAAGAGTTGGTGGTGATGGTAAACTCTGTCGAACGGAGTCTGATCGACTTTTGGCTACGGTCTTTTGGACGGATAACCAGTTTGTTGTCTTTTGTTCCGAACTCAAACAAATCGTAAATATTTTGATCGACCGTTACCGTCAGAGCGGGAGCAGATTCCTGCTGTGAATAATTGAATATGATTGAAGTGCCTTGTACCTCAATCGCATCGTAATCGGTGATATCGATTGTCTGGGTAATTACGTTTCCGTTGCCTTTGACAGACGGCATGAAGATACATCCCGAAGTGAATAACAGGATGACGGACAGTACAGATAAATAGAGTGTTGTTTTCATATCGTTATATTATTTGACTTCTTCTACGCTACCTTTTCCAATTACTTTCTGCTGGACGGCAGTCGGGCCTTTGTAACGGATATTCCCCTTACCGACAATATTGGCTTTCAGATTGTTGGTCGGGTGAACTTCCATTGTTCCGTTACCGGTCATTTTACAGCTCAGTTCGGGTACATCTACACCAAAGGCCATGATCTCGCCACTGCTGGTGATGCTGTATTCGCCTTCTTTGGCTTTTCCTTTTTTCAGGTTGATCGTACCGGAACCGTTGATGCTGCATTCCAGCTTATCGGCCTGCAACTCGTTAACGACCATATTAGCGCTACCGGATACATTCAGCTCTAGCTTTCCTACTTTAACGGCTTCTTTCAGTTGAACCAGACAGTTGGAGTTGGCCTTAACCTTCACCTCATCCCCGGTAATCGTACTATTAACCATGAAATTAGCATTCCCCGAGGCTTTCACCTCTTTCAGCCATTTTGAACTTGTTTTTACAATGAACTTGGTATAATGATCTACTTTTGCTCCTTTAAAGCCAATAGAGAGTTCCCTGTCTTTTATATTGATATTAACGAACTCATGCAAGTTCTCATCGACCGTTACTTCGATATACGGTTCTGCATCCGACTGTTCGTAATTAAAATCAATAACACCATCGATTTTGATCGTATTAAATTCATCGATCTTTATCTTCTTAGTGGTAAGAGTTCCGTTTCCCTTTACATGATCTGCTGCGTGGACTGTGAATAACAACCCTAATAACATGATAATAGATAATAAGCCTTTTGTTCTCATAATTTATTTGTTTAGTATTGCCTATCCTTTTAATAGACGCATCAAGGATGCGGTTGGTTACAAAAATAGGGGTAATTTAATTTATAATTCCTACATTCAGTGAACTTTTATCAGGAAATAAATCGTGAGACAACGTTTATACCAATAAAAATAACCCGGAGACTACTTTTCTGCAAACACTTGCGTGAAAAGTAATTCCGGGTTTTATACAACTCTCCCTATATTGTATTAGTTCACATGATTGATATCGCTGCCACCACTTGCACTCTTATTTACTTTCGGATCGCCTTTGTACCTAATGTCGCTACCGCCACTAGCTGAGGCATCCAGACTTTCGGTTACAGTGGTTTCGATGTCGCTGCCACCGCTGGAAGCACAGTCTAATCTCTTCACGACGAAGTTGTATGCATTGATATCGCTACCACCACTGCTACGGTATAATCCGCTATTTGCGTTACCGGCTAAAGAGACATCGCTGCCACCGGATGTACGGACTTCAATTTCATCACATTCCAGATCGGTGGCTTTCAGGTCGCTACCACCACTCAGACTGAATTTGCACAAACCGGATATACGAACCGGATTTTTCAAATAGACATCGCTACCACCGGAAGAACTTATTTCCAGGTTATCAGTCGTAAGATCGCTTTTCAGATAGAAATCGGTACTACCTGATGTGCTCAGCTTGGTTAATCCACTGGAATGTCCGTTTATTTCCAGAGCGGTCGGGGATATTTGGCTCCCTTTCTTTGCTTCTATCATCAGAATACCGTCGGTAGATTCGATCTTTAATGCAGAAAGCAGATTCTCATCAATCTTGATTTTCAGGCCTGCATTGCCTTTCTGCTGGCTATAATTGAATACGGGCGATTTGAATTTCTGCCCCCAGGAAAACAATCCATTAATCCCGGAAGAACCTATCCCTTGCCCTATTCTTATCTCTGTAAAATCAGATACATTGATCTCTTTAGTGATGATATTACCGTTCCCTTTCACTCCTCTTGCATGACACGAAATCAGTCCCAGTGTCATTAATCCGATGAATGCTAATGCAATTGCTCTCATACTGTTTTTCCTTTTAAGTTTAATATTTAGTTTGCTTTTTTCAATTTGCCGGAACCGATAATACTTTTGCTGGTAGTCGGATCCCCTTTGTAATATACGTTTCCGCTTCCTACGATATTTGCTTCCAGACGGTCTTTGGCATAAGCCTGGATATTACCGCTACCGGCAATATTACATTCCACTTTGCCTGTGGCACAATCGTAAGCTTTTATACTGCCGCTTGCCGCAAGATTGTATTCTGCTTGTTCGGCCTTCCCTCCTATCTGGATAAAACCACTACCGGCCAGGCTGCATTCAACACCTCTCAGATCGATATCCGATGCAACAACGCTACCCGAACTTGCCAGATTTACCTCCAGCTTGTTTCCTTCCACTTTCTTCTTCAGCAGGATATTTCCGCTACCGGCCATATTGATTTCCAGTTTGCTTATATTTATCGGGCTGGCGATAATGAAGTCACCGGAAGAGACTACGTTCAGCTCTTTTATCTCACGCGAATTCGTTACCACCTTGAATGTAGTCGGATTCAGGTTGTAAGTATTTCCGTTGCGGCCACTTTCGTTTATTCTCTTCGGGCCGACTTTCAACTCTTTGCCTTCCACATTTATTTTAAGCAAAGGGAACAGGTTTTCGTCGATGGTGACTTTCAGATAAGGAGCCGCATCCGATTGTTCGTAGACAAACTCCATGACACCTACTGTCGATATCTCGTTATAATCGTCGATTGAAACCGTTTTTGTAATTACATTCCCGTTTCCATCTACTGTTTTTTCAGTGACGGCAGATCCCGCCAGTGTGGTCAGGAGGCAGGCGATAAGAAGAAGTACTTTTGTTTTCATCTGTCTTTATTTTTAGTTCTTTCTTTATAAGACGAACGTAATCCGGTTTCGGTTGCATATCTGAAGAACTTTTTTTAGAAAAAAATAAAAAAGAAAACCGCAACCCGTATTTACAACGGATGCGGTCTCTTTGCTTCCCAACGAAGCAATCTCACGATTCCTCCTTTGCAAAGACTTGTTAACCTTAGATCTAAAATACTATGAAAAAAACTCAATGCAAATATAAGAGGAAATATATTATATGCAATATACTATTGTATCAATTTATTGTAAATTTGTCACTTTATGATTCAAAAGTTATATTTTTTGACCGATTTATTCTATAATCCCAAACTTTTCCGGAATGGAATCCATAATATTGAATAGTTCGGCTACTGTTTCAGCGCGAAGCATGGCAACGCGTGTCGGCTTAAAGTCGGCAATTCCTTTGAAAAGAGGAGTGGCTGCCAGATGACGTCGGATATGTAAAATACCACGACGTTCGTCGAGGCGTTCCACACTTTGCATGACTTGTTGTTTCAGGATATCCAGATACCAGGTGAATTTCTCGTCGGGCAATGCTGTTCCGTTTGTCAGGTAATGTTTTACTTCACGGAATATCCAGGGGCGGCCGATACTTCCGCGGCCGATCATGACGCCATCCACTCCGTATTGGTCGAAACGCTGTTTGCAGGCCTCGGCAGAAGTCACGTCGCCATTCCCGATGATAGGGATATGCATGCGTGGATTGTTTTTTACCTCGCCGATCAGTGTCCAGTCGGCTTCACCGGTGTACATCTGTGCGCGGGTGCGTCCGTGGATAGAGAGGGCGGCAATCCCGCAATCCTGCAACTGCTCGGCCAGGTCGACAATGATTTTATTATCGGCATCCCATCCCAGGCGGGTTTTTACTGTTACGGGGATGTTGACGGCTTTTACCACTTCGCGCGTTATTTCCAGCATCAGTGGAGTATTTCGCAACATACCTGCTCCGGCACCTTTGCCTGCCACTTTCTTTACCGGGCAGCCGAAGTTGATATCGAGAATGTCGGGGCGGGCGGCTTCGCATATCTTTGCTGCTTCCACCATCGCTTCCACTTCTTTACCATATATCTGTATAGCAACCGGTCGTTCGTCTTCGGCAACGGTCAGTTTCTCCTGTGTCTTGTTCACGCTGCGGATCAGTGCATCGCTCGATACAAATTCCGTATATACCATGTCTGCACCGAAACGTTTACACATCAAACGGAAAGAGATGTCCGTCACATCTTCCATCGGTGCCAGGAATACCGGATGTTCACCTAAATCTATTGAGCCTATCTTCATACCTTCTTATTATTGACCACAAAAGTACAGCTTTTCTATTAAGTTTCATGAAAGAATGGTGTCCAATCTCCTATCTACTACGAATTATAGTAGATTAACTATACATTGTAGTTGTATTACTGGAAAATATAGTTATATTTGGGCATTCCTTTATTAAAACGACAGATTATGATACGGTTAACTGCAAAAGAAGAAGAAATATTAGGTTACTTTTGGGCGAAAGGACCTTTGTTTGTCCGTGAATTGCTCGACTTACAGGAAGAACCCAAGCCGCATTACAATACCCTTTCGACTATTGTCCGTACTTTGGAGGAGAAAGGATATATCGGTTACAAGGCCTTTGGAAATACCCATCAGTATTATGCTTTGGTCTCGGAAGACGAATACAGGAAAAAGACACTGAAGCAGGTGGTCGATAAATATTTCGATAACTCTTACACTCGTGTGGTCTCTACATTGATAGAGGAAGAAGCTTTGACGCTCGATGAATTGCAGGAGTTGATACAACAGATCAAGAACAAGTAAAAACGTTTACTATGGGAGCTTTACTTCTGTACATATTGAAATCTACTATCTGCCTGACCTTGTTTTACCTTGGGTTCAAGGCTTTGCTCAGTAATGACACCTTTTTCCGTTTCAACCGGTGGGTGTTGTTGGGTGGGATAGTGGTCTGTATGTTGTTGCCTTTTGTAAAGCTCGAAACATCAAAGCCTCTGTTTATCCAGCAACCGATTATCGGATTGGAAAAGATCATCGCCGGAAATGCTCCGCTGGTCGAAACATTTTTCCCTGAAGGCTATGGTGAAGAACGCGTTATTTCTACTGAGGAACCGGTTTATACAATAGACTGGGGACAGTTGATCGGTCTTTCTTATCTTCTGGGCTGTGCCGTCTGCCTGTTGATAACCCTGGTCTCTTTCCGTAAGATGCTGGAAATTACCCGTCAGGGAGATAAAACGAAATGTGGAAACTACACACTGATCTTGCTTTCATCTCCTGTTTCCCCGTTCAGTTGGGGGAGATATATTATTCTTTCTGAAGAAGATTATATGAAGTATCCGGATGAAATCCTGACACATGAGAAGATGCATCTTCAATATCGTCATTCCATCGACTTGATCTTTATGGAGATCATTCTTTTGCTTCACTGGTTTAATCCGGCTGTCTGGTTGCTGAAAAGGGAATTGAAGGAAATACACGAATACCAGGCCGATAAAGGCGTGCTTAATCAAGGCATCGATGCAACTAAATATCAACTATTGCTCGTGAAAAAAGCTGTCGGCTCCAGCCTCTACACTCTTGCCAACAGCTTCAATCACAGTAAAATTAAAAAACGTATTACTATGATGTTAAAAGGTAAATCAAAGAATTGGGCCCGGTTGAAGCTACTGCTCCTGGTCCCTGTGGGACTTATCGTCCTCAATGCTTTTGCTCGCCCGGAAGTGAACCGGCAGTTGGAAACGCTTATCCAAAGCAAAGATAAGGAAACTCCTCCGAACGAACAGCAGGATGTGAGGGAATTCTTCCGGACAGAGCTGGATAAGTACATAAGTGAAAAAGAGAATGTACAGAACCCTTCGCAGGAGTACATGTCTCGTTTCCTGAATGAAAAGACAGACAGGCAGGATCTGTTTGTTAACTCATTGGGACAAATACTTCTGAATAATAAGTATGCTACTGTCGATAATCTGTCTGAGAAATTGACGAATATATTTGCTTCTGCGAAAGATAAGCCGATAGCATTCTATTCTTACATTGATGCGGGAGCTCCTCCGATAGCAGCGGCTAATATCCTGAAAGTGGTGAAAGACGGTTTCATGCAGCAACAGGCAAAGGCGGGGGTAGAAAACGTTCCTATCCTTTTCTACATTGGCGACCCTAAAAACTTTAAAAGAGACTTGAGAGAGCAGTCGATGATCGTTGCTTATTATACTGTAAACGGAAAGAAGATATTCTTTGACGAATACATAAAGCTGAGAAACCGTGCTGTCCGTGGTGCCGTGCGTAAGGCGGATCTGGCAGATGCAAAAGGCGAAGTAGTGGAATTATTCACCTATTATAAAAATACGGATGGCGAAATCATCCCTTCACCTCCTTTCTATTATGAGTTATCCTCTGAAGAAGGCAACACGGCTTATGCTTTTTCGATTTCCTATTTTAATGAAAGGAAGCCTTTGTTGTCCTATGATACTTCTGAAAAGAATAAGAGGAATTATATGGTGGTCATAGGTTTGGGAATGATTGATGAAGCTCTGGGGAAAATAGGAAAACATGTGAGGGATATTGTAATTCAGCCGGCTCAAAAAAATGTCCCGGTGAGTTATCTCGCTGTCGTAAAGTCCCATTTGGCAACAAAAGGTTATGATAGTATGATCGTGCCGGAGGTGCTGGATCGGACAGGAAAGTAATTTTACATACCGATCCGTTGGATACGATCTATCATCTGCGTTGATCCGGTAGAAATGTATCCGGCAACGAGTTAAAAGTTAACTGGTTTTATCTTAGAAGTATGCGAAGAAACCCCTATCTTTGTGGTTTCTAATTTAAAACCAAACAGCTTTGAACGAAAAAGAATTTGAAATAATGGCTCCGGTCGGCTCATACGAGTCGTTGATGGCAGCTATCCAGGGAGGAGCCGACTCCATCTATTTCGGTATTGAAGGACTGAATATGCGTTCGCGCTCTTCCAACAATTTCACCACCGACGACTTGCGTAAGATCGTTTCCATTTGTAAAGAACACGGTATCAAAAGTTATCTGACCGTCAATACCGTTATTTATGGGGAAGACCTGGCATTAATGCGTGAGATTATCGATGCTGCAAAGGCGGCTGAAGTCTCTGCCATCATCGCTGCGGATGTGGCTGCTATGAGCTATGCGAACCGGATCGGACAGGAAGTGCATCTTTCCACCCAGTTGAATATTTCGAATGTGGAGGCACTGAAGTTTTACGCCCAGTTTGCCGATGTCGTTGTATTGGCCCGAGAACTGAATCTTACACAGGTTTCCGAAATCTACCGGCAGATTGTCGAACAGCAGATCGTCGGGCCACGGGGTGAACTGATCCGTATCGAAATGTTTGCGCACGGTGCTCTGTGCATGGCCGTATCCGGCAAATGCTATTTAAGTTTACATGAAATGAATGCTTCTGCCAACCGGGGGGCTTGCATGCAGATCTGCCGTCGTGGTTATACTGTGAAGGATAAGGACAGCAATATCGAACTGGATATCGAGAACCAGTACATCATGTCGCCCAAAGACCTGAAGACGATCCATTTCATGAATAAGATGATGGATGCAGGCGTTCGTGTATTCAAGATCGAAGGCCGTGCCCGCGGTCCCGAATACGTGCGCATCGTCACCGAATGTTATAAAGAAGCCGTCAAGGCTTATTGTAGCGGGACGTACGATGAAGAGAAGATCGCCGCTTGGGACGAACGTCTGAAGAGTGTCTTCAACCGCGGTTTCTGGGATGGCTATTACCTCGGACAACGCCTGGGCGAATGGAGTAGCAAATACGGTTCCGGTTCGACAAAGAAAAAGGTATATGTGGCAAAAGGTATTAAATATTTCAGCGGCATCGGCGTGGCAGAATTCGAAATGGAATCGGGCACGCTGAAGGTAGGCGATGAGATCCTGATCACCGGTCCGACAACAGGAGCTGTGATGCAGACGATCGACGAAATACGTGTAGACCTGCAAGCTGTAGAGGAAACAGTCAAAGGCGAACGTTTCTCCTTCAAGGTATCGGAGAAGGTACGTCCTTCCGACCGACTCTATAAAATGGTGTCCGAAAATAATAACAACAAAGAACTGAAATAAATGAAAGAGTATATCTTTAAACTGACCGATAAGGTGCGCGACTATGAATGCGACCTGCAAGGCGTGGTGAATAATGCCAACTATCAGCATTATATGGAACATACCCGTCATGAGTTCCTTGAATCGCTGGGAGAAAACTTCGGTGCGATGCACGACAAAGGTGTCGATGGATTTGTCTCCCATGTGGATATCGACTTCAAGACTTCCCTGAAGAGTGGCGACACTTATATTTCCTGCCTGAATGTTTATAAGAAAGGGGTGAAACTGGTTTTTGAACAGGATATTTACCGGGCCTCCGACGGTGCACTGGCAACGAAAGGAAAAGTGGAATCAGTCGTTGTACAGGATGGAAAACTGACCCGGGGCGAATACTTCGATGAAATGCTTAAAAGAATACAAGATAAACTATGATATAGATCATGACCGACAAACAGATTTACCAAATTGGCTTAACTATGATCAACGGGGTGGGAGATATCCTGGCCCGTCAGCTTCTGCAGGCCTTGGGCGATGCAGAGGTAGTCTTTACGGAAAAAAAGCAGAATCTGGAGAAGATACCGGGCATCGGGAGCCTTACGGCTGCCGAGATCAAACGCCCGGAGGTTCTTCTGCAGGCAGAAAGAGAGTTAGCCTTTATTGAAAAGAACCAGATCACCTGTTACTATTTGGCAGATGAAACCTATCCTAAACGTTTAAAAGAATGCCCCGATGCCCCTATACTTTTTTACTATAAAGGAACGGCCGACCTTGATGCTGCCCGTATTATCAGCATTGTCGGGACGCGCCACGCAACCGAATATGGCAGGGCTGTAACGGAAGAACTGGTACAAACCTTGTCGTTATCCTTTCCTGACCTTCTGATTGTAAGCGGGCTTGCCTATGGCATCGATGTTTGTGCTCATCGCAGTGCACTCAGAAACGGGTTGCCGACTGTCGGTGTATTGGCTCACGGACTCGACCGTATTTATCCTCCGGCCCATCGTTCTACAGCTGTAGAGATGTTACAACGGGGTGGCGGATTGTTGTCCGACTTTCCCAGTGGTACGGAACCCGATAAACCGAACTTTGTC
>OGPA01000170.1_pt1 | contig 76896 bp, 55 predicted proteins | sample 1552841 | NCBI WGS metagenome assembly OGPA01 (sample SAMEA2579916, study PRJEB22360) | human gut metagenome
ATAAGCGTCCTGCTGCCCGCCAGTTCCGTCAAAGCATTTTACAGTATATGGCATCCGATCGTTTCAATCCGTCTATCTCGATCGATCCGGAAAAGGTCAGAGCTTTGTATAAAAAGTGAATAACATTTTATGGGAAGTGGTCTCGCCTGTGCAGGAAACAATGGTAAACTTAAAATGTTCTATTGGCATTCTTAAAAAGATGGGAAGCAACGGAGCCGAGACAGCCGGCAAGGTGAATGCTTGTAATCTCTGTTGAAATGATTATCCATCTATAAACTAAAAATATCCATTGTCATAGTAAGCTAAAATCCGTTTTTTTGCATAAATTCTAATATCATCAATCAATGAAAAACCTAATTGTAAATCATTGTTAGCTGTTTGAAGGATTGGCTGAACAAGGAGGAGACCTTAAAACATAAAGTAATCAGTCCAATGAAAGTGACCATAAAATAGTAGACGTTATATAAAAAAATAATAACGAAGAGATTGATTTATAATTAGTTTTGATAATAAATATTTACTCATGAAAAATAGTAGAAGTCTTATATATTCAATTTTATTGATGCAATTGGTAATTGTATCGAATGCTCAGGAAAGAAAACTGGATTGGGAAGAACTACGCAAACATTTTGAATGTCCGGCATGGTTTGCAAAGGCTCGTTTCGGAATATGGGCTCATTGGGGTGCCCAATCTCAGCCGGAAGAAGGTGGTGGTTGGTATGCACGCCACATGTATATGCCGGATGTGAAGAATGAAACCTGGGGAAAGAATGCTTATCCTTATCATTGTAAAACGTATGGGCATCCGTCGGAAAAAGGATTTAAGGATGTGATTCATGCCTGGAAAGCAGATAAACTGAATGCGGATTCTTTGATGCGGTATTTTAAAAGTTTAGGTGCTAAATATTTTGTGATCATGGCAAATCATCATGATCATTTCGACAACTTCAATTCAACTTATCATCCTTGGAACTCTGTTAATGTTGGTCCGAAACGTGATATTGTAGGTGAATTTGAAAAAGCTGCAAAGATGTATGAGATACCATTTGGTGTATCCTCTCATGATGATCGTTTTATGGATTGGTGGCTTCCTGCTTTCGGGCATGATAAGACAGGTGCGTATGCAAATGTCCCTTATGATGGGAATATGACCAAAGAAGATGGTACGGGTAAATGGTGGGAAGGATTGGATCCGGCAGATTTATATGGTTTGCCTCCGGCAAAACGAACACCGGAATGGGTAGAGAGTGTAAAACGAAATTGGGTACAGCGTCATACTGAATTAATTACGAAGTATGATGTAGATATGTTGTGGTTTGACGGGTATGGATTTCCTTATAATGAATATGGGAAAGAGCTTTGTACGACCTACTATAATCATCGTATGCAAAAAGATGGGAAGATCAAAGCTCTAGTTGCCGGTAAGTTTACTAATGAACCGTCAACGATAAAAGATATAGAATGTGGTGGTGCCAATGAGATCCTTCCACAGGTTTGGCAGGGGACACTAACTCCAAATAGCTGGTTTTATAAAACCGAGAGACCTTTGCGTCACAATGCGCGTACCATAATCGAGATGTTGATTGACATGAACAGTAAAAACGGAAATCTACTTCTGAATGTTGAATTGCGTCCGGATGGTACTATTCCGGAAGAGCATAAAGTTATTTTGGATGAAGTGGGAGCATGGGTAAATCTGAATAGTGAAGCGATTTATGGTAGTAAACCGTGGAAAGTTTATGGTGATAACCTGAATTCGATTGTTCAAAGACTGAAAAATGAGAAGAATCCTTCGGAAACAGATTTGGAGGCACTAAAAAAAATGGAAGGGGGAAATGAGCAGTTTAATGAACGTACCATCAGTAGTCCGATATATGGTAGCAATGAAGTACGTTTTACGACAAAAGGAGACGTTCTCTATATATTTGTGTTAAATCCGGAAGAAGGTCTCATTAAGCTATCGACACTGGGCTTGCAATCGAAATATAATCCCGGGAAAATAAAAACGATACAAATGATAGGTGGAGACGGCATATCGAAATTTACTCAGAATGCAGAAGCTCTACTCTTGTATGTACCTTCCCAACGACCCAATAAACAGGCTGTTGTTTTTAAAACTGTTTTTGAAAAAGATTGAATATGAAGAAAGTAATTTTGACAGGAGTTTTGGTAGGCCTTGTTCTTACGGTTGGATGTAATATACAGAAAGAGGTAAAGTCTGTTCCGGATGCTATTTCCGGTATTTATCCCCGTTTAGCTTATTATAACAATGAAGGAGAGTGTGGAACAGGTGCGATAGTCCCTTGGGCGGATCGGTTGTGGGTGATCACATACGGACCACATTTGCCCAACGGTTCTTCCGATAAATTATACGAGGTGACACCTGATTATCGGCAGATAGTACGTGATGAAAGCATTGGTGGAACTCCGGCCAACCGGCTGATACATAAAGAAAGCAGCCAACTATTTATCGGTCCTTATGCCATTGATACTACGGGTAATGTGCGGGTCATTCCTTGTTCTGTCATGCCGGGACGCCATACAGGTAATGCCCGTCATTTAACAGACCCGGCCAACAAAATCTATTATGGAACCATGGAGGAAGGTTTCTATGAAGTGGATGTCAATACTCTTGAAGTGAAAGAGTTGTATCAGGATGGTAATAGCAAGAAGGGGATAAAGGATGACACCAATGACGTGCTGCCCGGTGTACATGGAAAAGGCTTGTATTCCGGTCAGGGCGTACTCCTTTTTACCAACAATGGAGAGGGAACGCAAGAGGCACTGAAGAAATTTGATGTGGAAGCGGGTGTTTTAGCCGAATGGGATGGTAAAGACTGGAAAGTGATCCGACGAAATCAGTTCACGGAAGTGACAGGCCCCGGCGGTATTGATGGAAATGCGAACCCGGATACCGATCCGTTATGGGCTACCGGGTGGGATCATAAATCTGTTTTATTGGGAGTGCGTGATGCTAAAAAAGGCTGGTCTTTTTATCGTCTTCCGAAAGCAAGCCATAGTTATGACGGTGCACATGGGTGGAATACCGAATGGCCGCGTATCCGTAATGTCGGAACAGCCTCTCATCCGGATTATTTAATGACAATGCATGGTATGTTCTGGCGTTTTCCTGGTCAGCTAACAGTGGACAACAGCGCAGGCATTCGTCCGCGATCTGCTTATCTGAAAGTAGTAGGCGACTTTACCCGCTGGAATGATCAACTTGTCTTTGGTTGCGACGATTCTGCTCAAAAAGAGTTCCTGAATAAACGTAAGGTCAAAGGGAATATGGAGGGACCCGGACAATCCAATTCCAATCTGTGGTTTACCTCTTTTACGAAACCGGATGAATTAGGCCCGGCAACAGCCGAAGGAGCTGTTTGGACAAAGGAAAGCGTGAAAGCAAACGAAGTTTCCGAACCTTTCTTGTTTGCCGGTTGGCCAAATCGTATCGGCTGGATCAAGAATCAGGGAAAACAACCAGTCACTTTTTCTTATGAAGTAGATGAAAGAGGAACTAACGAATGGAAAACATTGAAAGCTGTTACACTGAATCCCGGAAAGGCCGCAAGTGTGCAGTTCTCATCAGAAGATAAAGGAGAATGGATCCGTGTGAAAGCAGATAAAGCCACATCGGCAACAGCCAGCTTTTCCTATACCTCATCCGATGACCGTCCGTTACAGCCTTCGGATATGTATAAAGGACTAGCCTCTGCTACCGATGTAAATGTAACCGGAGGTCTGCTGTATGGGCTTGGCGACAACCGCCGTGCGTTAGGCTTGCTGGCTAATACGGTTGAAAATGGTCAAATTACTGAAACCGGCTACTATGAAATGGGAGATAAACTGGAGTTGATTCGTAAAGAAGATGCTCAAACCGCTGATTTTATCCGGTCTGAATTTGCCATTCCTCAACAGGTTGTATCAATAGAGAATAGCTCGGTGTTGATTGTTGATGATTTAGAACGCAGATGGCGTTTACCTTTAGGGAATGAAGCCTATACAGAGTTGACAAATCAGGGAGCACTCCGTGTTTGTCGCGAAGTCGCAACAGAGCGTGACTTGTTCTCTTCTATGGGAACATTTTATGAACTTCCGGCTGAAAATGCAGACGGTTATGCCAAGATTCGTCCGATCGCTACCCATAATTATCGTATTAACGATTATGCCTCTTACCGGGGAATGCTTGTCCTGAGCGGAGTGAATCCGGAAGAGGGAGCAGGTAATGAACATATAATTATATCCAATGATGGTAAAGCGGCTGTTTGGGTAGGTGTTATCGATGATTTGTGGCTATTGGGAAAACCGGTAGGTAAAGGTGGCCCGTGGAAAGACACAGAAGCGAAAGCCGGCATTCCGTCTGATCCTTATTTGATCGGATTTTATGACAAGAAAGAGTTGATGTTGTCGCATCAGTCTGCCGAAGATATCACCTTCACTATTGAAGTAGATCCGACAGGAAATGGCGATTGGATGGAATATCTGGTGCAACGGGTAAAATCCGGAGAGAAGTGGACGCATAAATTCCCTAAAGAATTTCAGGCTCGCTGGATTCGTTGCTCTGTGGATACTGACACAAAAGCGACAGCATGGCTAGAGTATAGATAAGTTGATCGTAAATATTTGCCATGATAAAATATCAAAAAATGAAGAAAAGAATTATTATATCTGGATTATCGGCAGTAGCTCCGTTGTTATTGTCTGCACAAACGGCACAGCCGAATATAGTCTTGTTTCTGGTAGACGATATGGGATGGCAGGACACCTCCGTCCCCTTCTGGAATCAGGAAACCCCTTTCAACCGTATGTTTCATACTCCCAATATGGAACGCCTCGCTGAGCAGGGGGTAAAGTTTACATCCGCATATGCTTGCAGTGTAAGTTCTCCTACCCGGATTAGTTTGTTTACAGGAATGAATGCTGCCCGTCATCGTGTTACAAATTGGACATTACATCGTAATCAGAATGTCGACAGCAAACATAAAGTACTGGATTTCCCGGAATGGAATGTGAATGGACTTTGCCCGGATGCCAGTATCGAACGAACTTGCCAGGCATTGCCTTTAGCACAGGCTTTGAAAGATGGAGGATATTATACCATACATTGCGGGAAAGCCCATTTCGGAGCAATTGGTACTCCGGGTGAGAATCCCTTGAATTTGGGCTTTGATGTGAATATTGCCGGACATGCCTGTGGTGGTCCAGGTTCTTATCTGGGAGAAGAAAATTATGGGGCTCCAAAAGACGGAACGAAGGATATCTGGGCAGTTCCCGGATTGGAGAAATATCACGGAACAGATGTGTTTCTGACGGAAGCAATTACCCGTGAAGCGATTGACCGTTTAAACCGGCGCGACAAAGCGAAACCATTCTTTCTTTATATGGCGCATTATGCAGTACATGTTCCCGTCAAACCCGATAAACGTTTCTATCAGAAATACATCGATCGTGGCTTGGACGAACGTGATGCTGCTTATGCCACATTGGTTGAAGGAATGGATAAAAGCTTAGGTGATCTGATGGATTATCTGGAGCAGAATAATTTGTCGGATAATACGATTATCATTTTTATGTCGGACAATGGAGGTCTGAGTGTTGAAGCCAGTGTGAGAAGCGGAGAACTCAATGTTCATAATCGTCCGTTGAACAGTGGAAAAGGCTCCGCCTATGAAGGGGGAATCCGTGAGCCGATGATTGTTTCATGGCCGGGGGTAACAAAAGCGGGTACCATCTGTGATGATTACCTGATTATTGAAGATTTTTATCCGACATTGTTGGAAATGGGAGGTGTAAAAATGCCGGATACACCTCAAACGATTGATGGAGAAAGCTTTATTCCTCTGCTCACCGGCAAAGGAAAGAATCCGTCCAAAGGGCGTTCGCTTTACTGGAATTATCCGAATAATTGGGGACCGGTCGGTCCTGGCATTGGAGCAACCTGTTCTATTCGCAAAGACGATTGGAAACTGATTTATTATTATGCTACAGGGCAGAAGGAACTTTTTAATTTGCGAGATGATATTGGAGAAAATCACGATTTATCAGCAAAAGAGCCTAAACGGGTAGAGAAACTATCCAAAGAGTTGGGCAAGCATTTACGGAAAGTGGGAGGCCAGCGTCCTGTATTTAAAGAAACGGGTATGCCAGTGCCTTGGCCGGATGAAGTTCACAAATAGCAACTTAACAAATTGATAAGATGAATAATATTCGAATTTTAGGAATGGTAGCAGGTTTATTATTGCTAATAGCCAATTTGAATGCACAAATCAGTCTGCCGTCCATTTTTACGGATCACATGGTTTTGCAACAGAGAAGCGAAGTTCCGGTATGGGGATGGGGGAATTCCACAAGTATAGTGAAGGTTGTTGGTAGTTGGGCTCCGCAGGATACATCAATCGCTGTTGTCGGACCGGATGGAAGCTGGAAAACAAAACTAAAAACAGTGGCTGCCGGAGGACCCTATACGTTGCATATAATAGGAAACGGTGATCGTGTATTGCAGGATGTTATGCTGGGAGAAGTCTGGCTTTGTAGTGGACAATCTAATATGGAATGGACACCTATGCACAATATTGATAATCGGGATAAAGAAATAGCTGCGGCGAATTATCCGAATATACGTTTTTTTCATATACCCAGGCGTGGTGCTGCGACTCCACAGAATCATGTGGATGCACTTTGGGCTACGTGTACACCTGAAGTAATGAAAGGGACGAGTGCTGTGGCCTATTTTTTCGGTCGTGATTTACAGAAAGAACTGGGTGTACCGGTGGGACTGATTGTTTCGGCTTGGGGAGGTACTCCTGCAGAAATATGGGCTCCTGAAAAACCGATAATGGATAATCCGCAAATATATAAAACGCTTCCAACAAAAGCGAATCCCTGGCATCCCAAAGAACCGGGAGCATTGTATAATCAAATGATACATCCGATTACTCCGTATGGTTTGGCAGGAGCAATTTGGTATCAGGGAGAATCAAACCGTGACTATCCGGAGTCTTATGGTCTTATATTAAAAACACTGATTGAAAGTTGGCGGGAGAAGTTTGAAAAAGAACTTCCGTTCTATTTGGTACAGATAGCTCCTTTTGCTTATGGTTCTGATGATAATGGACCGGCTTTGGTCCGTGAACATCAGGAGTGGGTTTCACGTAATGTCCCCGGAACGGGAATGGTTGTTGTTGCGGATTGTGTTGCAAATGTGAAAGATATTCATCCAACAGATAAGCAAAGCGTTGGTCTGCGTTTAGCGAATATGGCTTTAGGTAAAACATATGGCCGGCTTGCATCCGGTTATGAGAGTCCGTTGTTTAAGGAGATGACAGTCAAGAAAAATAAGGCTATTATTTCATTCTTACATGCTGAAAGTGGATTGATAGCTAAGGGAAAACAAATTGTCGGTTTTCGAATTGCCGGAGAGGATGGGGTGTTTGAACAAGCGGAAGCTAAGATTAAGAATAATACAGTTGAAGTCAGTTCTTCGCGGGTAAAGAATCCGGTCAGTGTTCAGTATTGTTTTGATGATGCAACTATTGGTAATTTGTTCAGTAAAGAAGGATTGCCTGTTGCTCCTTTTCGTACTGCCAGGGATTGTTCTTCTCATGCTCAGGTGTCTGATGAGAATCCGGCCGACAAACCCTGGGCGACCGGCGGAGGCATTAAAAATGCAGAGTGGCATGGTTTTAGGGTGTATGAATCCAAAATAGATGAATTTACCATCTGGATAGCCGAACCCAAAACTCCGGCCAAAGGTAAGCCGTGGGTCATGCGGATACAAGATTTCGGTGATGGTTTCCATTGGCAAATCAATGAAAAATTATTGAATTCGGGAGCTTATGTGGTTGCTATCAATTCGTATAATGTGTATGGTGCCGATTATGGGTTGAACCTGATGGATAGTTTGTATGATGTAGCGCGTCATCATTTTGGCCTGCCCGAAAAATGTGCTTTGGCCGGTGTCTCCCGGGCAGGCCTTTCAGCCTATCGTTGGAGCATACGACATCCCGAACGTGTGGCATGCATCTATTGCGAAGGTCCGGTGTTGGACTTTAAAACGTGGCCGATGTCTTGGTCTCCATCTGCTAATAACTGGGTTGAACTGAAACGTTATTATGGTTTCACCGGCGATGCGGAGGCGATTGCATATAAAGGAAATCCAATCGATAACCTGAAGCCTATTGCAAAGGCCAAAATACCTATCAGGCATGTGATTAGTCTGACGGATGAGCATGATACGAAGATCGTTCCGAATGATAAAAATACCTTGAAAGCTCAACAGTATTTGCGGCAGATGGGACACGATATGGAAGTTGTGGTTACTCCCGAAGGAATGAATGTGCCCTACGCCTTTGATGATGAATCAGTTGAATTTATGATTTCAAATGCTGTTTATAATAAATAATAATACAATGAATTACATCAAAACTCTTGCCGCTTTGTTAGTCGGCTGTTCGTTTAGCGCAAAGGCGCAAACATATACTCCGATCTCTTTGCCCGCATTGTTCTCGGACCATATGGTCTTGCAACAGGAAGATTCCGTGCCGGTTTGGGGATGGGGAAACGCTAGTTCGACACTGAAAATCGTAGGCAGTTGGGCTCCTGAAGATACGGCCTCGGTAATGGTTGATGATAACGGTCGTTGGATGGGGAAGATCAAAACAACCCGTTACGGAGGGCCTTATAACTTGCAGGTCTTTACGCCTAATAAAGGGGATGAAGTGCTGTTGAAAGATGTCATGTTGGGTGAAGTGTGGGTGTGCAGCGGACAGTCCAATATGGAATGGTCTTCTGGCAATGGCATAAATAACCAGCAGGAGGAGATCGGAGCGGCCAACTATCCGAATATCCGCTTCTTTAGTTTGGCGAAGCAGGCTAGCAGGTCGCCGCAGGAGGATTGCCGGGCCGTGTGGGAAACTTGTACACCGACGGTCATGCAAAAGCGAAGTGCCGTGGCTTACTTTTTCGGCAGGCACCTGCACCAGCAGTTGAAAGTGCCGGTCGGACTGATTGTTTCGGCTTGGGGTGGGTCCAATGTGGAATCTTGGATACCGGAGGAATTGATACCTGACACACCGGAACAGCGGAAACTCACGCAGAGCCGGAAGAACCCCTGGTGGCCGGTCGAATCGGGAGTGCTTTACAACAGTATGGTCAACCCGCTTCTCCCTTACCGGATTGCCGGGGCTATCTGGTACCAGGGAGAGTCCAACCGAGATGATGTCCAGCCGTATGCCACCTATATGAAACAGCTGATTCAAACCTGGCGTAAAGGGTTTGACAAGGAATTTCCTTTCTATCAAGTGCAGATAGCTCCCTATAATTATAAATCGACCGACAACGGCCCGGCCCTGATTCGTGAAGCACAAGAGCAGGTGGCACGTACTGTTCCGCGCACGGAAGTGGTCGTCACCAACGACTTGGGTGAATTTGGCAATATACATCCTGCCCGTAAACAGGAAGTCGGTATCCGGCTAGGTAATATTGCGTTGAAAGAGAACTATGGGATGCTGGAAAGCGAAGAGGTTCGGAGTCCTTTCTTGACCCATGCGGAGGTGGAAAAGAACCGGGTGATCCTTACTTTCAACCATGCGGTGGATGGATTGGTTTGTAAAGGCAAGGAGGTGAAAGGTTTGCAAATAGCCGGTGAAGATGGCGTTTTCAAGGAGGCCAAAGTGCGTATGGAAGAAAGCCGTTTGGTTGTCTATGCATCGGGTATCAAATCTCCTGCCTTTGTCCGTTATTGTTTTGATGACGCAACGGAGGGAAACCTGTTTAATAAACAAGGATTGCCGGTGGCTCCTTTTCAAAAGAAGTTATAGGTGGAATAATTATTAGTAATCTATAAACCAATAAAATAATAATTTAAACGATGAGTTATTTAAAATCAGTGTATTTTTGTTTGGCCGTAACAGTACTGTGTATGGTTACGACTTCTTGTGTAAAAAAAGAAACTCCGGTAAGATTTGCTATCGCATCAGACTTTCATGCTCCGGATGTGCCGGGAGGGAAAGAACGTGTTGAGGCATTTATTAAAGCGGCTAATGACGAGAATGTGGATTTTATCATAGAACTGGGAGATTTCTGCCGACTAGACAGCGCTAGCCAAATATATAGAGAGGTATGGCATAATTTTAAAGGAGAAAAATACCACGCCATAGGAAATCATGATCTTGACCGTTACAATGTAGATGAATATGTACAAGGAATGGGGATGCCGAATCGTTATTATTCGTTTGACAAAGAAGGTTTCCATTTTGTGGTACTTGATGGTAATAATTATTTTGATGGTGAAAAAATCCATCATTATGACCATGCTAATTATGGAGCTTTCCCTTATACAAATCATTCTTATTTGGATAAGGAACAGATGGAGTGGCTGGTTAAGGATTTGGCATCAACAGATTTGAAAGTTGTTCTATTTTCTCACCAAAGCCTTGATAGCGAACTGAAGAATGGTGCGGAGGTACGAGCTATATTGGAAAAAGAAAATGAGCGTGCCGGGTTTAAAAAAGTCGTATTGGCATTCAGTGGACATAACCATAGTAATTATACGAAAGAAATCAATGGCATTTCTTACATGCAGATTAATAGTGCTTCCTATGTTTGGATTGGTGAACCAACCCAGACGGAAAAGAGATTTCCGAAAGAAATTAATGAGAAATATTCTTTGATGGCATATTCGATGATGTATGACAAACCATTATATGCTATTGTTACGTTGGCGGAAGATGGAGCTGATGTCAAAGGGGTAAAAGCCCAATTTATGCCACCTGCACCTAAAGAAATCGGTTTGGGGGATTCAATAGGAGTCTATCCGTTGGTATCGGTTATAGAGGATGCTTATGTTGAATTTGCAGACTGAAAAAGAGGAAGAGTATGAGATATTTACTTATAACCATTACCCTTTTTCTGTCAATATTTTGTTTCGGACAAAAGATTAAAGTTGCGTGTGTAGGGAATAGTATTACCTATGGAGCCGGAATTGTGAATCGTGAAAAAAATAGTTACCCGGCACAATTGCAAGTTTATCTGGGAGATAAATACGAGGTTCGTAATTTCGGCAGTAATGGGGCTACTACGCTTCATAAAGGTGATTATCCCTATATGCAGACAGAAGCATATAAACAAGCGATAGCCTACTGTCCGGATATTGTTTTCATTAAATTAGGTACGAATGATTCCAAACCTCAAAATCTTTGTTATCAACAAGATTTTGAGTCTAATTATAGGGCGCTTATCCGAAGTTTTGCCCGACTTTCTTCGCGACCACGAATTATTCTGTTATCACCTCTTCGTTGTTTTTTAACAGAAACAGCATCGATAAAAGATCGTGTAATTCAGAAATCTTTTGTTCCGGTTATAAAGGAAATTGCCCAGGATGAAAAACTCGAATATATAGATCTTTATGATTTAATGGGAGATGAATATGATCAGTCATTGATGCCGGACCGCCTTCATCCGTCTTCTATCGGAGCCGGTCGGATTGCTCAGAGGTTATATGAATATTTAAATCCCGAGCAATATGATTCTAATCCTTGCACGCATCCGATATGTGGAAATGAATACCGGAGTGGGGCTGGATGGAAAGAAGGGGCTGACTGGCATGCGGTGTCAGAGGAAATCACACAAATAGTCTCTTCCAAAAAGCTGGATATTTTGTTTTTGGGGAATTCAATAACACAAGGATTCGGAGGTAGTCGTAGTCTTGTTACTTATAAACCGGGAAAAGCGGTAGCCGACAGTTGTTTTACGAATCTTTGTTGGGAATCTGCCGGTATTTCGGGAGATAGAACAGAAACGTTACTTTGGCGTATTTTGAATGGACGTTATGAAAAATCTGTCCCTTCTTATGTGGTAATAACGATCGGTGTGAATAATATTGTAGCCGGACATCGTGCTGAAGATATAGCAGATGGTATACAGAAGGTTGCCAAAATTAGTAGAAAACAATTTCCCGATTCAAAGATTTTGCTCTTGGGGTTACTGCCTGTCGGGTTGGAGAAAACATCAGAGAGAAGAATACAATATGACTCTATTCATGCAAAATTGGAACAACAAGACTGGGGAAGTATTAAGTATGTGAATCCTACCCCCTGGTTCACGGATGAAGAAGGGCGGTTAAAAGAAGAATTGTATGGTGGTGATCATTTACATCTCACCCCAAAAGGGTATGAAGTGTGGTGTGAACATATGAAAGAAGTCCTTTTTCAATAGCGAATTAACCGGGCATGTAGATTAAGATAACTCTGCAAACCATTGCGTAATTATTTTGTATCGTTAATTTGTTGAATTAGAGAATTAAACTGTATTTTTGATATCTAAATACATTTATCATATTAAACACACATGAAAAAAATCTATTCTTTTTTGCTTGGAACAGTGCTTTTGTCTGCCTGTTCGCAAACACAAGACACGGGTCTGCCTTTTCAAAATACGATTGAAATTAATGAGGAAGATAGTAAAGAACTCATCATACAGAAGGCGGCTCATGTTGTGCCAACCCCAAATCAGTTGGCTGCATTACAAAATGAGTTTATAGCCTTTATCCATTTCGGACCGAACTCTTTTACTCGTATGGAATGGGGGAATGGTATGGAAGATCCGAAAATATTCGATCTGAAGGAACTCGATACCGACCAGTGGTGCGAAGCCATGAAAGCTGCCGGGATGAAAATGGTTATTATTACCGTGAAGCATCATGACGGATTTGTTTTGTGGCAGAGCCGCTATACGAAACATGGAATTATGTCGACCGGCTTCAGAGATGGGAAAGGAGATGTTTTGAAAGATTTGTCTGCTTCCTGTCAGAAATATGGATTGAAATTGGGAGTGTATTTATCTCCGGCCGATTTATATCAGATAGAAAACCCGGAAGGACTCTATGGAAATCTGAGTAAATATACCAAACGGACAATTCCGCGTGAAGTACCCGGAAGACCGTTCGCCAATCAAACGAAATTTGAATTTGTAGTAGACGATTATAACGAATATTTCCTGAATCAGTTGTTTGAGGTACTGACTGAATACGGGCCTATTCACGAAGTCTGGTTCGATGGCGCCCATCCGAAACGGAAAGGCGGACAAACGTATAATTATCCTGCCTGGAAAGAATTGATTCATAAATTAGCTCCGAACGCAGTAATCTTTGGTCGTGAGGATGTACGTTGGTGTGGTAATGAAGCCGGTGGAACCCGGCCGACGGAATGGAATGTGGTCCCTTATCCCGAGAACCCGGATACAACCTCTCATTTCCCGGATATGACAGACCCGGTATTGGCTGATAGGGATAAACTGTATCAGGGGAAATTCCTGCATTATCAACAGGCCGAAACCAATACTTCCATCCGGGAAGGCTGGTTCTACCGTGACGACACACACCAGAAGGTCAGAAGTGCCGACGATGTATTTGATATATACGAACGTGCAGTAGGTGGAAACTCGACTTTCCTGTTGAATATTCCCCCCAACCGTGACGGGAAATTCTCTCCGAGAGATGTCGAGTCGTTGAAGGAAACAGGTAAACGTATCCGTGAAACGTATTCTACGGATCTGTTGGCCGGAGCGAAGGGGCCGCAGGAAATTCTGGATGGTAAGGACGATACTTATTTACTGATGGAGGGTAATAAGAAAGAGTTTGTGATTACAACCCCTTCTCCGGTTACGGTAAACCGTATCATGCTTCAGGAAGCGATCGCGACGAATGGAGAACGCGTGGAGAAACATGCCGTAGATGCCTGGATAGACGGTGCATGGAAAGAGATAGCCATCTCCACTAACATCGGTTACAAACGTATTTTGCGTTTCCCGGAAGTAACGACCGATAAACTTCGTTTCCGGCTGTTGGAATCACGTCTGACACCGGCTATCAGTCATATATCTGCTCATTATTATAAATCTCGTCCGCCTCAGTTGAGTTTCAGTCAGGATGTGAACGGATTAGTAACGATCGAACCACAATTGCAGGATTTTGGATGGAAGTCTCATGGAGAGAATGCCGCAAGTAATCTGAATGCCGGTTATAAGATCTATTATACCATTGACGGAACAGAGCCGACTGAAGAATCCACAGAATATAAAGAACCTGTTAAACTGGATCGCTGTGAACTGAAAGCTGTAGCAGTTTTGCATGGTGAGAAAGGAACTATGTCTGCTGAACGACTGGGATTGATCAAGAAAGACTGGAAGTTGTTGGAGACTAAAGGTAATAGTAATCTGCCTTATCTTGCTATAGATTTAGGAAGTAATCTCGAATTGAACGGATTTGCCTACAAACCGCAGTCTGGTAAGGGCTTTAAAAGGGGAGTGGCAAAAGGCGTTGTTAAAGTGAGTGATGATGGACAAAATTGGAAAACGTTGGAAAACTTTGAATTCGGAAATTTAGTGAATGATCCGAGTAAACGGTATCATTATTTCAAGAAAGCGACCTCTGCCCGTTATGTACGTATCGACATAACCGAAATGGCACAGGAAGGTGAGCTTACGATAGCCGAATTTGATCTGCTCTGATTGAAAATACTTTAAAAACTTTTGCTGTCTCCGGAAAACAGCTACTTTTGTCTTCCGGAGATATTTTTTTAATCTAATTCTAAATCCATGATTATGCGAGTACTATCTTATTTTATGTGTTTGTTTCTACTTTTGGCGTGCGCGAAAACACCAGAGGAGAAACCCTTAACTTTATGGTATGACAAACCTGCCGGAAACTGGAATGAAGCACTGCCTATCGGGAATGGACATGCCGGGGCAATGGTGTTCGGGGGAGTCGACTCCGAACAACTTCAGTTGAACGAAAATACTCTTTACAGCGGTGAACCTTCGGTGATCTTTAAAGACATAAAGGTCACTCCCGAAATGTTTGACAAGGTGGTCGGGCTGATGAGGAAAGAAAGATATAAAGAAGCAACCGATTTGGTTTGTAAAAACTGGCTCGGACGTTTACACCAATATTACCAGCCGTTTGCCGATCTTCATATTCAAAATAATAAAACCGGAGAAGTCAGTGAATATAAACGTGACCTGAATATCTCGGATGCAATAGCAAGTACAAGATATGTGCAGAACGGCATTCGTTATGAACGGGAAGTTTTTGCTTCAAACCCGGAAAATGTGATTGTCGTTTGCTTGAGAAGTGATAGTCCGGAAGGAATCGATATTACTCTTGATTTTACATCGGAACATCCTGCTGCCGTGCAGAAAAGTAAAGACGACCGTCTCGTAGTGCAGGGGAAAGCCCCCGGCTATGTGGAACGCCGTACGTTTGAACAGATGGAAAGCTGGGGTGACCAGCATAAACACCCCGAATTGTATGATGAAAAAGGTAACCGTAAATTCGACAAGCGCGTACTGTACGGAGATGAGATAGATAATAAGGGAATGTTGTTTGAAGCACAACTCAAACCGGTCTTACCTTCGGGTGGTAACTGTGAAATTACCGATTCTGGTATACATATCAGCCAAACGGATGAGGTTTATTTCGTAATGAGCTTGGCGACCAGCTATAACGGATACGATAAAAGCCCCAGCTTGGAGGGGGTAGACCCGGCCGGAAAAGCAGCCGGCATACTTGATAAAGCTACTGCATACAATTACAAGGAACTGAAGAAAAGACATCTTGACGATTACCGCAATCTGTTCAGTCGTGTCAAACTGGATCTGAAATCCGATGAGGAGCAATTAGCTTTGCCGACAGACGAACGGATTATCCGTTTTGATGAGAAGGCCGATCCGGCTTTGTCTGCCCTCTTGTTTCAGTACGGACGCTATCTGATGATCAGCGGTTCGCGTCCCGGGGGACAGCCGCTGAACCTGCAGGGTATCTGGAATAAAGAGATCGTTCCACCTTGGAACTGTGGCTATACGCAGAATATCAATCTCGAGATGAACTACTGGATGGCGGAAACTGCAAACTTGTCGGAATGCCAGGAACCATTGTTCACTCTGATAAAGGAGTTATCGGAGACTGGTGCCGAAACAGCCCGTAACATGTATGGCCGGCGTGGTTGGGTGGCTCATCACAACACTTCTCTCTGGCGCGAGTCGTTGCCGAACGATAATGTCCCAACTGCCTCTTTCTGGCCAATGGTACAAGGATGGCTTTGTAGCCATTTGTGGGAACACTACCTTTATTCGGGCGATAAAGAGTTTCTGAAAAATACAGCTTATCCGCTGACAAAAGGAGCTGCAGAGTTCTATGCCGACTGGCTGGTCGATGATGGCGAAGGCCATCTGGTTACTCCTGTCGGTGTCTCTCCCGAAAACTGGTTCGTAACACCTCAGGGGGAAAATACTGCTTTGAGTATGGGCCCGACAATGGATATGGCTATCATACGTGAAACATTTGAACGTACAATTAAAATGTCTGAAATGTTCGGTCTGGATCCTGAATTGCGAACCGAGTTGGAAGGCAAGTTAGCCAAGCTGCTGCCTTACCGCATCGGTAGCCGCGGACAGTTGCAGGAATGGATGTACGACTTTAAGGAGCAAGATCCCAAACACCGCCATCTGTCCCACCTGTACGGGTTCTATCCGGGTGATCAAATCACTCCCGATGCTACTCCCGACTTATTCAAAGCTGTCGAACAAAGCTTAAATCTGCGTGGCGATGCTGCCACCGGCTGGTCGATGGGCTGGAAGATCAACTGCTGGGCACGTTTGCTGGATGGTAATCATGCGTATGCGATCATCAAGAACTTATTCAATCCCGTTCAGTTTGGCCCGAAGAATAGAAATGGCGGTGGTTTGTATAGCAATATGCTTGATGCTTGTCCGCCTTTCCAGATCGACGGAAACTTCGGCTATACCGCGGGTGTTGCCGAAATGCTGCTGCAAAGTCATGCCGGATTTATCCAATTGCTGCCAGCTCTTCCAGATGTATGGAGCGAAGGAGCTGTCTCCGGCCTGAAGGCGCGTGGCAACTTTGAAGTCGCAATGAAATGGCAACAAGGCAGTCTGTCTGAAGCTACCATCCTTTCCGGAAGCGGGAAGGAGTGCCGGTTGAGAACATCCCTTCCTATTGCGGTGAAACAGGGTGGTAAAGCGATAGCAACTTCTTCTCCGGTTACTTCCAACGGGAAAGAATACTATGAAACGGTCTTTGCTACTGTAGCCGGGAAGAGCTACCAGGTAAGTCGGATTACTCCCTGAGGAAATCTCTAATACATGGGAAGTATTTATATTTGTCTGCCGATATAATCTGTTGTCGACGCCCTCGGCAATATAAACGACGTCCTCGACAATATTGTTGACGTCCTCGACAATTCTGCCGACGCCCTCGGCAACAGATTCCATCAGCAGGTAATCAGGATAACCTTCTGTCTGACATAAACTTACTTCCTGATAATTATGACAAACAAGCGCATAACAAAAAACAGATATCTTATGAATAAAAAATTGACCTTGTTAAGTACTGCCATGCTGTCTGCAACGAGTTTGTTGGCCGTAGACAAAAAGCCGAACATCATCCTGATTCTTGCTGACGACATGCGGGGAACTGCCATGAATTTTCTGGGGGTGGAAGACGTCCATACTCCGAACTTAGATAAATTAGCTGCCGAAAGCACGGTCTTTTCCAATGCCCATATTATGGGAGGAACTTCCGGGGCCGTCAGTATGCCGAGCCGTGCCATGCTGATGACGGGGAAATATCTTTATACGCTGGAAAAGCAGGGATCGACTGTTCCCGAAGATCATATACTGATCGGGGAAGCCTTGCAACAGGCCGGGTATAACTCCTTCCATACCGGTAAATGGCATAATGGATACCAGGCAATGAACCGTTGCTTCAACGATGCGGAAGGAATTTATTTCGGTGGAATGTATGACCACTGGAACGTGCCGCTCTACAACTATAATGCAGATGGCAACTATGGAAAAAAGCGTCCGGTAGTCAAAGACTGGGCGAAGAGCAACGAGGTAACCTACGAAGTGGGCGAATATATGTATTCCGGCAAACATTCGGTGGATATCTTCACGGATGATGCTGTCAGATACATTGAAAAACAGAAAGGAGCCGGTAAACCGTTCTTCCTTTCCGTGGCTTACATGTCACCTCACGATCCGCGTACGATGCCCGACGAATATATGCGCCAGTACGACCGCGATAATATCCAGTTGCCTCCTAATTACATGGATAAACATCCTTTCGACAACGGAGAACTGGTGATCCGTGATGAGGTATTGGCAGCCATTCCCCGTGTACCGGATGAGATAAAGAAACATATCATGGAATATTATGCCATGGTGACACATGTAGACCGCCGCGTGGGCGATATCATCCAAGCCCTGAAAGAAACCGGAGAGTATGAAAATACGATTATCGTCTTTGCCGGTGATAACGGGTTGGCTGTCGGACAACACGGACTGATGGGAAAACAGAACGTTTACGAACATAGTGTGCGTGTCCCCCTGATGATTAAAGGTGCAGGCAGTAACGCCCAGGGACAGAAGAGTGATAAATTATGCTACTTGATCGATGTATTCCCTACCTTGTGCGATATGGTCGGAACGGATATCCCGTCATCGGTGGACGGCGTGAGCCTTATCCCGGCCATAGAGGAAGACAAGACGGTGAGAGATTACCTGTATTACTGCTACATGGATAACCAGCGTGCCATATCCGACGGGGAATGGAAGCTCTGCGAATATCATGTGAAAGGTGTACGCACCACCCAATTGTTCAACCTGAAGAACGATCCCTGGGAGTTGAATAACCTGGCTGGTGATAAAAAACAGGCAAAGCTAATCAAGAAGCTGCGTAAACAAATGACGCTGGAACGGGAGCAGACGAAAGACAATTCGACTTTCTGGGACGGATTTGTATTCTAAAATTACTATCTTTGCGGCTGTTTGAATAAAATAAAGAATTTAGAAATGGAAACAGTAGTAAGTGGCATCAGGCCAACAGGTAATTTGCATCTGGGGAATTACTTCGGAGCAGTAAAGAGTTTTCTGCAAATGCAGAATGAGTATAATTGCTTTTTCTTTATTGCAGACTGGCACTCCCTGACTACACATCCGCGTCCGGCAAATATCCGTGAAAGTGCAAAGACGATCCTGGCCGAATACCTGGCTTGCGGTATCGATCCGGAGAAGGCTACCATCTATATACAGAGCGATGTTCGCGAAGTGGCAGAGTTGTATCTCTACCTCAATATGAATGCCGGTATCGGTGAGTTGATGCGTACGACTTCGTTCAAGGATAAAGCGCGTCAGCAACTGCATATCGACCGTGTAAATACCGAAGAGGGTGATGTCGAGAGAGAGATCTTTAACGAAGGAAACAAGCATAGTGTAAATGCCGGTCTGTTGACTTATCCGACTTTGATGGCTGCCGATATCATTATCCACAAAGCTTTGAAAGTGCCGGTAGGGAAAGACCAGGAACAGAATATGGAGATGGCGCGTCGTTTCGCCCGTCGTTTCAATTCTACCTATGAGGTTGAATTCTTCCCCGAACCTGCCTCTTTCCACCTGACAGAGAAGGCCGTAAAAGTGCCGGGTCTGGATGGTTCCGGTAAGATGGGTAAGAGCGAAGGCAACGCAATCTATCTGATCGATGACGAGAAGGCTATCAAGAAAAAGGTAATGAAAGCTGTTACCGATGCAGGTCCTACGGAACCGAACAGTGTGAAACCCGAACCGATCGCCAACCTGTTCGCTATGATGGATATCGTATCAACAAAAGATACGTACGATTTCTTCAATGAGAAATACAATAACTGTGAGATCCGTTACGGCGATATGAAGAAGCAGTTAGCCGAAGATATCAACAACTTCTGTGCTCCTATCCGTGAACGTATCATCGATATCCGTTCCAATGAGGAATATATGGAAAAAGTAGCCCGCATGGGAGCTGAAAAGGCTTCAGCCAGCGCTGCAAAAACTCTGGCAGAGGTTCGTGAGATTATCGGTTTCCGTCCGTATTGATGATAAGATCATTATAAATAAAAAGGCACGCAAAAAGTAATGTTTTGTGTGCCTTCTTTATTTATGGTATAGTGAAGCCTCCTAATCTTGTATCATCCTATCAAATTGGGTAGTGGATTAACTATCCTTTAGCTCATTATTTCTTAAATATGTGATAAAGAAGCTGAAATTCTACCTGATTATCAGGAAAACTCTTTTACTTTGTAGCGAATAGTTACAGATAACAAACGTATGGCAACCATTTCCAGTGGAGAGTTTGAGCGGTATTTCAAGGATTTGTATAAACCCTTGTGTCTTTTTGCGCTCCGATTTACTGAACGGTTAGATGATGCGGAGGATATTGTCCAACAGGCTTTTGCCGATGTATGGGATAAAAATATCAATAATATACTGATTGATAATCTGAAGTCGTATATGTATCAGGCTGTACGTAACCGTTCCCTTTCGCTTGTAACACAGCCTGCCGATCTGCAGACTACCGACCAGCTTCCGGATATGGAAGACTCATCGGAGGAAGAGCAGATCTACAATGCAGAACGCGACGCCCGCCTGTGGAATGCGATAAACGGCTTACCTCCCGAACGCAAAAAAATCTTTTTACTTTCAAAGCGCGACGGTCTGAAGTACCAGGAGATCGCCGAAGAACTGAATATCTCAATAAAAACGGTTGAGAATCAGATGGGGAAAGCATTGAAGGCATTGCGTGAGACGGCGGTACGTATCTATAACTTTCTCTTTGGTCTGGCGTGATCAAATAAAAAAGTGCTGATCGGAATAGGGGTTTTTTCAGGCTTCTTTGTCTTAGAGACAAATGGTATTACAAATTTTGTTTCACTAAGAAAGAGAATGATGATGAAAAAGATGATTTTTGGAGTGATGTTGACGATGATGTTGATGTGTGTAACGAGTGTCAGTGCACAGTGGTCTGTAACTCCGGAGGCAGGAATAACTGCTATTAAACGGAATAGCTTTACCAATGACAGCTGGCGTGCCGGATGGAAAGTCGGGGTAGGTTTGGAATATCAATTTACACCCCGGTTCTTTTCAATGAAGACCGGGTTGTATTATACACAGCGAGGGTATTCGGAGCAATATTTTTATTACAGAAATAACATGACCTCTCCTGGCGTTCCTTCGCAGACAACAACCGAGTGGTATTCAGGTTCTGTTAACAGACATTTCTTGCAGGTGCCCATTCTGGCGAATTTCTCGTTCGATCTAGGTAAGGATATCCGCCTGAATGTTGGAGTAGGACCTTATTTTGCGGTAAGTCTGGCCGACAGAACGGAGAGCTATATAATGGATTCCAACTATGGAATGTATCCGTACTACGGTGGTTATTACGGCAATGGTTATTATGGCGGTTACTATGGTAATTATTATGGCGGATATTATAATTCCGGATACAATAGGAGAGATCTTCGTCCATTCGACTGGGGAGTGAATGCCAATATAGGCCTTGAAGTAAAACAATGGGTTGTAAATCTGGGATACGAAGTTTCACTCGGACAGGAATATACCGGAGAAACGATACAGGCAAACTATCATAGCTTGAGCTTATCATTAGGATATAAGTTTAAATTAGGAAAATAATAAATGAACAACGAGCAGGGAAATAAATTGGAGCAACGCATTCGTTTCGTAGCGAAACACTACGAGGAAGGACGTTTGGATACTGATAAGGCCTGGCAACAGTTTGCCGGGAAGCATCAGGTACGCCGTACGGTTTCTTTCCGTCGCTACTGGATGGCTGCAGCATCGGTATTTTTACTGCTCATTGGTTTCGGAACTTATTTTATAACAGAACGTAAATCCCCGGAATGGGTGGCTGTAACAACCGGACCGGGACAAATAAAAGAAGTCTACCTGCCTGACAGTACACTGATCTCGATGGCAGGAAGTTCTTCCATACGATATGATGTGAAGACGTACGGAAAGGAAAGGCGTGTAGTGGAGATGAAAGGAAAAGCCTTTTTCCAGGTGACGCGGAACGAAGCACGCCCTTTTTCTGTGTATACTGAACGGACGGAAGTGACCGTATTGGGTACCAGTTTCCAGATAAACGAGCAACCCGGCGGAACAGACGTGAATGTGATGACCGGTAAAGTAAGCTTTGGTGCTACCGGAAGTGAAACGAACAAGGTTATATTAACAGCCGGTATGTCGGCTTCGTACTCTATGGAAAGCAACGGAATAACAATACTTGAAGAAGAAGACCTTAATAGCCTGTCATGGAAAACCAGACAGTTGCGTTTCAATGATACTCCGCTGGAAAAGGTTATCGATGATTTGAATAAATACTATCAGGTAAAAGTAATCAATAAAACAGAAACCCCGAATCTGAAACTGACGGCTACTTTCAATGATCTTCCGTTGGAAGATGTTTTACTGGTTATCAACCAGACGCTGGATACCCGCCTGGCTCCTGATCCCAATAAATAAGTTTACCTATGGGACGTATATGGATATTACTGACAGGAATTCTTATGCTTTTTCCGCAGGTAAAAGCCGGGGAACTGGCTACTGTGGTTAAACTTCCGGTTGAGCCTACGCCTACGGTAACAATGGATATGCGTCAGGTTTCCTTGTTGGAGATATTGCAGGAACTGGAAAAGCAGACCGGGATCTTTTTCTCTTACGAATCATCTATGCTCGATGATTTCCCGAAGATGTCGTTTAAGGCCCAGGACGAATCACTGTCTTATTGTCTCAGAAGATTATTTTACTCTTTGCCTGTTACTTACCGGATGACTGGGCAGATCGTGATTTTGAAACGAAAGCCCCGGCTGTATACCATAAGCGGTTTCGTGCGTGACTCGGTATCCTACGAAAGTCTTATTAATGCTTCGGTATTCGAACGCAATACCAGGAGTGGAACAACAACAAATAATTACGGCTTTTACAGTATTACTCTGCCTCCCGGGAAGGTCACCTTACGAGCCTCCTTTGTCGGTTATGATGCGAAAGAGGTCACCTTTGAGTTATCTCGTGATACGCTGGTCGATATACCTTTACATGCTATCGGGACATTGGGGGAGATTGTCGTGGAGGGCTTGAATCCCCGGTCGGAAGTATTAAATACACGTACGGGGGTAGTGGAGGTACCCTCCTGGCGCATCAAGTCGATGCCGGCCTTGCTGGGGGAGACGGATGTGGTGAAAACCCTGCAACGACTGCCCGGCGTTGCAGTAGGGGTGGAAGGGATGACCGGTCTCCATGTGAGGGGAGGCAATGCCGACGGAAACCTTTACTTGCTTGACGGTAACCCGGTTTATCACACCAATCATCTGCTTGGTTTCTTTTCAGCCTTTAATCCTGATGCCGTCAAGAATACGACATTTTATAAAGGGAGCTTTCCTGCCGAATATGGAGGAAGGCTCTCGTCGGTTGTAGATGTGAGGACAAATGATGGCGACCGTTACGAATATCATGGAAACTTCTCTATCGGTTTGCTCGCTATGCGGGGGAACCTGGAAGGGCCTATTATAAAAGGGAAATCTTCATTCAACGTTTCCGTCAGACGTACCTGGATGGAACTTTTCACCTGGCCGATACTAAAAGCTGTAAATAAAGACAGGAGCGATAAACTGAAAGGCGGGTATCACTTCTTCGATATGAATGCCAAAGTAAACCACTCTTTTAGCGACCGCACCCGCCTTTATATGAGTTTTTATATGGGTAGCGACAGTTATCTCAATGGAGAAGAGTTTAGTTATGGAGATCGTCTTGGTAAGGATTTTCGTTGGCGGTGGGGAAATCTGATCGGTTCAGTGGGAGTGAATCATGTATTCAATAATAAACTGTTTGCCAGTTTTACGGCGGGATATACACGTTACCGTTCGCATATCATACAAGATAAGGCAGATTATGCACAGTCTTCCAATGTTAATGAAGAAAGGGTATACAACCAGGAAAGCCACTACCGTTCGGCTATGGAAGATATGAGCCTGCGTGCATCATTCGATTACCGTATACATGAGAAACATCGCCTCCGTTTTGGTGGTGATTATCTGTTTCATAATTTCCGCCCTGAACAGAATACGATGAAGAGCTGGTATAAGGATTCGGTAAAATCGCAAGAGACAAATACGATATATGCCAATTCGCTGATTCACGGGCATGAAGTCTCTTTGTTTGCCGAAGAAGAGATGCATGTGATGGAACGCCTTAAGACGAGTGTAGGTTTGCGATATACATTATTTACTGTACAGGGGGAGACTTATCAGTCTTTTCAACCGCGTTTGTCGATACGTTATCTGTTGGCCCGTAACTTCTCTGCCAAACTGTCATATTCGAAAATGAATCAGTATATCCACCTTCTTTCCAACAGCTATATCAGCCAGCCGACAGATATCTGGGTGCCCGTAACCCGTAATATCCGTCCGATGAATGCGCATCAGTATACCGCCGGGCTTTACTATACGCTTAACAGGCTGTATAATTTCTCTATCGAAGGATATTATAAACGGATGAACAACCTGATCGAATACAAAGATCGCTTTCCGGTAGGGATCGATTATTCCAATTGGGAAGAACGGGTAGGGGAAGGCTATGGCCGTGCCTACGGAATGGAACTTATGGCGCAGAAGAAGACAGGGCGTTTGTCGGGCTGGATCGGTTACACATTATCCTGGTCGGATCGTCTCTTTCCGGATGGAAGTGTAAATAAAGGCCGGCGTTTTCCTTCCAAATATGATAACCGTCATAAGGTAGACGTCGTGGCTACTTACAAATTGTCTCGCAAGGTGGAATTGACTGCCGCCTGGATGTTTGCTTCCGGTAATTATATCACGATCAAGGATCAGGTGTATCATGGAGGTACGGGACAGACGAATAACGGCTATTTACATGGTAGTGGCATCATTTCAGGGGGAGACGGTTACGATTATGCATCCAGTTCCCGAAACAATTACCAGTTGGCTCCTTATCACCGTCTTGACCTGGGGCTTAACTTTTACCGTTATAAAAAGAAGGGGCGCATGGGAATTTGGAATCTTAGCCTTTGTAATGCTTATTGCCACCCGAACCCGTTTAGTGTTGAGACAAAATACGACACTGATTCCGTTACCGGAAAACGAGAGATCTATCTGGAGCAATCGATCTTGTTTCTGTTCCTGCCTTCCGTATCATATACCTATAAATTCTAATACGATGAAGAAGATATTATCCATATTACTGCCACTTTTGCTTTTATGCATTTCTTGTATACGTGATGTCGTGCTGAAACTCGATCCGGTGCCTCCGGTATTGGTGTTGAATGCGTCTATCACACCTGAACGCGAGGTGGCTGCATTTCTTTCGAAAAGCTGGTTTTTACTGGATAGTGTTCCTGAATGCGATCTTCCTGATAAGGGAGTGAAGATAGATGTGTATGTAAATGATACTTTCCGTGGCAGTATGCAACGTTCGGATAATCCGGCTGACAGTACCGAATACAAAGGACAGTTTAAGTTGTCCGGTTGCCATGTAAAGGCTGGTGATAAAGTGAGGTTGGAAGCCGGGGCATCCGGTTTCGATCCGGTAGCGGCAGAGACGGTGATCCCTCAGAAGACGGATATTATTTTACTCGACACAGTGGGATTTCTCAAACCGAATTCTTTTAGCTCTCATCTTTTAAGGATGTATATTACGTTGCACGATAAACCTGCTGAACGTAATTACTATCGTCTGGTTGTGGAACAATTGGTTGAATTTCATAAAGGTGACAGTGTGATGTGGGTGAGTACGTTTTGTGATGAAACATGGAGAAATACCATTACCGGTGATGATCTGGTGGATACTTTTGATAATTTCTCTTTTTACGGTTTTCGGTTGACTTATGACGATCCGGTATTCCAACCCGATATTCCTTCACTAGCTTATTATGACGGCCCTTATTGCCGAGGTATTTTCCCGGATGACTTGTTTAATGGAAAGGATTATACGGTGACAGCTTCGTTCACTCCCAATTATTCATTTGTCACCGACACCTTGTCGGCCACCGTACATTACGATGTCCATCTTTTGTCGATTTCGGAGGCTTATTATAACTATCTGAAAGTGATCCGTAACTTCTTCATCCCGTTAGGGGATGCTAACATGGATGCTTTGCTGGAACCCACTTCCACCTATTCAAACGTAACCGACGGCTTCGGTGTTGTGACTGGCTATCAGAAATCGACACGTCGCATCACCATGCCCATCGGCAGTGTGCCCCCTTATTACGAATGGTAAGTACTTATACCATCGAGGGGTGCAGTTTTTTATAGTTTTCTATGCGAATCGCTCTTTCTTCGGGGGAAAGATGGGCAGGAAGTTCAATCGTCGTCCTTGGGCTGATAGCTATAAGAACCACTTCGCCTACGCTTTTTTTATACTCTTTCAGTGAATTCTCTATTAGCTGGTTTGTTAAACTTCTTTCTGATCGCATATTCTTTTCTTATTAAATGATTGTTTATTAATCTTCTGATGCCTCTTCTACGGCGGGTAATTCGTTTTCCAGGCGAATGTTGATCGCATTCATGCCTTTCATGCCGCGTTCGAGGTCGAATGTAACGATATCCCCTTCGGTAATTGCCGAAGACAAGATATTGTTTACATGGAAAAAATATCTTTCCCCATTTGATAGTTCTTTGATAAAACCGAATCCTTTAGAGGTATTGAAGAAGTCTACTTTTCCTTTTAGGATAACCGGTTCCTCTTTCTCTTTTTTAGGTACCGATATCAGTATCTCTTCCTGTTTAATCTCTTCTTTTTTGACATTTTCTTCCGGTGGAGTCGAGGTAATCACCCCATTCTCATCAACATAAGCAATCATGTCTTCGAAGCTGTTCGCTTTAGGAGATAGTTTTCTTTCTTCTTTCTTTTTTTGTTTTTCTGCTCGTTTTGCGAGTCTCTTTTTTTCATTTTCACGTTTGTCTACGGTAACGGATCTTGCCATGTAGCTAATAATTTTATTATAAGATAAATACTAATTCGGAGTAAGGTGTAGAATTAAAGGAGAGGCCTGCTTAATATAATGTGTAAATAAGGAGAACTGTGCAATAATGATTCGTAACTCTAACTCTTTCACAAAGATAAGAAAATAAATCGAAGAATCCTTTTTTCTGTATAGATTTAAAAATAAGATACAATAGTTGGCATATATTAGTGGGACGGGGATTCTCGATTTATTCTGTTATTTTTGTCCTGCCCGATAGGGGTATTTCCGGAAATCCAGTCTAAAGGATAGATATCAACAATGAGTAAGATGAAAAAAGTATCCCCTGCAAAATTATTTGCCCGTGTTACAATGGTTGTGATGATGATGATGATTGCTTTGTCCGCCCTCCAGGCGCAGACAAGAGGTGCGGATGAAACACGGAAGGTTACGTTGAATATGCAGAAGGCTTCCATGCGGGAAATTCTCGACGAGATCCAGAAGCAGACCGGGGTAACCTTTTCCTATGAATCATCTTTGTTGAAAGAGCTTCCGAAAACCAGCTTCAAAGCAGAGAGTGAGGCATTACCGGATTGTCTGGAGCGTTTATTCGCAAATCTGCCGGTAGTGTATAAGTTGACAGGAAACGTGGTGATCCTGAAGCGTAAACCAAAGCAGGTAACGGTCAGTGGTTTTGTGCGTGATGCGAAATCCGCCGAATCCCTGATCGGGGCCTCGGTTTATGAAGCTAATACCCGGATGGGGACGGCTTCTAATAATTTCGGCTTTTTCAGTTTGACGCTGCCGGCTGGAGATGTAACGGTCTTGGCATCATATATAGGATATGGCAGCCGTCAGTTTAATTTGGGGAAACTCGATAAGGATACTGTGCTGACTATAGAACTGACTCCCACTGCGGCTTTGGAGGAAGTTGTTATTTTAGGGACCAGTACCAGTAAGCAATCGGTATTGAGTACCCAGATGGGAGCTTTGGAGATAAACCAGCAAACGATCCGTTCGACACCAACCATGTTCGGAGAGGCGGATATCATAAAAACATTGCAACTTACGCCCGGTGTGTCATCGGGGACGGAAGGTACAGCCGGAATGTATGTTCGCGGTGGTAATGTAGATGAGAATTTGTTCCTGATAGACGGTAATCCGGTGTATCAGATCAATCATATCGGAGGAATCTTTTCCGCCTTTAACCCGGAGGCGGTTAGCGGAATGGACTTTTTCAAATCGGGCTTCCCCTCGCGTTATGGTGGGCGGCTTTCGTCGGTAGTGGATGTGCATATGAAAGAAGGAAATATGAAGGAATATCATGGAAGTGCAACACTAGGTTTGATTTCTGGTAATTTGAATTTTGAAGGGCCGATCATCAAAGACCGTACTTCGTTCAATATTGCGTTGCGACGTACCTGGCTCGATGTGCTTTCTGCTCCAGCTCTTGCCATAGTTAATAAGGTCACGAAGAAGGAAGGTATTAAAACACGGGCACGCTATGCTTTCCATGATTTGAACTTGAAAGTGAATCACATCTTCAATGACCGTAGCCGTATGTATTTCACGCTGTATAACGGAAATGACGTGTTGAAAGGCGGAAGTACGGATTTCCCTTCGAAGGATAGCGAGGATAACTACAATTATGATACTGATCTCTCTATGCGTTGGGGGAATATCATGGCGACAGCCGGTTGGACGTATGTGTTTAATAACCGTTTGTTTGGTAAGGTTTCAGGTGTTTTTACTCGCTATCATTCAAAGTTGAGAAGTACTACACATGATGTGTCGGGGATTGAAGGAGAGGAGGATTATTACGATTCGTTTAGCGAGAACACGACGAATACGGGTATTATGGACTTGGGATTGCGTACTTCATTTGACTATTTGCCGACTTCTTCACATCATGTTCGTTTTGGGGGAGATTATCTGGTACATCGTTTCAGACCTGAATATAATCATTCGGTGGCTTATGACAAGAGTGAAGGAACATTGACAGAGATCAATAAAGAATATGCCAACGACCTGTTATGGGGACACGAAGCTGGTGTGTTTGCAGAAGACGACTGGTCGCTGTCGGAAGCTGTGCGTGTGAATGCCGGTCTGCGTTTCAGTTTGTTCAATGTGCAGGGAAAGACGTATACGGGGCTTGAACCTCGCGTGTCTTTTCGTTGGTTGATGGATAAAAACCTAAGTTTCAAAGCTTCTTATTCACGTATGAATCAGTATGTACACCTGATAAGCAATAGCTTTATCAGTCTGCCTACCGATGCCTGGATGCCAGTCACACGGAAGCTGAAGCCGCTGATCAGTGATCAGGTTTCTGCCGGTTTCTACTATGATCTCAATAAAACATACAACTTTTCGGTAGAAGGATATTATAAGACGTTGGATAACCTGCTGGAATATAACGACGGACACACCTTCACACCTTCTTATCTGGATTGGGAGAATAAGCTGACTGCTGGTGAAGGACGCTCGTATGGAGCCGAATTTATGGTACGCAAAGAAACTGGACGTACGACGGGATGGATCGGTTATGGTCTTTCCTGGGCAGATCGTCAGTTTGACGAATTGAATCAAGGCAAACGTTTCCCCGCTCGTTTTGACAACCGGCATAAATTGAATATCGTTGTAATGCATAAGATCTCACCCAAAGTAGAAATATCTGCTGCCTGGTCGTATGCGTCGGGCAATCATGTGACGCTGTCGCTGGAAGAATACGAGGAAAGCGGAGGTCTTAATCCACGTCCGGGAGATAATTACTATGGGTACGATTATCCTTACTCACATGAACCGATCAATTACTATGAAGGACGTAACAATTACCAGTTACCGGCTTATCATCGTCTGGACTTGGGGATCAAGATTTACCGTCCCAAGAAGAAAGGACGGATGGGGATATGGACAATCAGCGTCTATAATGTTTATTCGAGGATGAATCCGTTTATGGTTTACAAGAGTGACAAAAAAGTGGCGGATCCTGATAGCCAATATGGCTATAAGTATGTGCCGGCATTCAAAACAATAGGATTTATGCCTATTATTCCTTCCATCTCTTACACGTATAAATTCTGATGATTATGATAGTAAATATGAAACCTGTTTTATTCCTGTGTATTCTGTTGCTGGCCTCTTCCTGTATGAAAGAGATCGATCTCGAGCATATGCGACCGGCTCCTAAACTTGTACTTAACAGTGTGGCTTCCAACGGAGAGATACTGAAAGCTTCTTTGTCGCGTACTTGGTTTTATACGGATGGAAAGCCGAATCAACTTTTAGAAGCCCGGATAGGGCTGTATGTAAACGATCAGTTTAAGGAGGAAATGAGCTTGAATATGGATGCAAACGATTACTATTCCTTCGGCAATTATGTAGCGTCTTACATTCCTGTATCGGGCGATAAGGTGAGGATAGAAGTCGAGAAGGGCGGGTTTAATAGTCTGCTTGCCGAAACAACGGTGCCTTACAAACCTGAATTGATCTCTTTGAAGGCGGAAAGTTTCATTAGAGATGACTACTATGGTTCTACACAAAGTCGTTTTAAAATAACATTTCGGGATGAACCGACTGTCGGCAACTGTTATCTTATCATGGTTTACAGGGGAGAACCTCATTATGAGTATGACGATTATGAAGCACCTCCTATCTACCAAGACGAGTATTATTGGCATAAAGAATATGTGGATTATAGCTCTGATCCGGTGTTCGAGAATAAGATATCTATCTTGGATAAAGTGATGGGGAATGATTGGCTGTCGGGGGGTGGTGGGCGACCTTTCTCTGACGAATTATTCAATGGTAAAGAATACACTATGACATTGAAGGGTAACTCTTCATATGGTTATAACCCAGGCTATCCCTATCTAGAAGAGCGCTTGCCCGACTCGGTTAGGGTGTATCTGTATACGATTACCGAGCCTTATTATAAATACCTGTCCGCACTGACATCTTTATATGACGGTTCACTAAATAATGATCTGGCCGATATCGGTTTGGCAGAACCTGTCCGTGTATTTTGTAATATCGATGGTGGATTAGGTATCTTAGGAGCAGCTTGTGTGGATAGCCTTACCGTTGTTGTTCCAAAAGCAAACTAACCGGATAATGATCCGAAATCCCTTCCAGTTCCTCTCCGTTGTGAACTGCAGCACCGATGCATTTGGGAGCCAAAGCCGGTGAAACCAGGATATAGTCCAATCGTTCGCCAAGCATTTTCAGGCGTGGATCGCCCCATTGCCATTCATATAAGGTGGCGGCGGGATACGACATCCGTTTTTCTGCCGGGACGAACATCTTGACGGGATCGGCAAAACCGATGGAGAGGAATTGGGACAATACCGAGTAGTCGAACTGTTCACCACGCATATTGCCATATTCGGGATGACTCTTGTCCCATCCCTGCATATTCTGTCTGAGTTGGGTATGTGTTTCGACTTCGTCGGCATCGAAAGGGGAGTAGGCGTTGAAGTCGCCCATGACCATACAGGATTCGAGTTTGTTTTCGCGGATATATTGTGTGATCGCTTCAGCCTCTTTCAAGCGGTATTTCCATTCGAACGGGCTGAGGTGCGTAACGATAATATCCAATCCGTAAGTTTGCGCATGCAACATACCATGCCAAAATCCTTCCACCTGCTTCTTGACTACATCGATGGGTTTACGGGAAGTAAGCCCTACCGGATAACCCTCTTCTTTCACGATGGCAACATACGGATGACCATAAGAAGCGGCCAGTGCCGAGAGGTCTTTCTCATTGATGCCGACAAGTTCCTCCAAGGCTACGATATCCGGCTTTTGCCGGTTCATCCATTCGGTGAAACGGGTCTGACGTGCCGCATCCTTTTCAAAACCGTTCCAGATATTGTATGAGATAACTTTTATACTATTTGGTGCCTTTTCCTGACTGATGCCTTTGAGTGCGAATAAAGAGAATAGAAGAAGCAAACCTAGTGTTTTCAATGTTTTCATGATAATTGTTCCCTAGTTTTATTGATCCGGTAAAGATAATAACTCTTTTTTTATTCTTACTCTAGACAGAGGGATAATTATCCCCCTTCATATTGTTTGTTCCGGTCTATCAATTCATTGATCTTAGCCACCGAGGCAGCAGACCGCAGGCCGTCTTCCGGCGTATTCATACAGTAGTCGACGAGTAGTTCCACGGTCGAAACCGCTACATGCATCCGTGTATCGCAGGAGGCATAATAAATGAATACCGTTCCATCCTCATCGGCTATCCATCCGTTGGAGAACAAAACGTTGGATACGTCACCTATACGTTCTTCCCCTTTCGGAGCCAAAAAATAGCCGCCGGGCTGTGCGATAACCTTTGTGGGGTCGTCCAGAGCCGTCATGTACAGATATAGTACATAACGAAGCCCGGCGGCACATGCCCTGACTCCGTGGGCCAGATGTAGCCAGCCTTCGGGAGTCTTGATGGGATGCGGACCTTCCCCGTTTTTTACTTCTTTGATTGTATGATAGTAGCGTTTATCGATAATTAATTCGGAGAGAACATTCGCATTTGCCATGTCATCTATTAATGCCCATCCGATACCGCCCCCGCTGCCGGCTGCAATAAAGCCATCTTGCGGACGGGTGTATAAAGCATATTTGCCGTATACAAACTCGGGATGCAGGACAACATTGCGCTGCTGGCTTCTGGTTACCAGATCCGGTAATCTTTCCCAATCGACCAGGTCTTTCGTACGGACAATTCCCGCTTTAGCCACGGCGGCCGACAGATCTCCCGGCGGTGCATCCGGATCATGCCGTTCACTGCAAAAGATACCATAAATCCAGCCGTCCTCGTGTGCCGTCAGGCGCATGTCGTATACGTTGGTTTCCTCCGGATCGATATCCGGCAAGTTTACCGGACGTTCCCAAAACCGGAAATTATCCACTCCGTTCGGACTTTCGGCAATGGCAAAGAATGATTTCCGGTCGCACCCTTCCACACGAACCATCAGCAGGTATTTCCCTTTCCATTTGATAGCCCCTGAGTTCATACAGGCGTTAACCCCGATCCGTTCGAGACAGAACGGATTGGTTGCCGGATTCATATCATACCGCCATTCCAGCGGGATATGGTCTTTGGTAACAACCGGGAATGTATATCGGCGAACGATGCCGTTCGTGTTTTCCGTTAGCGTATTGGGGCGTTGCAACAGGGCTTCCTGCTGCTGTTGCAACGCATGTAGTTTTTGTTTAAAGAGATTGTTCATATATCGTTTTTATAAATTGTCCGGATATAATGTGATGCGATTGGCCCTCTGATAAACGACGGAAGGTATTTCCAATTCAAAAATAATTTGCTGCGTATCTGGATCGATTTCGACGACACGTCCGCCGCTGCTACCGTCACTGAGCGCATTACTCATGCCCGGGCAGAACAAGCGGTTGCCTGTCTGCGGCAGATACTGAACGGAAGACCGGGCCGGAGCGTAGTACTTGTGACCTCCTTCTTTACCGAACTGCCACACCTGTCTGACCGTACGTTGTTTCTCATTTACTTCATATTCGACAGCCCGGCTGTAAAGCGATTCGTCGTCGAACCGCGACAGGATGAAATTACGTCCGTATCCGTTGTCGAACACCATGATATTTCCGTTAGGCAGGGTGATGGCGGTATGTGCTCCCCAGGGCCATTCGAAATCATTGCCGCTTTTTTCTCCTGAAATGATCTCCGGATCGGTGATAGGAGTACCGTCGGCATGTAACGGTTTCAATAACAGATTCTGATATTTGTCATGCCAGCCGCGATGAGGCGAGATGATCCATTTTACGCCTCCTGCATGATTAAATTTGCATACTCCCTGGAAACGTATGGTAGCGAGGTAATCATCCCCGACTCCGACGATCGCATTGTTGTGTGCCCAGTTCGATTGTGTCTGTCCGAATGCCGCCCCCGGCAAACTAGGGTCTGTCAGTTCGTAGCGTGCCGAGTCGATCATGGCGGCCAGGTCCCATTCCTGTGTTATGGTGCCTTTCACCGGGTCGAGTTCCAGCATATAATCATTATAACGTATATCTTTCCCGTTTGCCAACCTGGCGGATATTTTGCTGACCGTAGCCAGTAATTTCCCGTCAGCATTTTCGGCTACATCATGATGAAAGGAATATCCCATAGCTCCCAGATCCCAACTTTGAACGATCTCTCCTACGGTATTTATTTCTACCAATTTGTTTCGGTATCCGTCTCCGTTCAGATAGTTTCCGTTTTTCATCCGGGAGAGTCCGCAACCGATATCGATATGGTTTAATTCCGGATGGTTTGCCCAGTCCAGCATCCACCGTATCTCTCCGTCGGCATCTATCATATAAGGGATAGCTGTATCTGCTTCCGATTCTCCCGGCGAACTGATCAGGTTCATTCCCGGTTCCATCCGGGCTAGGTTGGCAGTGACCACATTTGTTTTTTGAGGCAAATGAGGGTTCTGGAGTTTCCCAGTTTGAATATGAATGATGGAACGGGCATGCTCGTTTCCGTCTTTATCTGTGTAAATCAGGGTGACTTTATTGTTATAGTCCGGGTATAATCCCAGGATAGTCACTGTTTGTCCTTTTTCAATACTTCTGAAAAAATGTGTTATGTCTGGCGTCCGGTGCCCGTCTTTACTGTGAACGATCAGTTTCATACGCCCTAAAGCCGGAAGGTTCATAACCGCATAAGCCGATAGCGGATTGTATCCGGAAGGATTGACAATCACGTTGGTGATCAGTTTATCGATCGAAGTACCTATACTGGGCAGGGTATAAGTGCTGCCATTGACAAAGGTCAAGGTCGATTTCCATTCATCTGCATTTGTTGTCAAGCTTTGGACAGTGTTTGAAGGGAGCGTGATGGTTTTTGTTTCGAAGTTAAGAACATAATTATCTCCCTTCACTGCGGAAGATTTCAACAGGTCGCTTTCCTGCAATTGATTTTGGATACTTTGTATGGCTATCGTACAATCTACATCATCATTCTCACTGCATGCTGTTGCCATGAAAATAAATGATAGGAATGTAAATATGGATATACTTGCTGTTTTCATAATCCTGTGTTTTCAGAAGATAATATGTATAAGATATTGCAAATGCTTTATTATGAGAGTGTGTCAAAAGTCGAGGCTTTTGACACACTCTTTTACTTTATTGCCAGTCCGTTTTCTGTTCCAGGTTGAGGTTGGCATCTACTTCACTCTGCGGGATCGGGAAATATAAATGCTTCTTCTGGAGATTGCTGAAATTCTGACTGTCTATGATCTGTCCGGTAAACCGGTAACCGGTGATCATGCCGTTTTCCCAGATCGGTTCCCATACTTTCGTATCGGTCTTTCGGGTCTGCATGATCGATTTGAACTCATCGAAGCCGTACCAGCGAACCATATCGTCCCAACGGACATTCTCACCTGCAAACTCCAGCAGTTTCTGGTTGCGCAGTTCTTCCATGATCGCCGATTTGTCCCCCAATTGTTTTTCCGGCAGGCCGGCACGAGTACGGATACGGTTGATATCCCTCATGGCACCGGCATTATCACCCGTTTCCAGGCAGGCTTCCGCATGCAAGAACAATACTTCGGCAAAGCGCATGATCCGGTAGTTGGTGATACGTCCGGAATTATTCGAATACATCGTACATCCCGCCTTGTTCCACCACGGTGTATGCTTCTTCATCAGGAAACGTCCTTCTTTACCTTCGATATCGGGATAAGCAGGGCTCATGCCGCTCTTGATCCTATACTTGTCGTCGCCTTCAGGAAGCGCCGTGTATTTGAAAATACTGTCGAAAGGGAAAGAGTCGAAGAATGTCTCATCTTCTTTTACATCGTTATAGTCGGAGTATTTGAAGAAACAGGTTGTATATAAACGTTTGTCCCATTTGGTGTCGGAGCCTGAAGGACGAGGTTCTGAAACAAACTGTTTGACCAGGAATGGAGATGGATGCATTTTATACCAGCCACCGCCCTGGTTCAGACCCGTTCCGGCTCCCCCTTTCAGTGTCGGACCGAAATAATGACCGATCACATTCCCCATGAAAGCATTGTCGCCCGTACTGCTACCCCAAGCATCACCGGAATCACCGAATGCTTCAAAGTTGATTTCCCAGACAGATTCCTGGTTGAATTCGGTATCGTCGCGGAAGTTCTTTTCGTAATCGGCCATCAGATCGTAGCCGTAATCATTCATTACAGACTCCAGTTCGGTTTTAGCCGCAGCAAAATCACCTTTCCAGAGATAGGCTTTCCCCAGCATAGCGCTTGCCAGCCCTTGCGTCACTCGTCCGGCTTCTTCGCTGGGACGCGTTTTAGGCAGACGTGCCTTTGCCTCTTTCAGGTCGGCGATTGCCTGATCCAGGATTGCTTCGGCAGAAGATAACGGGTGGGCTTCCGGGTCCGCATCCTGAGGCAGGGTACGGAGAACACCTTCGTTAAAATCGGTACGTACACGGAAGTACCAGAAACCGCGCAGGCAATAAGCTTCGCCTAAAAGCTGGTCGAGTTTCGTTTTGTCCATATCTACGTTCGGAGCTCTGTACAGGAACTCGTTGGCAAGCTGGATACCTGTGTATATATATCCCCAGCAACCGTTTCCGGTATTCGGGGTATTGGTAAAGGCCAGTGTCTCCCAGGTGCTGGCTTCTTCGCCGCGGGTAGGATACATGTCGTCGGCTCGCATCTGGTAGTGCAGGATACCTTCATAACCTCCGTAGTATCCCCAGCTCATACGGCGTATCGGATTATAAGCGGCAGACAGCCCTTTCATGACATTCGCCTCATTCACCCAGAAGGTGGCGGGTGTCTGGTTGTTGGGATTGACTTCATTCAGGAAGCTATCGCTACAGGAAGTCATAAGCATCGGGACTATCGCCAGCGAAACTATATATTTCTTGAAATTCATATTCATATCGTTTTAGATTTTACATAATTAATTAGAAGTTCAACTGCAGACCGAAAGTGATAGTACGTGCCGAAGGATAACGGCCGTCGTCGCAACCGCGGGTCATGATGCTGGAGTCGCTGTCGGCTACACCCAGGTCGGGGGTATATCCTTTGTAGCTGGTGATAGTGAACATATTTTCCATAGCGGTGTACACTCTCAGGCTCTGCATTTTAGCTTTCGATACCAGGGCTTTGGGCAATGTATAGCCGAGTTCCAGGGTTTTCAGGCGAAGAAACGAGCCGTTTTCGAGCCAGCGGTCGGTGTATCCCCAGTTCGTACCGTTGTTGTCGTTACCCGATATGTAGCGGGGCACGTCGGTGTTACGGTTGTTCTCGGTCCAACTGTTGGCACGTACGGTATACTGGTTGGCTGTCACTTCATTGTAAACAGTAGTGAAGTACTGCGCATTATAAATTTTATTGCCGAAGTTACCGTCGAAGAACAGGTTCAGGTCGAATCCTTTCCATTCCGCTCCCATATTGATACCCAACGTGACTTTTGGGAAAGCGCTGCCGCAATCCTGGCGGTCGAGGTTGTCGATTTTACCGTCACCGTTATAGTCTACATATTTCAAATCACCCGGTTGGGCATTCGGCTGGATCATGTTACCGTCTTTATTCACGTAGGCGTTGATCTCTTCCTGGGTTTGGAATATACCGTCGGTCTTTATGATATTGAAGTAACCGATGGGGAAACCGGTCTTTGCATAGGTGATAGCACCTTTGTCATGCGGGTTGAAACCGGTCCATTCGTCGCGCGAACCGTTTACTTTCGTCAATTCATTTTTGATGAAAGAGGCATTTACTCCTACATGATAGTAGAGTTCACCCACATTGTTACGATGTTTGATGGCAAGTTCCAGCCCTTTGTTCTCTACTGTACCGGCATTAACGACCGGCGTTTCTCCCAATCCGAAACTGCCCGGTTGAGGCATCGACAATAGCATATCTTCCGTTTTCTGTATGAAGTAATCCGCACTCAGGGTGAACATATTGTTCAGGACACCCATGTCGAGACCGATATTGATCGTTTTAGTCTTTTCCCAGGTAACATTCGACGGTGAAACCCAATTCACTCCGGTGATAGCTCCTTCCCAGAGAGAGGAACCCATTACGTTGTTCAGGCCTGTGCCGACAACCGATTGGGTGGCATAGTTACCGATACCGTTCAGGTTACCGAGTGTACCGTAGCTGGCGCGTACCTTCAACTCGTTCATTGTTTCCCTGGCATTTTCAAAGAAACCCTCATTCATCACATTCCAACCGAGAGAGGCGGAAGTAAATGTTCCCCACCGATGGCCGTCTGCAAATTTGGATGAACCGTCGCGACGGATAGAGGCTGACAACATATAACGGTCGGCATACGAGTACATCACACGTCCGAACATGGAGATCATTGTATTAGCCCAGGCGCTGCCGCTGGTGGTTTGTGTGGATACGGAGCCGGCTCCGATGGTGTTCAGTCCTTCGGGTAATCCCGTACGACCGGCACCGAAACCGCGCTGGCTGTTTTTCTGTGAAGAATAACCTACCAGGCCCGATACGGTATGGTCTCCGAATGTATTATCATAATTGATCGTGTTCTCGATCAGCCAGCTGTTTTCCCAACTTGTGTCTTCACTTAATTTGTAATCAGGATTCTGAGAGGTGGAACTGAATACATAAGGAACTGTGTAGTTGTAATTACGGCGGGTATACTTATTGATACCGACGTTGAATTTGTATTTCAGTCCTTTCAATCCGAGGTCTACTTCGGCGAAACCATTCAATAGGATATCGGTACCATGATTCTGGATGTCATACGCTTCTGCCCAGCCTACCGGGTTGTCGCCACGTGTCCAGGTCGGGGCTTGTCCCCAGGAACCGTCTTCATTATATGGTTTCCACATCGGAACCGCTGTCAGGGGAGAGGTGAAAGATACGCTTTCTTTATCCTTCTGCCAGAACTTCATCATGATGGTCGAACCCATGCGTACATGGTTGTTGAACAGGGAGAATGTATTCTTGGCACGGATGTTCCAGGCTTCATAGCCGGTCGTCTTAACGATACCGTCCTGTTTCAGGTAACTGCCGGAAAGGTTATAAGTGGAAGTTTTGTTACCTCCGGATACGTTCAGGCCGACTTTGCTTACCATGGCTGTACCGTACAGTTCTTTCTGCCAGTCGGTTCCTTTGCCTCCGCTCCAGTTGACCAGTTCGTCGGCTGTGCTGTAACCTGTCATCTTGGCGAAATCGCGCAACTGGTTACCATCCATTACGTCGATATATTTGGCTACGGACTGTATGCCGGTATAAGCATCTACGGAAATACGGGTCGGTGTTTCCAAACGTCCGCCTTTGGTGGTGATCAGTACAACCCCATTGGCGGCACGCGAACCGTAGATGGAAGCGGCGGAAGCATCTTTCAATACTTCGAGGGACTGGATATCCGACGGGTCTACCATATTGATATCTCCATATACACCGTCGATCACATACAACGGGGTGGTAGAGCTCATCGAACTGATACCACGGATGTTAATGTTCATGCCTTCACCGGGTTGTCCGTTGGGTGTCGATACGGTGACACCGGCGATACGTCCCTGCAGGGCGGAAGAAGCACTACGTGCGACACTGGCCTGCAACTCTTTCCCGGAGACGGAAGCAACGGCTCCTGTCAGGTGACTTTTCTTTACTGTACCGTAACCGATAACGACTACTTCATCCAATAATTCGCCGTCGGCCATGGTGATGTTGATTTCGTTTCTGTTACCCACTGTCACGGTCGACGGTTGCATACCTACATAGGAAAATTCGAGCACTTGTCCCGGCTCTGCCTGAATAGTATAGTTACCATCGATGTCGGTAGTGGTTCCTTGTGTGGTTCCTTTGATAACAACTGTCGCTCCAATGACCGGATTGTTTTCCGAGTCTTTTACCGTACCTTTTACGGTCATTGCCTGCTGCGCCCAACTCGCGAGTGTGAATGCACCCAGCAATAATGAGAAAGCTAGTTTTCTGTTCATAATGTTTATTTAAAGATTAATTACTATTTCATCTGATGCAAAGATAGAGGGGACAGGAGGGCGAAATCAAGTAGGATTTTTGCGATTAGTAATGATTATTTATCAAATTTTTAAATATGTCCCCCTGTTGTTTTAGGCTTTATTCACTGAAAAGACGGAGCGTATGGGGAAAGGATGAAGGAAAAAAGAGAATTGGGGAGTTAAGATTTTATCAGGTTGTGATAAATTAGTATTGTGTTGTTTAACATGGAGATAAGAGAGCGGAATGCTGTATGTGTTATTATTTGGTGTGTGTGGCTTTGACTTATTGTAAGATGTATAATGAAAGAAAGTATGAGTCGGTGCGAATGGTTCACGTTTGATAATAACAGAAACAAAATCAGCCGGGTTGTTATGCATTTAAAACAACCTGGCTGATTCAATATATTATACAATCACAAATTACAATTTGTCAATCTCTTTCACCGACAATCCGGTACATTGGGCTATTGTTTCAGTATTTATTCCCTGTTTTTTCATATTCGCAGCGATAAGGTGCTGACCTTTCTTTAAGCCCTTCTCCAATCCTTTCTCCTTAGCTTCTTCCACTTCTGAGATTATCTTGTGAGCTGGAATGTGGCCAGAACGGCTTTATGGTCGGTAGGCCAGATTCCTTGCGGTTCGATAATCGGGTCGGCTGTATTTTCAGTTACCCGTTCGCCACGCAGGATATCGCCTTTAGGTCCGACGATCGTTACGTCTGTCAGGTTCAGTCCTTCGAAAGGAGCATACATGATAAAGTCGATGCGGTCGCGGTCATCGGCTTCGGGTGACCAGACCAGTTTTTCCAGTGCGATATCAGGGCAGTCTCCCGGACAGGTAAATCCCGGGTGAGTAACCGGATCAGGATATTTTTCACGATAAGAATCTTTGTATCCGGCTTTTTCCAGCATAACGGAAACGTCCCAGGGGACAATCAGTCCGTAATGGTCGCGCATATCTTTCGTTGCTTCCGTCCAGTCCAGGTGGGAAGGCTCGTTGAAGTCGCCACCCAGGATAACGATACGGCCGGCAGCTTTGTCTTTTTCGGCAACGCTGATGAAACGGGCCATTGCGTCGTCTCTTACGGAGGCACGGTTCAATAGCAGGATAGAGTCGAGGCTGGTAACCGGTTCTATCTTTTCCCAGTCGTTACCGTCATATCCGCGTGCATCGTAATAAGCGCAGTTACGATAATCCAGATGGGCTGTATAGACGGCAAATTCCTGATCGCCTTTTTTCGTAACCAGGCGGTAAATACTGCCCCGGTCGTCATTCAGGGGATAAACGGTACTGCTGTCGCTGATCGGATAGCGGCTCAACAGGCCGGAGTCTTCGGTGTAGAATGAATAATACGTCTGTCCGCGTTCTTTCAAAGCCTCGACGATACGGTCGCAGAAACGGGTGTTGTGATAATTACGGACTTCACTCAATGTAACGAAATCGGCATCGCTGCGAACAATCTCGTCGGCTACGGCGTCGAAGCCGCCTTTTACCACGGCACCTTCCTGCCAGATATTAAATTGCAGAACTTTAAATGTCTCTGTCTTTTGACAGGATGAAAAACAAAAAACAGCGAGTAACAACACGAGTGCTGTAAATAAATGCTTTTTCATGATATGTGTCTTTATGTATTTTATTTAGCTCCGCGAAATTAGTTATTTTATCAGGGCTGAACTAAACAATTACCTTCTTTTTTCGATAGTTTTCTCTAAACTCTGTCGGTGGCATTCCTTTTTTCTTCTTGAAGATCCGGTTGAAATTCGACAGGTTGTTGAAGCCGCAGGCATATCCGATCTCTGCTACCGATTGTGATGAGTCGATCAGGGCACGTATGGCAAACCCCAGGCGGATGTCCGTCAGAAAGTCTACAAAACTTTTCGAAGTGCGTTGCTTGATATACCGGCAGAAAGACGGTTCGCTCATATTGATCAGGTCGGCTACGTCCGACAGGCGAAGCTGTTTGTCGTAATTCTTATTCAGATAATCGATCACTTTATTGATACGCGGATCTTTTTCGTGAGGCTTTTCCTGACGGATGAACGAATGGCTGGCCAGTTCCCGGATATCTTCCGAAAGGGAAAGCTCGTGCAGGATCATAAGTAACTTCATGACCGAGTAGAAGCCATCGGTCTCACAGGTGATGGTCTTCAGTAACGGACGCACTTTGTTGATCGCCTGCGTACCGAACGCAACCCCTTTCTGTGCCCGTTCGAAAAGTGTCTTGATGCTCTCGAACTGGCTCCTGTCCAATAATTCGTCCGGCAACGACGAACGGTGGAACTGGATGGTTATCTCGTGTATACTTTGCGATTTGCATTCGTGGTTTACCCATGCATGTTCCAGTTTCGGATTTGTAATCAGTACCAACTCATCGTCTCCAATCGTTTCAACGGAATCCCCAACTATACGTTGCGCCCCCTTGGCGTGTTCTATGAAGTTTAATTCATACTCCGGATGTACGTGGATTGGAAAGTTGAATGTAGATTTGAGACGCTCGATAACGATAAAACAATCTTTGGAAGATAGTGGCGATACTTCCTTAAATAATTCGGTTCCAATCATATATTATAGTATTTCGTATACGCAAATATAACTAAAAATCTTATCTTTGCAAATTACAATCAAACACGATGCATCATGGATGGTAAGAGAGTCTTTGTAACCGGTGGTGCCAAGGGCATAGGGGAATCAATTGTTTCTGCATTCTGTAAAATAGGAGCCCGGGTTGCTTTTTGTGATACAGACGAAAAAGCGGCTGAACGTTTGTGCGACCTTATGCCATCATACGTGCAGTTCTTTAAGGCTGATGTAAGTGATGAAAAAGCTCTTCAAGAAGTTATCAACAGACTTATCAACATGTGGGGAGACGTGGATGTGATTGTTAACAATGTGGGGATCAGTGAGTTTTCCCCATTGGTCGATACAAGTATTGAACAGTTCGACAGGATACTATCAACAAACCTGCGGCCGGTGTTTATAACTTCACGCGCACTGGCTATTCACCGGAACAATGAGGAAGGAAAGAAACGTTATGGACGGATCATCAATATTGCTTCTTCCCGTTATTTGCAGAGTGAACCGGGTTCGGAGGGATATGCCGCTTCCAAAGGTGGAATTGTTTCCCTGACGCATGCCTTAGCGCTTTCTTTCAGTGATTATAATATTACGGTAAACTGTATCAGTCCCGGTTGGATACAAAACGAAGACTACCGTTTGTTGAAACCGGCCGACCACAAACAACATCCTTCCGGCCGTGTAGGCCGTCCTTCGGACATTGCAAGCGCCTGCCTTTTCCTGGCTGCCCCTGAAAATGATTTCATCAACGGGCAGAACATCGTTATCGACGGGGGAATGACAAAAAAGATGATTTATGTAGAATAAATCAATTGAACCCGATTCTTATATTTTTGTTTTTTAATGCAGGGTAGATGAGGAACTGGGGATCCATCCGCTTGTTCCACGGATTGTATTCGAAGTTTACACCGATACCGATGCCGATATCATCTTTCACTTTGAATTCGAAAGCACCACCTACGCTCGTATGATTATAAAACGGATTCAGCAGCATTTGCGGATTGTTCCGTTCCTTTTTCTCGTAAAAGGTATATTGTGCCCAACTTCTGAGAGTCAGCCAATCGGTAGCCTCATAACTGGCAGTCGCATTGAATCCTCCCATAAAGTCGGGGCTGGGATTGAATGGTGTGAAATAGCGTCCGGCAAAGGCTCCTCCCGTCAATGTCCAGCGATCCTGCTGCCATACCAACGATGAACTGATCTGGGTCAGACCTCCTGCACCGGGCCAGGTATATTGTTCACCGACTGTCAGCACACCGGTAGTCTCGCTGATTGGAGTGAATGAAAACTCCTGGAAATCGAATGCCATCGGCGATACACGGCGTATCATCGGAGCAAATACATTAAAGAAAGGACGGTAAGCAAGAGACAATACTTGCATATCCATCGGACGCTCGTCTACCAGGGGAGGAAAGTCGGGGGTAAATTCCCTGAGCTTCTTTTCCAGGTCCGTCCGGGTAGATGGAGTATATGTTTTATAGGAGAATTCCGGAATATTGAAGTCAAATTGTTTAAACTTGGGAACAGCCGTAACTTTCCCTTCACGATTAAGAACAAAGTCCATAGTGGACTGGGCACGACTCTGAAAAATACATGCCACCAATATTACTATTATAAAATATCCCCGCTTCATACACAACATCATTTTATTGTTGCGAAGTTAGATTATTTACTTTAAAATAAGCAATTTATTCAACCCCTATTTCTCTAAAAAATATTTATTTTGTATTTTCTTCATTGTTGTTGCAACTTTCGGGAGAATGTTTTCATCATACAAATAGAGAGTAATATTACCTATGGACGAACAGCTGTTAATTGCCGGATGCAAGCGTGGGGAGTCGTGGGCTCGTAAAGAATTGTACGAGCAATATGCCCCTATGATGATGAGCGTATGCATGCGGTACGTAAATAACAGGGAAACTGCTCGCGATTTGTTGCAAGACGGATTCATTAAGATATTCACCAAGATAGGGAGCTATACAGGTACCGGGGCGTTTCCCGGATGGGTGAGGCGGGTGTTTGTTACAACAGCTCTTGAATATCTGCGAAAAAATGATGCAATCCGGTTGAGCGTTAATTTTGACGAGTGCGGGGAGTTTCCGGATGAGGTGGATGTATCGGTCTTGGACCGTTTATCCGCCGACGACCTGCATGCCTGTATCGCTCGTCTGCCAAATGGCTACCGGACGGTCTTTAACCTTTATGCCATAGAGGGTTACTCTCATAGCGAAATAGCCGAGATGTTGCATATCAGCGAAGTTACTTCGCGGACGCAGTTCATTCGTGCGAGGAAAGTGTTACAAAAAAGTGTTCAATTATTAATCAAGCATGAAAATGCGCAGTGATACGGATCATAGAGAACAGTTGGATGATTTCAGCGAATTCATGAAGCGGAAACTGGAAGACCACCGGTTGCCTGTTGATGATCTTTGCTGGGAGGAAATCGAGCCGCGTATGAAGTCCCGCCAACGGAACCTCCTCTGGTGGATCGGCAGCTCTGTGGCTGCTGCCATCGCTGTAATGCTGTTGTTACTCCCTTTTCGGATGGAGGAGAAACTGAGCGAGAAGATAAATGAACAGATGGCTTCCGCATTAACGGAAGAAGAAATAGTACCGGATAGTATTGAAGTTTTTCCGGATGAAGTGGTAATTCCTGTCGATAAGACAGTTCATACAAAGAAACTGATCGCCGCAGTATCTGTAAAACAACCTGTTGTAAATATGGATGAACAGCCGGATGGGATTGTAACAGACCTACAGCCGGGAATGGAGCAAGAAATAGATAATATTGAAGAAACTCCTGCAGTAGAACCTGAAAAAGAAGAGAAAAAAGAGTCGAAGAAACAAATCGACTTAAATAATTACGATTCGAAAAAATATCGCTTTGTTTCGCCGAATAAGGGGAAGAAGGAGAAAAGGAACTGGTCGGTAAATGCTTCGCTCGGGACAGGGGGAGATGTCTCTCTTAATTTATTAGGGAATGATAATGCTGTTTTCGATAATGATTTAAACAATAGTGTTAACCCCGGTCCTCCCATCATTCCACCGGTAGTCGATCCTCCTTATACGAATAACGGAATGATCCCTGCAGAAAATTATGGAGATATAGATTGTTCGTTACCACTTTCTTTCGGTATGACCGTACGGAAAGATTTCAGCCGGTATATTGGAGTCGAAACAGGTTTGGTATATACCTATTTATCATCGCGTATGAGCCAGGGTGGCAAAGTTTCTTACAATTCCAGACTCAATCTGCATTATCTGGGTATACCGGTCAATCTGGTTGTCAACTTATGGGATAATCCGAAATGGAATATATACCTGTCGGGAGGCATGATGCTGGAAAAAGGGTTGAGATCGAAACAGATACAACATACATATTCCCTGAGTGGCATGGAGACATTGGTGGAAAAGAAAGGTATTTCCGGCGTACAATGGTCGCTGAACGGATCGGTAGGCGTTTCCTATCGTCTGTACCGGGAGTGGAGCCTCTATCTTGAACCACGTATTTCCTACTATTTCAATAATGACCAGCCGGTTAGTATCCGTACCGAGAACTCGGTAATCATTGGATTAGGGGCCGGTTTCCGCTTTGAATTCTAATAATATATTATATAGAGTATTAATCAACAAAATTTGTATAAGATGAAAAAACTAATGTACCTGTTTTTTATGTCGGTGATCTGTATGTTGTACGGATGTAACGACGATATGAAAGTGAAGGAAACGATTACCTTTACAGTGAATAAACCGATTTTAATGTCTGCGGATGCTTTTCGTTCTTCCGTGAAGGTGAAAACGCAGCCGGAAGAGATCACCCAACAGGGTAAGATCTGTTTTTATGAAGGTTATCTCTATATTTCCGAGCCGGGAAAAGGTATCCATATCATTGATAACCGTAACCCCTCGTCTCCGTCTCCGGTTGGTTTTATAGAATTGATCGGTAACGCCGATGTGGCTATCCGTAATAATATGTTGTATGCCGACTCGTATGTCGATCTGGTTTGGTTCGATATCACTAACCCGGCCTTACCGGTATTAAAGAACCGGTTGGAAAATGTATTTCCTTATGCATTTCCTCCTGTTGAAGAAGGAACGATCGATTATCCGATGTGTGAAACGGCAGCCGCAAATTCACAGATCGTAGTGGGATGGACTCAGGTAGAGGAGAGTTATACATATGAGTATTATAAGGATCAGATAATGTATAATGATGCTATGACGAATTCGTCGGGTAACAGTTCCGGAAGTTCAACTGGTGTGAACGGTTCGATGTCCCGTTTTGGTTTCTATCAACATTATCTTTATGTAGTGTTGAACAACCAGATGAGTGTCTTCGACCTGTCAGGGGATAAACCTGTTAAAGCTGTTGATAATATCGGTATCGGCAGTAATGTGGAGACTATTTTCAGTTATAAGGATTATATGTTTATGGGAACTCCTACCGGTATGTTGATCTATTCTGTTGCTGATCCGTTAAATCCGGAATATCAGTCGATGATGTGGCATGTATATGGTTGCGATCCGGTAGTTGTCGAGGATGATATCGCTTATGTGACTGTTCATGCCGGTAATAATTGCGGACAGAATTTCAATGAACTGATCATTCTGGATGTGAAAGATGTAAAGAATCCCCAGCCGATTGTCTCTTATACCATGACCAAACCGAAAGGCCTCGGTATCGACAATGGAACACTCTTCCTCTGTGACGATGGCCTGAAGATCTATAATGCCTCCGATCCGCAGACACTGATGGCAAACCGTCTAGCTCATTACTCGGGTATGGAAGGGTACGATGTGATTCCGCATGATAACGTATTAATGATGATTGCAGATGACGGTATCTATCAGTACGATTATTCGAATCTGAAAGAGATTAAGCAGCTGAGTAAACTGGCGGTGAAGAAGTAATAAATACAAAAGAGGAAATCCTGTTAAAGGATTTCCTCTTTTGTATTTATTACCAACCGGTAGGTTGGCTGATGTTCGGGTTGGCTGTCACTTCCTGTTGTGGCAATGGCCATGAATCGTATTTAGGAAATATACAATTACGTGTTTCAATTGTAACGTACGAATTGTCATTGGGGTTCCAGGCTCCGTAAATTGTGCCTTTCATCACTTCGTTACCGATGTTCCAACGGCGGATATCATCGTAGCGTTTGCCTTCGAAGCAAAGTTCAATACGACGTTCGCGACGATATAATTCACGTACTTTTTCCTGTGTATTGTAAACCGATTTATCCATATTCGGCATACCGGCGCGATGACGGATCATATTAATGTATTTTTCTACATCCGGATTTTGCCAGTCTCCTGTTTCTACCAGGCATTCAACGTAATCCAATAACACTTCTGCGTATCGGTAGATCATGAAATCAAGGCTACCTCCGGCTGATGCGCGATCTTGCTCGTCGATATACTTTTTCACTAAATAGCCTGAACGGGATGCTCCACTTTTGCCTATATAGTCACTGCTATTCGGATTAAACGGCTCAAATGTGTAATTGGAGATCGACGTATTATCGTTCGGCAGTAAAATCGTTGCATACAAACGAGGGTCTCTTGCTTTATATAACGGATCTTTTTGATATTGTTCGCGTTCTGATGCCGGAAGAGACTGGATTGTTTTTCCATCAATTGTTTCGTATGTATCGATCAATGATTTTAATGGTGCACTTACGCCCTGCCCTCCCAGTATGGTAGACATGTTTCGGAACCATATATTATCCAATCCGTTGGATTTGAACATTATTCGTTCTTTGTTCTGTTCACCCGCATAACTGAACAAATCGCGGTAGTTCTTACCGGGATCATCGTTTTCCGAAGATGAATAATAGAGTTCAAAAACACCGGAATCGATTATTTTTTTTGCTGCATCTTTTGCTATATCGTATTGATGGAATTGTAGGTTAATATCCATTTTCAATGCTAAAGTGGTAGCTTTTGACATACGATCGCGACGTCCTTCATCCCATAAGAAAGGAAATACATCATTATCTGTAATACTCAGTACTTCATCCAATTCACGATTGATAAACTCCAGACATTCGTTGACGGTATTACGGGCTTTGTAGATGTCGGCCGGGAGCAATGATTCTTCTACAATAGGTATACCATCGTTGCGACCATACCAGTTGAGTAAACGGATATGGTACCATGCACGCCAAATCTTAGCTTCAGCCTTCATTCTCGTACGTTCTCTTTCATCTGCAAAATATGCATTATCAACGTGCTCCAGAAAACGGTTACAGCGTCGTATGCGAAGATAATAGTTTTTCCAGGCATCAAAATAATACTCCCAACCGGTCGGTTTGTTGTTGTCTGTGGGAGGAACGAGCGAACCATTACCTAAGTTAACTATACGTTGGTCGAAATTAGAATAAAAGTACATGTTATCGGTTGCTCCTTCCAGGAAGACAAGGCTCAATTCATCGCCTCCCCACGCACCTTTTAGCCAAAGCTTGCATTGATCCAATGCAGCAGAGCATTCATTCATGGTAGCCCAAAATTGGTCGTCGGAAACCTCTGTAGGATGATTTCTTTCCAAAAAATCATTACATCCGCTAAAAATCGACATTGTGCAGGATAGTAATGCTATTTTTACTGTTGATATTGTATTCAGTTTCATAATTTGAAATTTATAATCGGATTAGAAATTAAGACTTACACCCGCAGAATATGTCCGGACAAGCGGATAAGAACCTCTTTGACCGCGGTTTTCCGGATCTGTTAGTTTTTCTTTTGCAAAAGTGAATGGGTTCTGTGCATTCAAATACACATAAATATTAGTGATCCCAATTTTCTTTAGTCCCAACTGATCGAATGTATAGCCTAACTGTATGGATTTAACACGGCAGAAACTGGCATCAAAATACCAGAAGTCGGATGTGTGATAGTTATTTCCATAAGAAGAATTAGGAGCAAGTCGCGGATAACGTGCATTGATATTTTCCGGAGTCCAGTAATCCAGTTGGGCTTTCAATGGAGTAGAGCCGTCACCGGATGTATTCAGACCAAATGAAAAAGGTTCCGAATAATAAGCATCCACACCTGTTACACCCTGAAACAATACATCCAGACTCCATTTTCTATAGTTTAAAGAAATATTGGCAAAGTAACTTAGATCAGGTTGTTCCGAACCTCTGATTTCCCGGTCATCTGTTGTAATTTTACCATCATTGTCTCTGTCAATGTAGTGAATATCACCTGGCTGTTGGCCATCGAAAATAACAACACCTTCTTTGGGTATCCATTCTCCGGCTTCATTTTTTGTGAAATCACTTTCTTGTAGTAAGCCGTTGGTAGGATAAATATAATAACTGTCTAAAGCGTATCCTATCTGATTGATTTTATTCCCCTTGTCATAAGGAGCTCCAAATAATTCTTCAATTTTATTCTTGTTTTGGGATAGGCCTCCATGAATGTTGAAACCAAAGTCTTTTGTTAGTTGTTTGCCATAATTCACATCCAGTTCCCAACCTCTGTTACGTACTGTTCCTGAGTTGATAGGAGCAGAGCCGATGCCACCGATAAAGGAAATAGGAGGTTCTATAATCATATCGGTTGTTTTCTTATCGTAATATTCGAACGTAACGGCAAAATCTCTGAACAAGCGGATATCTGTACCGATATTTAGCATATGTACTGTTTCCCATGTGATATCCGGGTTTCCAAATACTGTTTCATTACCATTTGTCCCATCGATAAGCGTCTGATATTTGTATAACCCGATATTCTCATTACCGAGTAATCCGTAAGAAGCTCTAAGTTTGAATTCGTTCAGTTTACTCTTGAGTGGTCTCATGAATGCTTCTTCATGAATATTCCATCCGGCTGCAACAGAGGGGAATACTCCGAATTTATTGCCTTTACCAAAACGGGAAGAACCGTCCCGGCGAATTGTCCCTTCTATCAGGTAACGACGGTCGTATGTGTAATTCGCTTTTGCAAATAAAGAAGCCATGGCCCATTGATCCCAGTCGCCGTTGTTCGTTAACTCCTGATTGTATCCTCCGATAGCGAACAGACGATGCTTTTTGCGTTCTAAAGTATATTCTGCAGTAGCTCCGATATAGTAGTAGCTGGAACGTCCTTTTTCCGCTCCGTGATAAGCCGACCATGTTTGCAGGAATGCTCCGGAATTATAATCAAAGAAATTCCAGGCAGCACGTTCCTCTCTCTTGGCACTACTGCTTACCCGATAAGAATACTGGCCACGTAAAACTAAATTCGGGATCACTTCCCAACGGGGAGCAATATTGATACTGACATTGTCTTCCAGATAATTTCTGATACCTCCACGTTCCATCAAAGCTGCCGGGTTTCGTTGTTCCGGACGGTTTCCATAATAGACTTGATTGTTACCCTCTTTCATCGGATAACGTGCTACTGTTGTCGGAGGTGTTGAATACAGATAATCCAATACGCCTGTTAATGGTTCATCCCGATTGGTACGGTATGAATTGAAGTCCATGTTTACAGATAAATTATCTAACAGACTGACAGATGTGTTTGCCCGAATATTCAGTCGGTCTGAATTCGTGTTATCTATCAATGCGTCATTTTTAAGATAATTGGCCGTCAAGGCAAAACGTGCCAGGTTGCCACCTCCCGATACGGAAACGGAATGACTTTGAACAGAACCGTTTTTAAACATATAATCAGTCCAATCGGTATTCGGATAATTGATAGGATCTTCTCCGGAAAGTGTTTTGGCGATCGCATCGTCGCTAAAAGTCGGCGAACCTCCGATATTTTTCTGGGCTACGTTGACCATTTGCATGTATTCTGCCGCATTGGCGAATTCTGGAAGATAGGTTGCTTTCTGAATACCGTAGTAACCGTTGTAAGAGACATTAATCTTACCCGGTACACCACGTTTTGTCTTTACGACAATGACACCGTTTGCTGCGCGTGAACCGTAGATCGCTGCTGCCGCCGCATCCTTCAAAACGGTAATGCTTTCAATGGTGTTTGGGTCCAGGTTATTCATATCCATGGGGACTCCGTCGACCAATACCAACGGATCGCTGCTTCCCAATGTAGAGATACCACGTATCTTAATCGAAGCACCATCTGCTCCCGGCAGGCCGGAACCCTGTGTCACATTTAACCCGGTGATACCACCCTGTAATGATTGCGACAGGTTTGTGATAGGGCGGCTGTTCAGGTTTTTGGAAATGTCTAACGAAGCGACAGAAGAGATCGAGTTTAACTTCTTTTCTTCTGAGAATCCCGTTACAATCACTTCGTCCAACTCCTCTGTGTCTTCCGACATGGAAACAGTCAGGTTACTGATTGCACGGTTGACGACATATTCTTGTGATTTGAAACCAAGATAGTTGAAAATCAGTATGTCACCTCGTTTGGCCTTAATTGAGAAATAACCGTTCTGGTCGCTTACTGTGCCTAAAGAAGTGTTTTTAATAGTAATATTTACGCCGGCCAAAGGAAACGGAGGTTCCGAATTTTCCATAACCTGACCCTGAATAGTCCAGGCCCTGTCGTCTGTCTGGCTAACGACAGGTTGTTCGTTTTCTTTTCTAGCGATAGCAATATAATTATCTATCTGTTTGAAAGTATAGTTGTTACCGAGCACAGCCGTCAATGCCTCTTTTATGTCCGAAGTACGAATATTGACAGATACACTTTTATCACCTGCCAGCTCTTCCGTACTATAGGCGATTTTAATACCGGATTGCTGCGATATAGCATCCAGTATTTTTTCTATCCGTGCATTTTTGAAAGATAGGTTTAAAGGATGATTTTGTTCCAAAAGCGATTCAAATGCATGTGCACTAAAAGAAACTGTTGATAATAAGCCACTAAGTAATAATAAGAATAATGATCGTTTTAAGACTTTTTGTGCTTTGTAAAAGTCTTCCGATATTCTTTTTTCCATAAATTTGTAATTTACAGGTTAAACGAAAATGAAACTATTGTTTTTTTAATCTGTTACAGAGGCGGTATCTGATCCATACTGCCTTTGTTGTTTTTCATAATAAATATTTTCTACATCATTTCTCCTCCTTTATTTTTTTAATGTTAATAGTATTAGTACCTGTTCTCTCTAGCTTGACTTCTGAAGTATAACTGATAACTTCCAGCAACTTGTCAAGGTCTATATCTTTTTCAGCAATCAGTGAGTATCGGTTGTTTTTCAAGCATTCATCCTGATAAACCACTGTAAAGTCATACCAAAGTTGAAGCTTGTTGATTATTTCATCCAGTGTTGCATGTTTGAAGATGTATTTGCCGTCGATCCATGAGGTATAAAGTTCGGTATCTACTGTGCGGATATTTGTCCGGTCGTTTTCTTTGTTATAGGTAAACTGCTCGGAAGGTTTGATTATCTGTGTGTCTCCTTGATTAGCACGCACTGAAACAGAGCCTTCGATTAAGGTTGTACTTATTGTTTTGTCTTTTGCATATGAACAAACATTGAAAGTAGTTCCCAATACGTTTATTTCCATTTCGTTGGCTTTTACAATAAATGGTTTCTCCTTGTCTTTAGCTACTTCAAAGAAGGCTTCGCCTATTAAAGTTACTTCTCGTTTGTTTCCGGTAAACAATGTCGGGTAGATCAATTCTGATTCGGAGTTTAAATGAATATGTGTTCCATCGGAAAGGATCAGTTGATACGTTTTTCCTTTTGGGATGATAATATGATTATTCTGTATTTTATTCTCAGCAATTTTGTTTTTTGTTTCATAAACGAGCTTTTTTTCAGCATCATTTTTTATGGTGATATGTTTTTGTTGTCTGGCAAACGATCCTTCGTTCAACTTGATCGTTTCTCCATTCTCCAGTAATAAAGTCGGTTGGTCATAATCATTCACATTGACTTTACTGATAGGAGCTGTTTGGGGCTTATTGGTAAAGAATACGATTCCTATGGAAAGAACAATGGCAAACATTGCCGCATAGCCCAGCCATAAAGATATGTTTTTCTTTTTATGGATTGTTTGTCTTTGGATGTTTTGCCAGGCTTTGTCTACATCATATGTTTGTTCTTTTGTTTTTAGTGAAGTTTTCTGATACAATCTTTGGGTTTTAGCATACTCCGCCTGGTTTGCGTCAGATTCCTCCAACCATTTTGACAGGCAGAACAGTTCCTCTTCAGTGGCTTCACCTGCCAGGGATGAGAGAATTATTTGATATATTGTTTCAGATGTCATTTTCTTCCTTTTTGTATATTGACAATTGAGGAAGAGAAAATGGGTAGGTGAAATCAGAAAAAAATCAAAAAAAATAAAAATGTGAGATGCTTTAGCTCTTCACGCATGATCCGGAAAGCTTCTCCTATATGGTATTTGACAGTATTTATCGAAATGTCAGATACTTCTGCAATTTCTTTATATCGCAGTCCTGTAACGCATTTCAGTAGAAATATCTCCCGGCATTTTGTTGGCAGTTTCTGTAAGGCCAGTTGCACTTCTTTTTGATAGATGAAATCTTCCTCTTCGTTCAATTGTTCTTTCCATTCTTCTCCTAAGGTTGTCAAAAAGTCTTCTTTAACGATTTCTGCTTTGTAATAATTGATACAACTATTTTTTATCGAACGATAGGCATACGGAAGAAATGTATCTGTAGTAATAGATAGATTCTTTTTCTCCCATATGGAAATGAAAAATACCTGAACAATATCTTCCCGTACCTGGGAATCAATAATATATCTGCCTGCATAGTTACACAGGTGAGAATAATATTCCCGGAATAATTTTTCGAAGATTTGTTCGTCCAATTTTAACATAAATGATTATTTACTCTTTGATAATAGTATCATTGCTTTATTTTCCTTTCCCCTTTTATTCCTCAATATAGCTTTGTACTTTCAATAGAATTGTGAATTATCGTGTATACTGCATTATTTATATTAGTTCTATAAGAACTATTGCTTCCTTAAACCGTAAGCGATTGATTATTAGCAATTAAAGCAGATTAAGATAAAATGGCATTCAGAGAACAAGCTTTGATATAGATACATAATTTAACTAAAGGAGCAGAATATAAAAGTATAATTCTTCGCCATTTAACTTATTGTTTCAAAAATAGACTATATTTGCATTTGCCGAGGATATAGTTCTTATAGGACTATTGCAAATTTGATTAGATGATACTCTTTTTTCGCTTTGGGATAAACAGAAGTATTTGCTTCCCTTTTTGTAAATAAATTACCAGAGAATAAACTATTCGATAGAGGACATGTTATTTTAATAGAGGCATTAAAAGGCATAAAACAATGAAATTTTTTATTGACACAGCGAACCTGGATCAGATTCGGGAAGCAAACGATTTAGGCGTATTGGATGGCGTTACAACTAACCCGTCTCTCATGGCCAAAGAAGGAATCAAGGGAGTAGAAAACCAGCGGGCACACTATCTGAAGATCTGCGAGATTGTGGACGGAGATGTCAGTGCGGAAGTGATATCGACCGATTATGAAGGGATGATAAAAGAGGGTAAGGAGCTTGCTGCTTTGAATCCGCATATTGTAGTGAAGGTTCCTTGTATCGAAGCGGGAATCAAAGCGATCAAACATTTCAGTGATGAAGGGATCCGCACCAATTGTACGTTGGTTTTTTCCCGTGGGCAGGCTCTTTTGGCTGCAAAGGCCGGTGCTACCTATGTTTCTCCGTTTGTAGGGCGTCTGGATGATATTTCCAGTGACGGTATTGAACTGGTGAAAGGTATTGTCGATATGTTTTCCTATTATGCTTACGAAACGGAGGTACTTGCTGCTTCTATCCGTAGTACACAACATATTATCCAGTGTATTGAAGCCGGAGCCGATGTGGCTACATGTCCGTTGTCGGCTATTAAAGGTTTGTTGAAGCACCCGCTTACCGATAGCGGCCTGGCTACCTTCCTGGCTGATTATAAGAAGGTGAACGGCTAGACTTGCTTTTGCCAAACATTTGTCATCATAATGGCAAAGCTTTGCCACTGTATTGGCACTGTCTTGCCACTATGATGGCAAATGTTTGCCATTACGATGACAAAACTTTGCCATTCCAGTGGCAAAACTATATTCCTCGGAACAAAGCCGGCTGTTGATGCTGCTTTGTGCTTATTCACTCCTTAAGACCTTAACCGGATTATCCGATGCGGCCTTGTAGGTATGCCAACTGACGGTCAGCAATGTGATGAACAGTACAATGATTCCCCCTAGAAAAAAGTGGAAAACCGATATTTCGGTATGATGGGCAAACTGTTCCAACCACCGGTTGAGGAAGAGCCAGGTAACGGGAACGGCTATGGCGAAGGCTATTCCAATCCAGGTGAGAAACTGCCGGTTTAATAAAAATATGACTTTTAACGTATAGGCTCCGTTTACTTTTCGTATGCCGATTTCTTTCTTGCGTTGTTCTGTGGCATATAGAGCCATACCGAACAGGCCGAAACAAGTAAGGAAGATACTGATCAGCGAATACATGATCAGGATGTTCGATAACCCGACGGATTTTTTGTTTCGCTTCATGAAATCGCTGTATGTATCCAGATAGGAGAAGTATTTATCCGGATTGACTTTATTCCATACTTCTTTGATGGTCAACAGCGCCTTTGCCTTGTCTTTTCCTAAACGAATCTCTGCAAAATTAGCTTTCTTATCGTTCTCCTTCTCTATATAAAAGACAGCAGGATTGACTTCTTCCGATAGCGAGTTTGCATAAATGTTTTCCGTTATCCCTGCTATGGTCCAGGGGCGAACATTGATTCCAATCGTGTCGTTTTTAAAAGAGGTCTCATAGCGGGAGAATAGCTGACCGACCGGATTTTCTCCTTGGGGGATCAGAATATCTGCATATTTCCGGGTCATGTAAAGGACATTGCCGTAACGTTCGACGGCCTTTTCGGGAGAAAGGCCTTCCGTTATTTTGATTTTCATCGTATTGAGATAGTCTGTACCGCCAAAGTATTGGGTCTGCGTGTAATGGTTTTCGCTACCGTCTTCGTGCCTGACGGTTATTGGAGCGATACCGTAATATGATAACGACATCGGGGAAGAGGAAACACTTTCTATCTCCGGACATTTTTTCAGTTCGTCGACAAGGGCTTCTATGTTACAGTCTCCATCGAAGTTACCGACTTCGATCAGGTTGCGGTAGCATTCTCCGCTGTTTTGGATGAAACGTAGCTGGCTGTTTACCGTCAGGGTCGCTATGATTAATGCGATGGAGATGGTAAACTGTGTGATGGAAAGACCGGCAACGATTTTTCTCTTTTTGCTTCCGGTGAAAAACAGCCGGTAGTCGGATGTCGTTACCCCCGATATTTTGCGGCTCATATAAAATGCTGGAATAATAGAGAAGGAGAATATGAAAAGAACGATTACAGGCAATACCTGTATATCAAAAAAGAACGAACTTTTCAAAGAACCTGAAACAACCCGGTTGAATAGGGGGATCAGGTCATGGATGATCAATACTGACAATAGGAAGGCTGCGGTTACTGTCATAAAAGTGTCGATAAAGATCTGTTTATTTATCTCGCCGGGAGTGGCACCCATCAGTTTTTGTATATGGACCATCCGTACCTGTTGCAAAAGCCGGCTGAAATTCAGGTTGATGTAATTGAAGCAGGCGATCAGGAAAATAAGGATAGCGGAAATCAGGCTGACATATAATAATACGGATTGTCCACGTTTGACACAGTATATGCTCTCTATATTATATTCCGTTTTTGAGAAATAATGTTCCGGAAGTGGAGTGAAATGATAGCTGCCGCCTTCTACAAACAGCTGGATTTTATCTTTCTTCAACTGTTCGGAAAACTTCTTCGTATCAATCGGTTTGTGAGTCATCAGCAGGGTGATGCCTCCTCTGACCTCGCCTGAGGTGACGGCTTCGAAGTCCAGGAACGACTGTTCCCTACTTTTCAATACGGCTCCGATCCGGTAAGTCTCCGTATAGTTCTCACTTTGAACAATGGAGATAGTCTCGTTGATCGGGTTCTTTTTTCCGAAATACTTTTGCGCACATTCCTCCGTTACCGCGATTTGGTCGGGATGACTGAATACCTCTTCCAGATTGCCGTGAAGCACTTTGTAGGGAAAGAAATGTATGAATGAGGGAGTGGTTTTGATTATCCGTAATGGAGCATATTTAATATTATCCAGTACGATATGCTCCATGTTCATATCATTTATTTGCAGGATGTCTTCTACTTCCGGGTATTTCGCCTTGAGTTCTCCCGGTATATTTCCTGCGATAAATGAGATGCGTGCCCCAGATTTCATGGGCGAATCCTGGTCCATATAATAAATCCGGTCGCGTGCCGGATTATCTTTTTCCAGATTATACTCGTAAATAACAAACGCTACCAGCAGATTCGTGCAGGCAATTCCGATTGCCAGGCTGACAATGGAAATGATGGAGAATGTCTTATTCCGCCACCAACTGCGAAATACAAGTTGTAATGCGATTGTTTTCATTTTGTAGTTCATATTGGGTTATTCGCTCCTTAATACTTTAACAGGATTATTGGATGCTGCCTTGTAGCTGTGCCAGCTGACAGTAAGAAGTGTGATGAACAGGACAAAAAGCCCGCTTATCAGATAGATGCCGATACTTATATCCGTACGGTAGACGAAATTTTCCAGCCAACGGTTCAATAGTAACCAGGTAATAGGTATGGCAATGATAAAAGCGGAACCTATCCAGGTGATAAACTGACGGTTGAGTAACAGCATGATCTGCGGGCTGGTCGCTCCGTTCACTTTCCGTACGCCGATCTCTTTGGTACGCTGCTCGGTTGCATAGAGTGCCATTCCGAACAAGCCGAAGCAAGTCAGAAAGATACTGATAACAGAATACATCAACAATAGCCGGGAGAGTTCGGTTGTTTTCTCGTTCCGTTGCAGGAAAGTCGTGTACACATCCCGGTAGGTGAAATATTGGCCCGGATTTACCTTGTTCCATACTTCCCGTACGGTGGCGAGAGCCTTTTCCTGATTGCCGTTGAGGCGTATGTAGATATAATTGAAGGCATTGTCCGGGCTGTTGTTGATCTGGATAGTGAACGGGTTCACTTCCTGTTCGAGCGTATTGGTATATAGGTTATCGACAATACCGGCAATGGTGGAGACCGGCAGGTTGTCAGTATCGGCATAGTCTTTGTTGAGGTCTTTATCGAATAGATTTAACGGTTTACCGATGGGGTCTTCGCCTTTTGTGACCAATAGCTCTACAAATTTTTCGTTGACGTAGACCGGACGTGCGTATTTTTCTACTGCCTTGTCGGGAGGAAGTCCTCTTTTCAATTTCAGTTGCAACGCATCCAGAAAATCGGATTCACCGAAATAGTTGATTTGCGAGGTGTATTTTTCGTTGCCGTTTTCATCGGAAAGGACAACCTGTTGTATCCAGCTGTTCAGGATAGAACCTCCGGCAATCGAAGCCTGAGCTATTTCCGGATGTTTTTTCAGTTCGCGGGCAAAAGGACGTATGTACGAACCGTCTTCCATCCAGTCGCCTATCTCGATCAGGTTCTTGTAGTTATCGCCTCCCTGGCGGATAAAAGAGAGCTGGTCGTTTACCGTCAATGTCGCGATGATGAGTCCGATGGAGATAACGTATTGTATGATGGATAAGGAAGTCACGATCTTTCTCTTCTTGTTTCCGGTAAAAAACTCACGATATCCGGAACCTGAGAATCCGGATATTTTCCGTCCCATATAGGCGGCTGGAACAATGGACAATAATAGGATAAAGCTGCAGATAACGGGTAATGTCTGCCAGTTGAAAAAGAAAGAAGTATGTAACCGGCTGTTCACTACCGAGTTGAATACCGGCAGCAAGTCGTGTGTAATCAGTAAAGAGCAAAAGAAGGCAATGATGACTGTCAGGAACGTATCCAGGAAAAGCTGCCGGTTGATCTCCTGCCGGCTGGCACCCATCAGTTTTTGCGTATGAATCATCCGCACTTGTTGAAGCAGGCGGGAGAAGTTGAGATTGATATAATTGAAGCAGGCGATCAATAGGATCAGGATGGCAGAAATTAACCCTACATAGAGTAATGTCGGTTGCCGGTAGTTTATGAAATCCAGTGTTTGTTGTTTGGCAGCATGGAAATAACTTTCCTGTAAAGTAGCCAGGTAATAGTTCCCTGTTTCTCCTTGTAAAGTAGGGATTTTGTCTCTTTTCAATTGCGTTTCGAAAGTTGTTCGGTCGATGGCTTTGTTCATAAGCAGTAAGCAGGGACCGCCAAAGAAAGAACCGGTAATTCCGGTGACTGCTTCCAGGTGTAAGAAAGGCTGTTCCCTGTCGGCTATGACGGCTGCAACCTGGTAGGCGTGTTCGGGGTTGGAGTTGTCTTTTGTGCCGAAGTCATCATTGGGGAGACCGAAATAGATGATTTTACCGATCGGATCGGCTTTCCCGAAAATTTTTCGGGCCGTTTCTTCCGTGAGAGCCAGTTTATCCGGTTGTGTCAATGCTTCTTTCAGATTGCCGTTCAGTACTTTGTAAGGGAAAAAGTCTGTTAAAGACGGATCGACAGCCGTAAGGTTGATCGGGGAATGTTTTATTTGATCGACAGAGATATATTTGACCGATTGACTCGCCATCCGCAGGTAACTTTCAACTTCCGTATAATTTTCTTTAAGCATAGGCGGGATGGATCTGTCGGCATACTGCACCTTTTCTCCGGATGCCATCGGCGAATCCTGGTTAAGCATCCAGATACGTTCCTTATTGGGATTCCTGTTTTCTATGCCGTATTCGTGAATGGTAAAGACGGTTAACAGGTTTGTACAGGCAATGCCTATCGCCAGGCTGGCAATAGAAATGATGGAGAATGTCTTGTTCCGCCACCAACTGCGAAATACAAGTTTTAATGCGACTGCTTTCATAGATTTTATATTGTGTATTTCATGCTGTTCCTTTCGGAATGGCATTTCAAATCTATTCCCTTTCTTTTTGCGGGGCAAGGAATAACCGGAAATAATCAGGGTTCACGGTAAAATTGTCTAAATATTTGACAATGGATCATAGCCGGTAGAAGTATTATCCGGTAACTTTTACATATTTGAAGGTTAAATGTATCTTTGTTGGTATGATAAACGGTAAGATTATAGTAGTAGATGATAATGAAGCAGTGCTTAAAACGTTGCGGGTGATTCTTTCGCGTGAGTTTAAGACGGTTGTCTGTGTTTCGGTGCCCACTTTGTTGCCCGCCTTGCTCCGGGAGGAAGATGTGGATGTTGTTTTGCTGGATATGAATTTCGGTACGGGAAAGCAGAGCGGGGGAGAGGGATTGTTCTGGCTGGACCGTATCCGTGAACAAGCTAATCCGCCGGAAGTGATACTGATCACTGCTTTTGGCGATATAGAACTAGCCGTTGCCTCATTGAAAAGAGGGGCGGCAGACTTTATCGTGAAACCCTGGGATAATGAGAAGTTATTATCTACTGTCGTAGCAGCCTGGAACTCTCGTTCCGGGAGAAAACAAAATTCCTCTCGAAAGGAATCTGAATTTCTCTCGGAAGAAACTGATCCTGTCGTTACTTTGCTGGTCAATTCTCTTCTCCGGAAATATGCGACGGCCTATGGAAAACCATTTCCTGGTATTACACCCGATGCATTGCATAAATTGTCCGACATAATTCTCAATGGAGATCTCACTCTTTTGCAGCAGACCATAGAGCGTGCTGTTCTCCTATCCAACTCCTCTTTATTGGACAGCGATGATTTTTATATGGAAGATCCGGTTCCGGCTTCCCATCCCGTTACGTTGGAAGAGATGGAGAAGCAGTTTATCCGTGAAGTACTGGCTGATAAAAAAGGAAACCTGACCCTTTGTGCCCAACAACTCAATATAAGCCGGCAAACGCTTTACAATAAGATGAAGAAATATGATCTTTCTTATTGAATAGATCTTTAGCTCACTTTACTACGATCATCACATACTGGTTTTCCTGTATTCTTTTGTTATCGAGGATATCCAGTAATTTTTGTTGCTTCGGAGAACCGGTCCGTTCCACACTTTCGCGCATTTCCGTCAGGGTGCGGATCATATAGAGATAACCGTCTGTTTGACCGTCCGGCCAGAAAGTCATTCCACCGTCGAGATCATTGGTAAAGCCTTGTTCCCTACGTGGAAGTACATACGTTTCCCCCTTTTCTTTCAGGTAAACGGCCTGGTAGCTAAGTGTCGGTTTATATTCATATTCGAAATTCAGCCAGGAGAGGATCTTCGGGCCTTTCTTCTGGTATACGCCCATGAATAAGCCTTTAGGGTTTTCATATAATGTACGTAGCCACATTTTTTCATCTTTCACGCCTTGCCCTTCCGTATACTCTGAAAAGATGCCGGATTTTCCGAAATGGATATTATATAACGGGACGACTGTTTGCGGATCACGCAACTGATATACCGTATCGCAGAAAGGGATCATGAATGTCATTTGATCCTGTGTGTCATTCCAATAGGAGGTCTGGAAAAACGGAATGTTATCCGTCTCTTTTCTCGAGAGTGTCGATTGTTCTTTTAGCTTGAATTTACAAAGTGTTTCCCCTTCCATATTAAACGTCAGTAAACAGTTCGGGATACCGGTTGAATCTTCATAATGGCTTAACATATATCCGGAAGAAGAGAATCCTACCAGTTTATCATTCCCCTGGTTGATCAAATATTTCTTTTCTACTGTTTCCGGGAAAATATACCTGTCGATTGTCAACATTGTATCCAGAGGCGGTAGTTCGACGATCTGCGGATAAAAAGGATCCTTGGTTCCCCTGTTATTCTGATCTTTACCGCTCAATGCACAATACATGCGAGAAGTTTTTTTGTCGTAGAACAGGTTGTGTCCGTTCATTTCATTATTCCATTTATAGGCCAATGCTTTGAACCCGTAACGTTTGCTCGGTCTTCCGTTTTTCCGGTAGTAAATACGCGGATTATTGAATGTCAGAAAGGCATTGCTGTCCGGTATTGCAATAGCTTGTGTGACTGTATAATTGCCGTCTCCCACAATATAATAATCTATCTCAGAAGCAATCTGGCTGAGTTTTAATGGATTCCTGTCTTTGTTGAGTGCCTCTTCGAGGTCTATATGGATTGGAATAGCAGAATTATCGACCTTGCCTTCATACTTAGGAGGAGTGACCGGACGGATGTTTGTCTCACTTTTTTCTTTACAACTACTTAGCATACTGATGTATGTAAGACATATACAGATAATGGTAAGATAATTTTTCATGGTATCGTTTATTATGATCGCTTCAAAAGTAAATATTATTTATTTCTAAAGCAATCATAGAAGTACGGAAGATTCATATTTTTACGAAAAAATAGTAAATATATTGTTTGTTAGTGATTTAAATGTTTTGTTTGTGTGTAATAATCTAAGAAAGAGACGCATGAAAACAGAGTTTGAAACTCTTAGCCGGATTGTTAATCACATTAGCAACCGTTTCTTGCGGTACGGGAGGCTGTAGTTCCGGGAGCAGGAATATTGGGGGGATTGAAATATCCCCCCTCTTTTAGTTAATATCCTAATTTAAACTCCTGATCGACAGCCGGAATACCTTCACTCATCCATTGGGGCATAGGTTGGCCGTTTAAGTAATGCTGGAAGAACTGGAACATACGTTTCTGGAAATCGATACGGTTTGCCAGGCGCATCGGCCAGTGTATTTCTCCTGTGTAATTGAGCATCCATACGGGTTTTTGCAAACGTTTGAGTGCTACAAAGTACTCGATACCCTGATACCAGGGCACATGACCGTCGTTGTCATTGTGCATAATCAGGATAGGAGTCGTCACCTTATCCATATTGAAGAGGGGAGAGTTTTCCATGTATTGCAACGGAGAATCCCATAAAGTACCTCCGATACGACTCTGTCCGTGCTCGTACTGGAAAGAACGGTTCAGCCCTGATCCCCAGCGGATTCCGCCGTAGGCACTGAACATATTGACTACCGGTGCGCCTGACTCTATGGCAGAGAACAGGTTCGTACGGGTGGCCAGATAAGCGACCTGGTAGCCGCCCCAGCTATGTCCCTGGGCTCCGATAGCCTTTTCATTTACATATCCTTTGGAAATCAGCGAGGTGATACCCGGCATAACGCAGTTGAAACAGCTTTCTCCCGGATAACCGTCTACATAACGTACGTCCGGGTTGAAAATGATATATCCGTTGCTGGTATAGAAATGATAATCGATCGTCGAACGATGTGGCTCCGGCATGTGATAGGCGTAAAGGGTTTCCGAATTGCGTTCGTAGAAATTCACGATTACCGGATATTTCTTGTTAGGATCAAAGTTTTCAGGTTTGTAGACAACGCCTTCCAACGGTATGCCGTCCAGTGATATCCATGAAACCAGTTCCGCTGTACCCCAGTTTATTTGAGCTTGCTGCTCGCCTCCGTTCGTCAGTCGGATAGATTTCTTGAAGTTCAGGTCAGACAGGCGGACATCCGGATATTGTTCGAATGTTTCAGAGGTGTAGATCACGGCATCGGCTTCTTTCGCTTTTACCGGAGTTTTCAACATGAAATTACCGGCCAGCAATGTTTTGGGAATGGCCGGAGTCGAAAAGCGGGCATTGTAGAATCCTGTACCTTTTGTCTTTTCGTTGAAAGCCAATAATAACTGGGATTCGGCTAAATCGATGAATTTCTTTTCCTTATCCAATCGGATTACCCGGTAAGATAACTGCTCTTTGCGTCCGTTTACAGTGAGGTTGACAGGAGAAGTCTGGGCTGTAGGATCGAATTTCCAGATGTCGTAACGATCATAGATCAACAGGAAACGGTCGCCGGCTGTCCATCCCGCCAGTCCGTGTGGGGAGGGATAGTCGGGAACATCATTGTCTTCATCCCAGGCCGCAAAAGACTTGGGAGTTGTCAGGCGGTATTCTTTACCATCGTTCATCGAACGCGTATACCATGAACTATCCTGGGCACAATACCAGTAAGCAAATGTTCCTTCCGGAGAAAGACGCATACTGGTATTTGCTGCTTGTTTGATCTGTTGGCGGTTACCCGTTTCCAGGTTCACCGTATAGATATCGTAACGGCTTCTTCCTTCCCACATCTGTTCAGTGGCATAAGGCAGATTGGTCGACAGCAATGCAATCGGGGCATCTCCTCCTATTGCGGTCTGAAGATCAGGTATTTCAATGTTTGCCAGTTGGATCGATTTGTTATCGTTGATGTTGTATACGGCTGCATACGTTTTTTTCAGGTCCTTTTGCTTGTTATATACCTGTTGGGTGTATTGTACTGCTTCATCCCATTTCCATATCTGTACATCGGGACGGTTTTCAGCCAGTATAGTCGTGTCTTTCTGTTGGGGAGCCGGTGCAGTACCGAAGAAAAGCCGTTCGGCATTTTTTGAAAAGCGGAGGTCGCCATTCTCGCTGATAACCCAGCCGTCTGGGATAAAAGTTTGTTTGCGGTCTGCAACCAGGCGGGCAGAGGCATTGTTCTCGGACAGATACAGGGAACATTGCGTGCCGATGGAATCTTTGTCCGGACTATGCAGGAAAGCTATTTTGCTTCCGGCTTCATCAAATGTTACTTTTTTGATGACTCCTTTTCCTTCGAAAATCAATGAGCTACCTTTGTTGGGAGTAAAAGTGGACAGGGTGGAATCGGTTGTATAATATAAGATATTTCCTTTTTTAGCGAAACCGAACTCTTTGACGTCGGCTAGCAGTACCTCTTTGGCTCCGTCCAGTGAGCGGACATGTAATACGCTATCGGATTTACTGCTTCTTTTATAGGCGATCCAGTCTGCTGTCTCAGATAATTTGTATGATTTTAAAGAATCGATCGACTCCTTCTTATCCGGAAGATTGAAGATAACCAGTTCGTCGGCAGGCATCTCTTCGTCTTTTACTTTCTTTAGTTTTAATGCTTCTACGGTTTCCAGTTCCGGCTTTTTGGTGACCAGCAGATAACGGGAAGAAGCGGAGAATTCGGCATGTCCGGCAGGACGAAAAGATGCGGTCATTTCTCCTTTGGCGTTATAAACCAGTATGCTGGCATCCCCTCTCCAGGGTTCCATTTTGCAGGCAACCCATTTCCCATCGTGTGAAATAGCCTGTTCGGTGATCCGTTTCCAGCTAACCATCTCGTCGAATGTCATTGCCTTTTTGGCCTCCTGCGCAGAGAGTGTGCAATAAGCACTCAGGCAGATTAAAAATGCCAATTGTTTCAGATTCCTCATATGATCGATTAAGTGTATTATGTTTATGAAATGCAATATTACGCTTTTTTAGTTTTACCACAAAAAAAGCGGGGACCTTTACCGGTCTCCGCCTTCATAAAATGTGATATTCCGAATATTATTTTTTCAATTCATCCTCGATCATCTCTTTCATCTTCTCAACTCCCATAAAACCTACCTGGAAATGAACCGGTGTTCCGTCTTTAGCCAGGACCATATAAGAAGGTACGCCATTGATTCCGAATTTCTTTCCCCAGAAGTCCCATTGGTCGGAAGTTACGCGGTAGTGTTCACCTTTAATATCCGGGATCATCTGCTCCCAGGCACCTTTAGGCGAATTTTCTCCGGCAAGATAGAGGAATACGACGTCTTTTCCTTCGAATTCTTTCTTTACAGGCTCTGATTGCTGCATAGCCATACGACAAGGGCCGCACCACGTTGCCCAGAAATCAACGAATACGACTTTTCCACGGTAAGGGGTTGTAATGGCATTGAATAGTTCCTCTGCAGGGACATCGGCGATATTAACCCGGTCGACCGTATAGCCGGATTTCTTTTTGTTTTCTTCGATAGTCTGTTTGAGTTTGTTATTCATCGTTGCCAGTATGTTTTTGATGACAGGAGATATCTTGTCTGCCTGAGTCAGTTCTTCGTCGGTAAGCGGTTTGAATTCCTGGATAGGACGTGCCAGTCTTTGAGCTGCTATCAGGTCGAACAGGATGCCTTTGTCTGTGCCCATTAATTTGGCAAGATCTGCTGTATTGTCCGGGAATTCTTTTATTCCTTCCGGGAGAGGCTGTCCGGAGATGTTTGCATACTGGAGGCTTCTTATTATGTTACTGTAATAAGAAGCGTATAATCCGATGGGATCGTTAGGAACCAGGCGCGGAACAAAGTCATAATATTCGGCAGTGATAACCGGTTGTACGAATCCAACGGCAGCCGAGTCACGCGGAATATTGTTGGCTCTCCGGTAGGCATATTCCAATACATAGTACCCCATTAATTGCATTGCTGTCTCCATATCGGCATTCAACACCAGAATTTTACGATACGCATCGCTGATATGCGGATATTTATCGAGTTCTTTCAAGCCTTTCTCTCTACGGTCCAGCCAGTATTGTTTGAACTGATCGATGTTCATGGTAGCTACATCCTTAAACATTTGATCGTAATCTTCCTGCGAACTGATACCTACCGGCAGAGCACGCAGCGGCCCATTGCATACTTCATTGTTTAATGCAGCCAGAGCACCGCTGAAATAGTACTTTTCTCCCAGTGACGGTTTATCTTTCTGTAATTTTGATTGTGCACGGCATATCTCAGGGAAGTTTATTTCGACAGAAGTCGTTTCTCCCGGTTTCAGGTAGACCGGAGTCTGTATGAAATTGGCAGATATATTAACCACTGAGATATGGTTAAGAGGCAGTTCCAATGTGAAATCACCCTTATTGTCTACTGATATTTTATTTTCATCCACATCACCGGTCACCGGGTTATAAGCCCATGTAGATCCCTGTAATTTCATTTCCGGTCGGAAGCCTGCGATATGGCCTTTTAGTGTGGCGATACCGGATTTCAGCTCCGGAGTTTCCAGAACAGGAGACTCTTTCGGGTTCTTTTTACCTGCAAGAGGTGAAAAAGCCGGTTTCCCATCCAAGTGGATTCCCCAGATGCTGAATGAGCCTTCAAAATCTCCTTCGGTGAAATCGACAGTCGTTGTATTTTCAGGTAGAGGTGGGAAGATCATTTGAAAAGAATATGTCCCTGATTCCGGCATCCATATTTCTTTATCCGGTTCCATGCCAATACCCGACAATATTTTATATTGCTTTCCGTCGGCCTGCAGATAGCTGTCTTTTGCAATCTTTATCCACATGTTGGGACGATAGAATGCATCTATATAGACAATTGTCGCCGTGTCGCTTAATACGATCTTTTGAATTTCGATAGAAGTGGAACTCCATGCGTCAAATGCCGGTAATTCAACTACTCTTTCTTTCGCTTGTATCGTTGTACAATAAAGGAGTACAATGAGTAATGATAGGATTTGCTTCATACTTGTAGAATTTAATTTGTGTTTATACAACAGATTCCGTTACAACCTGACCGTCAAACAGATTAATGATGCGTGAGGCATATCCGGCATCGTGCTGGCTGTGGGTTACCATTACAATGGTAGTTCCTTCTTTATTTAACTCATTTAGCAGGTTCATTACTTCCTGTCCATTTTTACTATCCAAATTACCGGTAGGCTCATCGGCAAGGATCAGTTTGGGGTTGGCTACTACGGCACGAGCAATGGCCACGCGTTGTTGTTGTCCTCCCGATAATTGCTGGGGGAAGTGTTTCTCCCGGTGAACGATAGCCATACGTTCCATAGCTTCTTTTACCTTTTGCTTTCTTTCTGTGGCTGATACACCCATATAAAGCAACGGAAGTTCGATATTTTCATATACGTTCAGTTCGTCGATCAGGTTGAAACTCTGGAATACGAAACCGATAATTCCTTTACGAAGTTTCGTTCGCTGTACTTCGGTATATTTGGAAACTTCCGTTCCGTTCAGGTAATACTCGCCGGCTGTCGGGTTATCCAGCAGGCCGAGAATGTTCAGTAGCGTAGACTTGCCGCAACCGGAAGGTCCCATAATAGCTACAAACTCTCCTTCTTTCACTTCAATATTCACTTTATTCAAGGCCCATGTTTCCACTTCTTCTGTGCGGAATATTTTCTCTAATGCTACTGTTTTAATCATGAGTAAAAGATATTTAATTTACCAGAGAAAGAACAAAAGTTGTGCCACGTTTGTAAATGATTGGCATATAGCAAGATGTGTGCTTTTGTGTTATTGGTGTTTGTGCATATCCGCACGAATTCAGTTCGGAAACGCACATAAATTCGTGTGTTTTTTCGGACTAAATATGTTGTCCCTGTTACTTTTAAATGGTAACAGGGCGTTTATAATATATCCTCATACAAATTATATAACCTTTTCCGAAGGAATAATACTGCATATCGTTTCCTGGAAATCAATGTGTTGACCGGTATTCCGGTCGATTCCGCTATCTCTTTGAACGGAATACCTTCCAGTTCCGTCAGCTCAAAAACAGTCCGCTGTTCATCCGGCAATTCGAGTAAAGCATGTTCCAGCTCTTCCCACACGGTGGAACGGATGAAATCCATTTCCGGCGACTGGTCTTCATCAGGCATCAGGTCGGAAAGCTCTTTCAGGAAAGTTCCGTCGTCTTCGTTAGTAGAGAGAGACGGCATTTCTTCCTCACGGCGTTTCCGGCTCCGGTCGATGATCTGGTTGCGGGCAACCGAATACAGCCAGGCGGCGATCTGTTCGATAGGATCGTCCGCCCGATCATTTTTCATGAACTGGTAGAATACGTTTTGCAGGATATCTTCGCTATCTTCTTTGGAGGAGACACGTTTGGCAATGAAGCCTCTCAGTTGTGCCTGATATTTCCGGAAGATATCCGCAACCCGTGTGTTTTGCTCTGTACCGGCAGAGGTGTTTGTCGATATCTCTTTCATTGAGGGTCGTTGCCGGGGGTAGGTTCCTGCCTGTCAAATTTATCAAATCTACCGTTACGGAAATCAGCCATCTGCCTGCGGATATGTTCCCGGCGTTCTTCCCATGGCATATTTTTCATCTGTTCGTGGAACCGTTCGTGTTCTTCCCGGCTACCGGCGAAAAAGCCCCGCGGATGATGGTGGAAATGCCTGAAACCGCCAAACCCTCCGAACAAAAGGCGGCTAAGTACCATCAGACCCGCTGCCTGCCCGTAATTGATGGCCGACCAACCGATGATAGAAGGAATTAGCAAATTCCATAAATACATTGTACCTAAAATAGCTAGAGCGAACAGGGCTGCAAAAATCAGGAAAGCAAATCCCCCTTTGAATATTCTTGAATTTCTCATTGTGATATAATTTACATTGTTTATTATTCTGTTATTAACTCTATGGCATGTGTCCGGCAGGATTTTACACAGTTCCCGCATCCGACACAGTTTTCCGGATTAAGTACTGTGGCATAACTGCAACTACCGTTATTCACCATCTTCAACACTTCTCTCCGGCATCTCTTTACACAATCGCCACATCCACTGCACTCATACGCAAAGACTTGTAAAGATATGACTTCTTTTCTCTTTCTTCCGAACATTTTCTGTTTCCATTTTTAAATTAAAAAATCTATTTAGTGAGACATGCCTTCTATTTTTGTAGACGATCGGCGCGGAAGAATATTTTAAATAGAAATCTTTTTTTTGATGTATGTTTTACATTAGTCTGTATATTTGTATCGTTCAAAAGTAAAAAGTGATGAGCGATATAAATAATACACCTGTATTCTGGTTTATTTTCTTCAACGACCAGTTGCTGCTTCAGAAAAAAGGTGAAACATATACAATCCCTTATAGTGTCAATCCCCCTGCTCAAGTCAGAAATGTCTTGGAAGTCGGTTTACTTCAGGATATTCCCTGTCGTACAGCATCGGTAGGTACACCGTTGGTAGAGACTTCCGGTTATCTGCCGATGGGATTGCGTGCTTCGTACGATTTTCTGGATGGTGCTTTACATAAGATGGCGGGGAAGGCGTATGAGTTGGTTTATTGGGATCAGCATAGCCGTTTTTGTCCTTCATGCGGAACAAAAACAGTGATGCAAACAGCTATTTCCAAGCAATGCCCTGCCTGTAAATACGAGATTTATCCGGCTGTTTCCGCTGCAATTCTGGTATTGATCCGTAAAGAAGATTCTATTCTTTTGGTTCATGCCCGTAATTTCAAAGGTTCTTTTCATGGATTAGTAGCCGGTTTCCTGGAAACAGGGGAGACATTGGAAGAATGTGTAAGACGCGAAGTGCTGGAAGAAACCGGACTCGAAATCAGTAATATAACTTATTTCGGGAACCAGCCCTGGCCTTATCCAAGCAATTTGATGGTCGGATTTATTGCCGATTATGCCGGAGGTACTATCCGTTTACAGGATGAGGAATTGAGCGAAGGAGCGTTCTTTACGAAAGAGAACCTGCCCGAACTTCCCCGAAAACTCAGTCTGGCCCGTAAGATGATCGACTGGTGGCTGGAACAGCCCTGATAATGATAGTTGTACAACCTAAAAAATAGTATTATGTGTAAAAAACTTACCTTTTTTTGCTGTTTGGGACTTTTACTGTCGGCATTGCCCATAGTAACCATCACAGCACAGGTCACCACAGCGGATTATCTGCGTGCAGATACATTCCTGAAGTGTTCCGGTAAAATGTATTCTTCTGCAGTAATACCTGCATGGCTTGACAGTTCGCATTATTTCTGGTATAAAAACCATGAGCGGGGCGGTGATTTCTATTATCTGGTAAATGCAAAAACCGGGAAAAAACAGCGGGGTACGGACAAAAAGCAACTTGCCGCTTTCTTGACCGGCAAGCAGAAGCCGTTGGCCGAGATCCTGTTGAAGGAGGAGGATGAGAAGAATGCAAACTACCGGAGAAACGGAGAAGAAGCTAAGCCGGTTGTATCGCCTGATGCTAAATGGGAAGCCTATATCCGGGATAACAATGTATATATCCGTCCTGCCGGGGATGAAAAAGATAAAAAGAAAGAGGAGATTGCCCTGACAACCGACGGGACGACAAACCTGTTTTATAGTTCATATATGATCTGGTCGCCCGATTCCCGTAAACTGGCCACTGTCAAGGTACGTGGTGTGCAGGAACGCCGTATTCCACTGATCGAGTCGAGTCCGGAAAGTCAGCGTCAGCCAATTTTGCAATGGCGCGATTATGCCAAACCCGGTGATGTGATCGAAGTATGCCTGCCTGCCTTGTTCGATATAGAGTCGCGCAAGCAGATTCTGTTGAATGTGGAACCTTATGCAAATCAGTTTACATTGTATCTGACCGGTTGGCGCAAGGATAGCCGTGCTTTCACTTTTGAGTTTAATCAACGTGGACATCAGCGTTATATCGTCGGTGAGGTAAATGCTACCGATGGAACGATCCGTCATCTGGCCGACGAACGGTCGAATACTTTTATCCATTATTATCAGAACTACCGTTACGATCTGAACGATGGTAAAGAAATGCTTTGGAGTTCGGAACGCGACGGTTGGCGGCATCTTTATCTGATGGATGGAAATAGCGGCAATGTAAAACAGCAGGTGACCCGGGGTGAATGGGTTGTCCGCCGGGTAGATTTTGTAGACGAGGCCAACCGTACGGTTTATTTCTTTGCTTCCGGTTTCAATAAAGGAGAAGATCCTTATAATCTTCATTATTGCCGTATTAATCTGGATGGAACAGGATTTACCGATATGACACCTGAAAACGGGAATCACCGGATCTCTTTCTCTAAAGACCGGGCTTATTTTGTGGATACTTATTCACGACCGGATCTTCCGGCTGTCAGCCAGTTGAAAAAGACGGAAGATGCTTCGGTTGTAACCGTACTTGAAAAATGTGATGTCAGCGACCTGGTGGCTGAAGGCTGGCAGATGCCTGAGGTGTTTTCTGCAAAAGGAAGAGATGGAAAAACGGATATCTGGGGGAATATTTACCGTCCGACCGGTTTTGATCCGTCACGTTCTTATCCGGTTGTTGAAATGATTTATGCCGGACCGCACGATTCGCATGTGGACAAAGACTTTAAACCGGCTCACCACCTGATTTCCCGTTTGGTTGAATTAGGCTTTATCGTGGTTTCGATCGACGGAATGGGTACATCCAACCGTTCTAAAGCTTTCCATGATGTTTGCTGGAAGAACCTGAAAGATGCCGGTTTTCCGGATCGTATTGCCTGGATAAAAGCCGCGGCTGAGAAATATCCATCGATGGATACCTCACGAGTCGGTATTTACGGTTGGTCGGCGGGCGGACAGAATGCCATGGCTGCCTTGTTGTTCCATAATGACTTTTATAAGGCGGCAGTCGCTTTATGCGGTTGCCATGACAACCGTATGGATAAGATCTGGTGGAATGAGCAATGGATGGGATATCCTATCGACGAGTCTTACAGTGCTTCATCGAATGTGGATAATGCTTATCGGCTGAAAGGTAAGTTGTTGCTGATTAACGGCGAACTGGATGACAATGTAGATCCGGCCTCCACGTTGCAGGTTGTCAATGCCTTGATGAAAGCGAATAAAAAGTTTGAACAACTCTATCTACCGGGTAAAAGCCATGCTTTGGGCGGCCCGTACGAAATGCACCGTATCCACGATTTCTTTGTTAAGAATTTATTGAACCAGGAACCTCCCGAGTGGGAATAATATAAAAATGGCACAATATGAATACCGAGCGTTAATCGTATTCATATTGTGCCGTAAAATGTTGAGTTGGTTGTTTTATTGATTTTCCAGTGCGTCTACCCATATATCCAGGCATAACTGCGGATATAGATAAAAACTTTCTTCAAGAGTTCCTACAGCTTTCATCTTTTCGGATATCTGATCGGCAATAGCCGGTTTGGAATCGATAAGCAGGTCATAAATGATATATGAAAAAAAGCCCGGATTACCTTTTAGAAACTTATCCATCACCAGGTAATAGATATTGGGGGAAGCTGATAATACGAAATCTTTGAACTCCTGATATTCAGTAGTCTCCATGTATACATGGGGATTGCTTATATAAGCCATTTCTTCACATTTTACCAGGAACAGATCGAATTTCTCATTAAATTGTTTCTTTTCAGATTTGGAAGGGAGTTTCATCCCCATATTGATCCTGGCCCGTAGGTCGGGCGTGACTTTATAGACATCCGGCTCCTGAAAGTCTTCACCATCACAGGATGTAAAGAATATCAGAGCGATTGAGGCAAGCAGAAGTGCCAATATTTGTAATTTAGTCATAAATGTCTGTATATTTTTATTTTATTTCTTAATTATAAGACGCAATACCACAGCGAAAAGCTGCACTTACCACGTTTTATCTGTCTTTATTAGTAAAACGGATAAAAAATAAAAATACTGCATAACATATGAAAAAAAATTACACTTTAATACTGCCGGTCACGGTTTGTTCGGTTTCAGCAAAAAGCTCTGCGAAAGGTTTTCCTTTCACGGGTATAGGATCGTGGATGATGAGTTCGATACGATTACCGAGTCCTAAAGGAAAAGTACCCCATTTCGTCATCTTCCATGAATTGTTGATAGTTACTGGAACCATATAGGCCGACGGTGCATACTTACAGAGGATTTTCAGCCCGTTTTCGGCAAAAGGGCGAGGTTTACCCGTTTTGCTTCTTGTCCCTTCCGGGAAAATTACTGCCGAACGTTTGTTCGTTTCAATATATTCAGCCATTATGCGGATAGCTGTCAATGCCTGCTTCGGGTCTTTCCGGTCGATAAGTACCGATCCGCCATGGACGAGGTTGTATGAGATGCTGGGAATGCCTTTGCCAAGTTCGATTTTACTGATAAATTTAGGGTGTACTTTGCGCATGAACCAGCAGATGGTGGTAATATCATACAGGCTTTGATGGTTCGAAGCAATTATCAGGGGAGAATTAGTCGGTAACTTCTCCAATCCACTCACTTTGTATCTTGTTCCCAACACGTACGTGTTGAATACTAAGAAAAAACTCAAAACATCCACACTTTTTTTGTGTGCTTTGTAACCAAACAGGTTGAAGCATATCCACTGTACAGCGTGGAAGAATACCAACGTAATTCCAAATAACAAATAGTAGATAACTGAAAGTGGATACGAAACGACTTTTTCCATCTTATCCTTTAAATTGTATATTCATAAATTCGACCTTGCGCCTGTAAATAATGCGACAAAAGTATGAAAAAAATATTCTACTATGGTGATTAGGGATAATTATTGTAGTATTTCTGTGTTTGCCAGCGTTGTGCATTTCTCCTTTTGGAGCGTGCGCTAGGCATAAAAACTTGTTGAAGCATATCGTCGAATGAGATGCCTGAAGGTTTTTGAGCGTTAGCCCTGATATCGGGGGAGACGTAGAAGGAACCGAACATTTTGATACGGGGTAGGGGCTTGTCGAGTCCGTAGCGCATAAAAACGGTGGGAGGCAAATCTTTTAGTGCCACTTTTCGATTGGGGTTGTGTTCTTCCACATCCTCCGGGCGTACATATTCGGAGAAATCTTTCAGTACGTATGAAGCGGGAGAGGTGGATGGTGCCATGATCATGTTTGATGCCGGTTTATCGGAGTTGATGAGTGTTCCGGACTCTATTGCTTTCAACGCTTCCTGATTCAGTTCTATCTTTTCTTTGCCGGAAATGACATTTTGAAGCCATACCGAATCCTTTTCCGTCCATTGACCGTATACATATTCTGTACCGCTCAGGCAGATCAACATCCATATAATTAATCTTTTGCTCATCTAAAATTGTTCAGCTTCCCGCATTTTATTTATAAAACGCGTGGGAAGCTGAAATACTGCATGGCATTTATGTTTATTTAGTTTCGATCACTTCTTTTACCTTTGCTTTGGAAGGTGAACGCCATATCAGCGATATCATCTTCCAAAATCCACACAGATGTTATATTGGCAGACCATGATACCGGACGGATGTTTAGCGACAAAATCCGGCAGGTATATCTGGAGTTACCCTGGTTCACGAAAGATGCTGATGATTGTGAAACAGATTTTGAACGTTGGTTATATTTGTTAAAACATATGGATACATTAGACAGAATGCCCTTCAAGGCGCAAAAGGCCGTATTCGACAAACTGCTCGAAGTGGCGGATGTGGCTAATCTGAGCAAGGACGAGCGTGTCTTGTATGACGAAGCCTTGAAACGTTATCGCGACTACAAAAATACGATTGACTATGCCGAAGAGAGAGGGATAGAAAAAGGGCGCAAAGAAGGTATCGAGATAGGAGTGACCAAAGGACTAAAGGAAGGACGTAAAGAAGGCAAAAAGGAAGGCGTCTATTCCGTAGCAAAAGCCATGAAAGAGAAAGGTCTTCCTCTCCTGACAATTGCAGAGGTAACCGGTCTCGGCGAGGCGGAGATAGAAACGTTATAATATTTATAGTAAATAGATAACTAAACAAGGCAGCTTCATTCGAGACTGCCTTGTTTACGTTAGAAATTGCCTCACTTTCTACGAGTGCGTCAGTCAACCGTTGTTAAAATTAAAATATCCTTTTGCTACTGGAGTGAACCCGCAAAAAGAGCGATCTCAGACGAGACCGCTCCTTTGTTTTCTGTTATATAATGTGGATTTTACAACGCCTGTATCTCGGCTTCACTAAGACCGGTGACTTGAATGATAGATTGCAAATCCATCCCAAGCCCCTTGAGTCGGGTAGCGACACTTCTGACACCTTCGACAAGACCCTCAGCTTTACCTTCCTTCAAACCTTTCTCCATCCCGATCTCTATCCCCTCTTCCAGCTTTGTCTCCATACAAGCGTATAAGTCACGCTCTGTCGACAAACTAAGTTCATAGGCCAACCGCTCGTCGGGGGTCATGCGTTCGATCTCCACAATGCTTTTCAGCTTCTGGAAAATTTGCTCGTTTAATTCCTTGGGTAATCGTTCCATGATCTCGATATTGTTTAATACAAATAAAAACTTCTTATATAACGTATCGCACTGCGAAAGCGCCAACCTGAATTTGGGCATCTCCAGATAAACCTCCGTAAGGGTATCACTGAAAGGCTCCTTTAGTTCACGGTCCATACGGATCACATCCCAGCGATACTTCTCAGGATGCTTACGGTCCATGATATAGTTTAAAACACAAACTACATACACACGGTTCACCGCATAGTTCCAACGAAGACGTTTCGGCACGGTTTTACCGCAGTTTTCTTCGCTATTTCCTTCTCTGCTCTTTTCCCAAGCTGTCAACTCTTCGAGTTCGTGTTCCAATTGCTCTTTTGCATAAGAGGCCTGTTGTTGTATGGCAAAGGAGGCATAATACAATACTCTGTCGGAGAAGTATTTCTGAGAACTTTTCTGCATTTCAACGATTATCATTTCATGCTTATCTGTTTCGCAGAAGATGTCGAAGACCGCTCTCCGGTCGTTCCGGCACATACCCAATGCTTCCACATTACGGAAGGTGATATCTGTTATCGTTTCATTGAGCAGACTGTTCAGAAACCGGATAATCATATCCTTGTTAATCTCACTTCCGAATATTCTCTTGAAGCCCTCATCGGTATAGGGATTGATAAACTTCTCCTTTGGAGGAAAATACTCATTCTTCATAGCTAAGATAGTTTTATGGTTTGGCCCGTTATCACCTTGATAACGTGGTGATGTGGCAAATGTAAATATTATATACCAAATAACAAAGCTATTGATTCACTTCTTGACAGATTTGAATGTTTCATTATTTGACAGTTTTGAGCAATCATTGAAGCTATCCCCTTAT
>OGPA01000171.1_pt1 | contig 76740 bp, 58 predicted proteins | sample 1552841 | NCBI WGS metagenome assembly OGPA01 (sample SAMEA2579916, study PRJEB22360) | human gut metagenome
TCGATAAGTATCAGGGGAAATATCCGGTGATACTCCTCACGTTGAAAGATTGTAAAGCGGATACGTTTGAAGAAGTACTGGAGAAAATAGCCGGCGAGCTGGCTACTGAATTCGAGCGCCATGATTATCTGCTCGATGTCCCGGAGATAAAACCGGTTCCCAGAGCTATTTTTGAAGCTGTTTATCACGGACAAGCTACACAAAACCAGTTAGAAGCGGCATTGAAGATTTTATCGGAGCTACTCACATCTTATTGGGGTATGCCCCCACTCGTTTTGCTCGACGAATATGATACTCCGATCCATGTCGCTTTCGACAAAGGATATTACGACAAGATGATCGGTTTCATGCGTAACTTTATGAGTGCAGTATTCAAAGATAATACGAATATATTCCGTGGCGTGATCACCGGTATTCTCCGGGTGAGCAAGGAATCCATATTCAGCGGTTTGAATAATATTGCCGTATTTTCATTGCTGGATCGCCCTATGTGCACGGCTTTTGGATTTACACAGGAAGAAACAGATATGATACTCGACGATTATTCGTTGGAAAAACAGAAAGAGGAAGTAAAGCAATGGTATAACGGGTATCTCTTTGCTGGTAAAACGGTTTATAATCCCTGGTCAGTACTTAATTATATAATGTATGATGGCGTTCTTGCCCCTTACTGGGTAAACACCGGCTCCGATGTCTTACTACGTCATTTACTGGCCGACGGCCCTTCGCAAATACGTGACGGCGTAGAGGGATTGATACAAGGTAATTCTATTCGTAGTGTGATAAACGATAAGCTGGCGTTTCCGGATTTGTTGACCGAGGCAGTTAATATCTGGTCATTCATGCTTTTCAGCGGATACCTCAAAGCTTCCGATCCTGTTTTGCAACCAAATAATCTGATCGAATACAAACTGGAGGTTCCTAACCTGGAAGTTTCGACCGTGTTTAGCACTATTATCCGTAGTTGGATAAATAATGGCCCGGTAAAGAACGACCGTCTCGAACGGATGCTACAGGCATTGGATGAAAACAACATACCTATCTTTGAACGATTATTAAACGACTTTGTGGTCAACACGCTTTCCTACTATGATACTTCCGGACGCGACCCGGAGAAAGTATACCAGGCCTTTTTGTTGGGTATGTTGGTAAGCTCCGGAGCTTATGAGGTAAGCAGTAACCGGGAGTCGGGCCTGGGACGCTACGATATCCTGATGCGTCCGCGTAATATTCAAAAGCGGGGTATTATCATGGAACTGAAACTTTACGATCCGATGTTCGACAAGTCGGTCGATGATGTTCTGGCATCGGCTCTTCAACAGATCGAGGAGAAACAGTATGCAGCCACCCTCCATGCCGCAGGTGTTACCGACATCCTTAAAATGGCCATCACTTTCGATGGCAAACGTGTCTGGATAAAGACGGTGGAATAATAAGTCTCTTGCCATAAATCAAGACATTTCAATATGCCACACTTTTATGGGGTATCCTGTCATATTGATCATATTACAATTCAATCTATAACACCCTCTTTTTTCAAAAGCAGGCATCCGGGCATAAATATCCTCCTTCCGACCTTCCAAACCTCTTACTCATCCCCTGTTTCCCCGGTCTTATCTGTATCCACCTGGCAGATAATTCCGATCAGCCGGCAGGTAGTTCGAACCACCCGGCAGGTAACTACTATTCACCCGGCAGACAATCGGGATCAGCCGGGAGATAATTTCAACAGTCTGCCGTTTTATACGGAACCAGTCCGTTTTTTCCAACATTTTTCTCCGGAATGCTTCTGATAATGTTCAGTATTGAAGTGACAAAGTGTATCTGTTTTCCGTATTTCGCCAACATCACAGGAAACTACCTGCCGGACCATCCCCTAATCCCGACCAAACGGCTACCGCTTTCCCCTCCTCTCCCTCTTTTCTGTCATTTCTCAACTTCCGGAGACTTCCATAAATAATTATTTCCTTATAAGAGCATGTAAATAAAGCAAAGAGAAAGAGATCGATTGACATTTTGACAAAATGTCGAACTTATTCTTTTTAACTTTACACCAATTTATCTATCTTTACCGCATATAAAAAATCTTCTTGTATTTGTCTGATGGAAATAAACATAAATAATAATCAATATCAAACCCAGTTCGATGAGATTAAGTCGATAATCGATAATCGCCGAAAACGAGCTTATAAAGCTATAAATAACGAAATCATTCTTAGTAATTGGGAAATCGGACGATACGTATCCGATAAGATTAAATCGGCCAAATGGGGTAGCAAAGTTATTGATATGTTAGTCGTATATCTTAAACAGACAATTCCCGGAATAAGAGGCTATGAAAAACGTTCTATTGAAAGGATGGTACGGTTCTACAACGAATATTCATCTGTGGAATTTGCGTCAGCTATTCCGACGCAAATTAAAGAGCAAGCAATTGCGTCAGATTGTCTGACGCAATTCGAGGAAGAACATATTGTACTTGCTTTGCTTATTCAGATTAGTTGGTCGGCACATCTTGAAATTATGTCCGGATGTACAACAGCGGATTGGTTAGAGAGATGAATATAAACGTCAGTTGATACCTAAAGAGGTATTGCAAGAACATTTGCAAAAATTATTAGATACAATAGAAGAATAGATACCTGACAAAATATGTTTGCAAAAAAAATAACACTCATACTATCAATCTTAGTTGTGCTTTTTATCTTCAACGAGACTCTCGTTGCTCAGGAGAAAGCATTTCCTAAAAAAGGAGAAGGAATTACCCTTTTCCTGAAACGTCATAACCGTGTAGGAAAAGAGTATCACGACGAATTTATCAAATTAAACAAGACGAGACTCGGCAGTGGTAATTCACTCAAAATGGGCGTTAAATACCATTTGCCGCCTTTGAAGGGCGCGGCGGCCACAATAGCGAAGAAACCGAATTACGAGCCCTTATTTGGCAAGGAATTAGCCCAATATCAGGTCACCTCTTCCGAATTGAAAGGTTGTTGTTTTTATCTGGTCAGCGGACATGGCGGCCCCGATCCCGGAGCCATCGGTAAAATGGGGAACGTCGAACTTCACGAAGATGAATATGCCTACGATGTCATGTTGCGCCTGGCACGTAATCTGCTCATGCGGGGTGCCAAAGTACATATCATCATCCAGGATGCCAGAGACGGCATCCGCAACGACCGTTTCCTGGCTAACAGCAAACGCGAAACCTGTATGGGCGACCCGATCCCGTTCAACCAGGTGCGACGCCTTGAACAACGGAGCGAAAAGATCAATTCATTATTCAAAAAGGATAAAGAGCTTTACAAACGCGCTATCTTCATGCATATCGACAGTCGCAGTAAAAGTCACCAGACAGATGTTTTCTTCTATTATCAGGATAAAAACTCTGAAAGCAAACACCTGGCAAAGACCATGAAATCGACTTTCGAGCATAAATATAACAGACATCAACCGGGACGCGGATTTACAGGAACAGTAGGCCAGCGCGGATTGTATGTTTTGAGAAAAACGACACCCCCTTCTGTGTTTGTGGAACTGGGTAACATACAAAACAGTTTCGACCAGAAACGTTTCATTCTCAGCGATAACCGCCAGGCACTGGCAAACTGGCTATGCGAAGGTTTCGTTACGGATTACAAACGTTACAGAAAAAAACTCAAATAAGATCGTTGATATTGAATTTATAGAGTAAAAATTGCAGATAAATCCACGGAGAAATTATACCTTTGTGTATTTATAATCGAATCGTTTTAAAACACCATGAATAATTCTTATATATCTCCATTTGCAAAACCCGTTTATGTGATGCTGAAGCCGGTAGGATCAGTCTGTAATCTGGCCTGTGAATACTGCTATTACCTGGAGAAGGGGAAACTGTATCCGGAGGTAAAAAACCATATAATGAGCGAGCAATTGCTGGAGAAATTCATCAAAGACTATCTGGAATGCCAAACCATGCCGCAAGTACTTTTTACCTGGCACGGTGGGGAAACATTGATGCGTCCGATCAGTTTCTATAAGAAAGCGCTCGAGCTTCAAAAGAAATATGGTCGTGGACGACAGATCGATAATTGCATCCAGACAAACGGTACCTTGCTTACAGATGAGTGGTGTCGCTTCTTCAAAGAAAACAACTTTCTCGTAGGCGTCTCGATAGATGGCCCGCAGGAGTTTCACGACGAATACCGCCGTAACCGCCAGGGGCTTCCCTCCTTCTTCAAAGTGATGAAAGGGATCGAACTATTGAAGAAACATCAGGTTGAATACAACGCAATGGCTGTGGTAAACGATTACAACGTCGATTATCCGCTCGAATTCTATAATTTTTTCAAAGAACTGGATTGCCATTTTATCCAATTCGCCCCTATCGTAGAACGGTTGGGGACACATGCGGACGGGACAAAACTCACCTCTCCGGAACAGCAGGATGCCAATATCGAACTGGCTTCTTTCTCCGTCGACTCCGGAAAATGGGGAGATTTCCTCTGTGCCATTTTCGATGAATGGCTGAAAGAAGATGTCGGCAACTATTACATCCAGCTGTTTGACGCAACATTGGCAAACTGGGTAGGCGAACAACCGGGTATATGTACCCTGGCACGGACATGCGGCCATGCCGGTGTGATGGAATTCAACGGTGACTTGTATGCCTGCGACCACTTCGTATTCCCCGAATATAAGTTAGGAAATATCTATACGCAAACTTTAACGGAAATGATGTACAGCCAGCACCAACTGAAGTTTGGGGCCGACAAATATGATAAACTCCCCACTCAATGCAAAGAGTGTGAGTTTCTTTTTGCTTGCAACGGCGAATGTCCTAAAAACCGCTTCCTGCATACAGCCAGCGGCGAACCGGGATTAAACTATCTATGCAAAGGATACAAGAAGTTTTTTAAACATGTAGCTCCTTATATGGATTTTATGAAAAAAGAATTATTGGCCCAACGTCCGCCCGCAAATGTGATGCAATGGGCTAAAGAGAACAGAGATATTTTATAAAACAACATGAAATACAACAGACGTGATTTTATTAAAACAGGAGGTATGGTTATGCTTGGTTCGATAGCGGTTCCCTCTTTTTTAGAGGGTTGTGCCGGAAGTACTGAAGACAAAGCTGCCGGTATCTCATTTGCATTAAACCACTTTGGTTTAAGTGAGAATGATATGAAGAAGGTGCTGACTGCCGCGCTGGAAAAAGGAGGAGATTATGCCGACCTTTTCTTCGAACATTCTTACAGAAATAATATAGGATTACAAGATGGTGCGGTAAACCGTGCCTCTTCAAATATAGACTTCGGAATGGGCGTACGTGTCCTTGCCGGAGACCAGACCGGTTATGCCTATGTGGAAAATATTTCATTGGATGAGATGTTGAAAGCTGCCCGTACAGCTGCCCGTATCGCCGATAGCACAGCAGGAAAAGGGCCGGCCAAACTGACTGAAGAACCGATCATCAACAACTTCTACGGTGTACAAACTCCGTGGGACGAAATAGCCGTTAAAGAAAAAACGCCTTATCTGCAAAAGCTGAACGATCAGATATTTGCACTCGACAAGCGCGTCCATAAAGTAATGGCATCTTTGGGTGATACGACTTCACACATTCTTTTCTGTAATACAGAAGGACAGATGTATTATGATTACCGGCCGATGGTCACACTGGCTGCCGTATGTATTATGGAAGATAACGGAAAGATTGAGAATTCATACGCTTCACGTGCTTTCCGCATGGGTGCCGAATTCCTGACAGACGATATTATCAGCGAAATAGCCAAGGAAGCAGTAGAGAAAACGGCTATTCTATTCCAGGCCGTAAAACCTAAAGGAGGCGAAATGCCTGTCGTAATGGGTGCCGGAGGTTCAGGTATCCTGTTGCACGAAGCGATCGGACATGCTTTTGAAGCGGACTTCAATCGTAAGAACACCTCTATCTTCTCCGACCAGTTGAACAAAAAGGTCTGCAACGAGCATATCAATGTTGTGGACGACGGAACGATCCCATTCAACCGTGGCTCTGTCAACATCGACGATGAAGGTGTGGAAGGACAAAAGACATATATCGTGAAAGAAGGTATTCTGACAAGTTACCTGCACGACCGTATCAGCGCCAAGCATTATGGCATCCCTTCAACAGGAAACGGTCGCCGCGAGTCTTTCCGCCAGATGCCTATTCCTCGTATGCGTGCCACTTATATGGAAGCCGGAAACGTAACGGAAGAAGAAATGATCTCGACCGTAAAGAAAGGAATCTATGCATCCAGTTTTACCAACGGACAGGTACAAATCGGTGCCGGTGACTTTACTTTCTTTGTAAAAGACGGTTACCTGATTGAAAACGGTAAACTGACACAACCGATCAAAGATATCAATATCATCGGTAACGGGCCGAAAGCACTGGCCGACATCACAATGGTCGGAAACAATTACAAAATGGATAACGGCACGTGGACTTGCGGTAAAGACGGACAATCCTGTCCGGTAACTTGCGGTATGCCGTCCGCTCTGGTTAGTAAACTTACAGTAGGAGGAGAAAATTGATATGATAACTAACGAAAATAAAAAACTGGCTCAATGGGCCATGGAGTTCGCTCTGAAGAATGGTTGCCAGGCCTCACGTGTAAGTCTGTACAATGGTTCAAGTAGTTCGTTTGAAATACGGGATATGAAAATAGACCGCCTTCAACAGGCTTCCGAAAACAGTCTGGTGATCCATCTGTTTGTGGATGGTCGTTACGGTTCATTTTCCACCAATCGCCTGGATAAACAAGAACTGGAAAAGTTTATCCGCAACGGCATCGATTCGACCCGTTATCTGGCCGAAGATAAAGCCCGCACATTACCCGATGCTTCTCTCTATTATAAAGGAGGAGGCGCCGACCTGCAACTGCTCGATCCGAAATTCGACGCTATCCTTCCCGACGATAAAGTGGCATTGGCAATGAACACCTGTAATGAAATGATGGGGAAAGACGACCGTATCATTTCTGCTAATTCTTCTTATAGCGACGAGAAAGATTTTAAATATATGGTAGCCAGCAACGGTTTCGAAGGAGAAGCTTGCGGCTCTTCTTTCAGCCTGGTGGCCAGCGTAAGCATTCGCGGCGAAGGCGATGCCCGTCCCGAATCGTATTGGTATGATTCTTCACTGTATTACGACACAATGACGAAAACAGGACTGGGAACGAAAGCTCTCGAACGTGTATTCCGTAAACTGGGACAGAAGAAAGTGGCTTCCGGCAAATACCAGATGGTTGTCGACAACATGAATTCCGCCCGCCTGTTATCTCCGATACTCGATGCTTTATACGGTTCTTCCATTCAGCAAAAGAACTCTTTCTTACTGGATAAACTGGATCAAAAGGTGCTGGGTGAGAAATTGACGTTAATAGACGAACCTCATATAACTAAAGCTTCCGGAGCCCGTTATTTCGACGGTGAAGGTGTAGCAACCAAGCGTCTGCCGGTATTTGAGAACGGTGTACTAAAAACGTATTATATCGATACCTATTCCGCCAATAAAATGGATGTGAAGCCTACTATCGCCTCCCCTTCCATTCTTACAATGCAGATGGGCGACAAGAATACGGAGAGCCTGATCGCTTCCGTCGATAAAGGTATCCTGATAACCGGTTTCAACGGTGGTAACTGCAACAGTACAACCGGTGATTTCTCCTATGGCATTGAAGGTTTCCTGATTGAAAAAGGAAAACTGACCCAGCCTATTTCAGAAATGAATGCAACTGGTAATATGATCACCCTATGGAGTAATCTGGTAGAAACAGGAAACGATCCCCGCCTACTCTCCAGTTGGCGCATTCCTTCGTTATTGTTTGATGGGGTTGATTTCAGTGGACTATAACGATTTATTCATACAGATTATTTATCTGCGAAGGCTGGAAACTATTTCCAGCCTTTATTTTATTCCAACATTTGTTTTTTCTAATCGGAATCTTTATATTTGCCAATACATTTAATAAAACTTATAACTATGAAACAAAAGACTATTCCACCACAGGTGGTTATTAATGAGAAGCTTGGCGATTTCTTTGTCGATATTGCGAAGTTGGTATTTGCCGGGGTTGTACTCAGCACTTTATTGGACATGGAAGTAGATAGACAGACTGTACTATCATCTGGAGTTCTTACGACTATTGTATTGGTTACGGTAGGATTTAAGTTTTACTCAAAGAACAAAAAATAAAATGGAAATAATATATTTATTTAATGGAATGAGCTTTTTGGGATTAATTCTGATTGCTTACCTTACCTATGAGGAGTGGCAGTATAAAAAGAAACATCCTAAAAAGAAGTAATAAAACAATATAAAAAGACAACATGTCAAAGTTATATGAATTTTGACATGCTGTCTTTTTTATTTTACCAATAGATAAACCGAAACAAAATGACAGACACTGCCGCCCAACACAAAGAAATGCCATACCGGGTGCATATACTTATATTTATCAAGGAAATAAAAAATGCATCCTACTGTATAGAACAATCCTCCTCCTATCAGCCAGTATAATACATCCATCGAACCGGTTTGCCGACACACATCCAACAAAGGCTTGAAGGCAATGACAACGACCCATCCCATGGCCAGATAACAGACGGTTTTCAGATGATCCGTCTTCTTCATCTTCCGGAAACTGAGGATAATACCTATGACTGCCGCAATCCAGACAATGGAAAATAACAACCATCCCCAATAGCCCTCATGACGGAGGGCGATCAGGGTAAAAGGCGTATAAGTTCCTGCTATATGCAGATAAATAGCACTATGGTCGAAACGACGGAGCAACCTTTTACTACGTGCATTCGCAGATGCATGGTAAAAGGTCGATGTAACGTAAGAAGATGTCATGCTCAGCGCATAAACCAACGAACTACCCACGACCCAGGGATTTCCATTCCGGATAGAAGCCACCAATAACACAATGATAGCCACTATTCCGAAAATCATCCCCGCCCCATGAGTCAGCACATTGGCTACTTCTTCACCATACGTTTGTCTTTGTTGGGTCCTGACCATCTTTGGCTTACAGTTGTTCTGCCTTGAAGCCGGCTTCCGTTACCGCAGAAATAACAATATCGGCCGGAACATTAGCTGTTACCTCCAATACCTTTTCCGGTGATTTCAGGTCGATAGACCATTCATCTTCCTTTACCAACTTATTCAGTTTCGCACCGATGGCAGCCACACAGCCACCACATTTTGCATTTGTTTTAAATTTCATTGTTGCCATAATTCAATATGTTTATAATATTACTTCATAAATTTTAATCTCAAACTGTTAAGAACGACAGACACGGAGCTGAAAGCCATTGCAGCACTTGCCAGCATCGGGTTTAACAACAATCCGTTTATCGGGAACAAGACACCGGCAGCCAACGGAATACCGATCAGGTTATATATGAATGCCCAAAACAGATTCTGATGGATCAGGCGCACAGTTCTTCTGGATAACTTAATTGCTTCGGGCAACAGTAACAAATCGGATGTGATCAATGTGATCATAGCTACATCCATAGCAATATCCGTTCCTTTTCCCATCGCGATACTCACATCGGCACGAGCCAACGCCTGCGAGTCGTTAATGCCGTCTCCGACCATCGCCACTTTCTTTCCTAACTTCTGGAGAGATATTATATACTCTTCCTTGTCGTTCGGCATCACTTCTGCCTTGAAATATTTTATGCCTAAAGAATGAGCGACTCTATCTGCTGTTTTTATCCCGTCCCCGGTCAGCAGATGAACTTCGATACCCATTGCGGTCAGTGCCCTAACTGCAGCAGCCGAAGTCGGTTTAATACGGTCGGATATAGCCAATGCAGCCAGCAGTTCATTCCCTTTTCCGTAATAAACGACACTCTGGCCATCTTCCTGCCAGTGAAGAATCTGCTCCATTGTCTTTTCAGGGATTTCAGCCCCGAACATTTCGAGTAATCCCTGGCTTCCCACCCAATATGTAATGCCTTCGACTTCCATACGTATACCGCGGCCCGTAAGACTTTCAAAACCTTCGGTTTCACAAGTGGAAGCCCCTGAATCTTCCAGCCAGCGGATAATAGCAGAAGCCAATGGATGTTCCGACTTTAATTCCGCCGTATACAAAATATCCAGATAACAAACATTCGACTCTGTCAGCCAACAGGATTCCGTCACAACAGGAACTCCCTCTGTCAATGTTCCGGTCTTATCCAACACGACTGTATCCACTTTGCAGAGATTCTCCAAAGCGAACGCATCCTTTATCAGGATATGTCTTTCAGCCCCTTTGCCCATTCCCACCATCAAAGCGGTAGGCGTTGCCAGGCCTAAAGCACACGGACAGGCAATTACCAGGACAGAGACAGCCGAAAGAAGTGCATAAGAGAAATAACTGCTACCGCCGATCACCATCCAACACACGAACGTGATAACAGAAAGGAGTACGACGACCGGAACAAATATACCACTTATTTTGTCAACTATACGCTGCACCGGGGCTTTACTCCCCTGGGCTGCCTGCACCATCTGCACGATTTGTGCCAGTATGGTATCATTCCCTACACCGGTAGCTTCCATCGTAAAAGCTCCTTTCTGATTGATCGTTCCGGCCAGTACGCGGTCGCCGGCGGATTTCTCTACCGGGATCGGTTCGCCGCTCAGCATACTTTCATCCACAGAAGATGAACCTTGCAGCAAGAGCCCGTCCACCGGGATCTTTTCGCCGGGACGCACACTCAATACATTCCCTCTCTGTAAGGAAGAGATAGGAACTTCTTCCTCTTTTCCGTCTATAATCCGGCGAGCTGTCTTAGGTTGCAACCCCATCAATCCTTTAATGGCCGAAGAAGTACTGTTTTTGGCCCGTTCCTCCATTAGTTTTCCTAACAGGACGAATGCTATGATCACACCGGAAGCCTCATAGTAAACATGCGGCTCCAATCCCCGTTCATACCAGAACTGAGGATATATGGTATTGAAGAAACTAAATATAAAAGCGATAGATGTACTGAGCGCAACCAACGTATCCATATTGGCTTTTCCCTGGATAGCATGACGCACACCGCTCACATAAAACGATCGCCCGAACAGCAGCATAATGGCCAATGCCAGCACCATCATAATCCAATTGGCATACGGCATATGCATAAATACCATTCCCAATAAAGCCAAAGGAACAGATAAGATCCATGCACCTATTGTATTACGTTTCAGTTTCTTATAATGCTTGCGCGACATTTCCTCCTGCTCGGCCAGCGGATCTTCCGATTCAATAATTAAATCGTATCCGGCAGCCCGTACAGCTTCCTGTATCTGTTGTAAAGTGATAACGGATGGACGAAACCTAACAGACAAGGTATTAGCCGCGAAATTGACAGTTGCTTCTTCTACTCCGCTTAGTGCTCCGACGGTACTCTCCACATTGTTGGCACAAACCGCACAACTCATCTCAAGTACAGGTAAGACCTTACTTTCTATCTCTTTCATCATATCTTATGTTTTAATTCTACCTCTTAAAAGAAGAACAAAGATACGAATAAAACAGTTGCAACAAAGTTGCGGATTTTCAAACCAGCCCTTTAAGATATGTACTAAATAAATAGATTTATTTGGTATATTTGTCCTATTATTTAACATTCGGATATACGATCTTTGTCAAACATAATTAACGAATGAATTAAAAAACGAATACGTATGATACTTGAATCCTTAAACAACACAGAAAAGGTAGAACGCTTGCACCCCTTATTCAAAAAAGCATTCGATTACATAAAAGCTACGGATTTCTCGAAGATAGAAGACGGAAAGTATGAACTGGATGGAGCACGTTTGTTCGTGAACGTTGTAACCCTGTTCGGTAAAGACAAAAAAGAGGCTGCCATCGAAACACATAAAAAGTATATCGATATACAGCTTCCTTTATTAGGAGTAGAAAAGATCGGATGGAAACCCGGTTGCGAATTGCAGGAAGTTTCTATACCTTATGATGAAGAGAAAGATATTGCTTTTTATGTAGACCGTCCCACAGCCTATACCAAAATCTATCCCGGACAGTTTGCCGTTTATTTTCCTGAAGACGGCCATGCACCCGGCATCGGTGAAGGAAGTATCCGTAAAGTGATTGTAAAAGTACAGGTAGAAGAATAATATTGCCAGATACGACAAAGCCGGTATTTTCCGAATAAAGATCGATCTAATCTTTATGGAAGATACCGGCTTGCTTATTTTTATCTTATCCTCCTATTATAACATCTATTCCGTAACGACTAAATATATCCTTACAACGTCGTACCGTTTCTTCCGAAGGGGTTTCCATCGGATAATGATCCGGGTTATAAACCGTCCCGAGTTTCTCATGTTTGTTCTTACCTATATTGTGATACAAAAGCAGGTTTACCGTATGATACTGCCAGGGCAAAGAAGCTAAAAACTCCGCCGACCGGGTTATATTTTTTTCGTCTGCATTCACTCCTTCTATTAAAGGGATACGGATATAAAACTCATGACCGGCATCTGCTATCATACGTAAGTTAGACAGTATTAACTCATTAGGAACTCCGCAGTAAAGCTTATGTTTAATAGAATCCATGTGCTTTAAGTCCACTAGAAAAAGTTCGGTATGTTCCATCACCTTCTGTACAACATCCGGTTTAGCATACAATGTCGTATCGACAACACGATGAATACCCAACTCACCGCAACGATGAAGCAATTCGAGCAACATGTCCGGATGTAATAATGGTTCTCCTCCACAGAAAGTAACACCCCCCTCCGATCGATCCATGAAAACCGTCTCCTTCTCGATCTCCTTCATCAGGTAGTCGATGGAATATTCCGTTCCCGAAATTTCCATTGCCATAGCCGGACAAACTTCTGCACATTTACCGCACAGATCACACAAAGAGGAGTCGGTAACAACCCCATCAGGTGTCAAAGTCAATGCCTTTTGCGGACAATCATCCACACAGGTACGACATCCTATACATTTTTTCTTTGTATATAGCTTCTGTTTCCGGCTGGACAATCCTTCCGGGTTATGGCACCACACACACGACAACGGGCATCCTTTCATAAAGATAGTAATACGGATACCCGGCCCGTCGTTTATTGCATAGCGCTTAATATCGAATATCAAACTCACTTGTCAACTGCCAACTAATTAAAAGTTATCCTGTTCCGTACGTGCAATCACATCAGCCTGCAGGTCGGCATTCATATCATTAAAGTAATCGCTGTAACCGGCTACACGTACCAACAAGTCGCGATAATCTTCAGGGCATTTCTGGGCTGCATATAAAGTCTCCGTATCTACGATATTGAACTGGATATGGTGTCCGCCCAATGCGAAGTAACTACGGATCAGGGAGGCCAGTTTCGAAATATCTTCTTCACGCTTCAACAGGCTCGGCAGGAAGCGCTGGTTCAATAACGTACCGCCGCTCTTTACCTGATCCAGTTTACCCAATGACTTGATAACAGCAGACGGTCCGTGCGTATCGGCACCATGTGAAGGTGAAGTACCATCGGAAATCGCTTTCTCAGCCAAGCGACCGTTCGGAGTGGCTCCCATTACTTTTCCAAAATAGACGTGGCAAGTTGTCGATAACATATTCAAATGGAAACATTCTCCTTTCGTATTCGGTTTGCCTTCAATAGCATCGTACAGGTCGTTGAACATCTGAACAGCAATTGAGTCGGCATATTCATCATCATTACCAAAGAACGGCGTACGGTTCAGGATCGTCTGACGCATAACTTCCGCTCCGACAAAGTTGTTTGCCATCGCTTTCAGCATTTCATCCATAGTGAAACGTTTGTCTTCAAACACATGTTTCTTTAATGAAGAAAGGCTGTCGGTAATCGTACCCAGGCCGGTACATTGGATATAAGTCGTATTATAACGCGGACCACAGTTGTAATAATCGCGCCCTTTAGCAATGCAATCGTCGATAAACAGCGACAGGAAGGTTGCCGGAGCATACTTAGCAAACATCCGGTCGATATAATTGCTCACACGCACCTTCATATCCACAAAATAATGAATCTGCTTCATGAAAGCCGCATACAGTTCATCATAACTTGCAAAACTGCACGGATCACCTGTTTCTAATCCCACTTTACGGCCTGACACCGGATCGACACCATTATGCAGCGTCACTTCCAAAATCTTCGGTACATTCAGATAACCCGTCAACACATAGGCTTCTTTACCGAACGCACCGACTTCGATACAACCGCTGCAACCGCCTTCACGTGCATCATGCAATGATTTACCCTGGCGCATTAGTTCCTGGATATAGACATCAGGGTTAAACACAGAAGGATAACCATGTCCCTGACGGATCACCTTACATCCGGCACGTAAGAAACGTTCCGGCGTACGGGCGCTTACATGAATGGCACTACCCGGCTGCAGGATATGCAGTTCTTCAATCGTTTCAAGCATGATATAAGACACTTCGCTTACACCATCGCTACCGTCAGCCTTTACACCACCGATATTCAGGTTGGTAAAGTCATTGTATGTACCACTTTCCTTAGCAGTAATACCAACCTTGGGAGGAGCCGTATGGTTATTTACCTTAATAAAGAAGCATGACATCAATTCCTTCGCTTCTTCACGGGTTAGCGTTCCGGCAGCTATTTCCTTTTCATAGAAAGGAGCCAGATGTTGATCAAAATGGCCCGGGTTCATTGCATCCCAACCATTCAATTCTGTAATAGTTCCCAGATGGACAAACCAGTACATCTGGATAGCTTCCCAATAAGAACGAGGGGCATGAGCCGGAACCCAACGGCAAACTTCAGCGATTTTACGCAGTTCGGCAGCACGCTTCGGATCTTTCTCCGTCATCGACATTTCGTCAGCCAGGTCGGCATGACGTTCTGCGAACAGGATAGCCGCATCGCAGGAGATAGACATAGCAGTCAGTTCTTCCTGCTTATCCGTTGCTTCGGGATCATTCATAAAATCAAGATCCGCCAGCTCTTTGGCAATACGTTCTTTCAGATCCAGTAAACCATATTGATAAACTTTTCCGTCGAGAGCAGTATGGCCCGGAGCACGTTGCTCCATAAACTCTGTAAACATACCCACTTCGTATGCTTCCTTCCATTCTTTCGGAACATGGCTGAAAATACGTTCACGCTGTGTACGTCCTTTCCAGTAAGGGATCACCTCACGTTCGTAAGTATCGATATCTTCCTGGCTGATGGTGTAACGCTGCAGTTCGCGGGTATTTAATACATGCAGGTCTTCCACACTGTGGCAAGTCAATTCCGGGAAAGTAGGAACAGCTTTAGGAGCCGGACCACGTTCGCCCACGATCAGTTCATCCTTACCGATATAGATAGTCTTATATTTGCATATTTCCAGAAAGTTCAATGCTCTCAGAATAGGAATAGGATATTTCCCGTAATTTTCTTTGTAGAAACGAGTTTCGATCAGTGCCCGTTCGATCGATAAAGAAGGTTCAGCCTCGAAAGAAAGCTGACGTAACCGTTTGATACGGTCGTTCATACCATAAGCATTTGCTTCTACTGTGGGAGCAAAGTTTGATGCACTCAGAGGTGCACGTTGAGCTGTTGTTGTACTCATTTTGAATGGTTTATTTATTCGTGAACACTATACGTTAATGCAAGAATTTGCCGCACCGCAGGCAGCAAGACCCGGGAGAGAAAGGATTGTTTAAAGATAGAACATTAAACAATTGAAGAGTTTTCTGTAGCCTTTTATAATCATATTATTTGCAAAGTGTTACATGAACACCGCAAACATAAAAACTTTTCATGAATAAACAAAATAATAGCGTCTGTATTTTTTAGTATATTTGCAACATTCGTTCAGATTTCATGGTTATTCATATAAATATATCTACATGGAAAATCGTTTTTTAGGACTTATAGAGAACAGTATCAAGGAACATTGGGATTTACCTGCTTTCTCCGACTATAATGGACATACATACCATTATAAAGATGTGGCCCGTCGTATAGAAAAATTTCATATAATTCTCGAACACGCAGGAATAAAGAAAGGAGATAAAGTGGCATTGGTGGGACGTAACTCGTCCAACTGGGCTATTTGTTTTTTCGGCATATTGGCTTATGGCGCTGTTGCCGTACCGATCCTGCATGAGTTTAAGCCGGATAACATCCATCATATTGTCAATCATTCCGGGGCAAAAGCTGTTCTGGCCGGAGCTAACAACTGGGAGAACATGAATGAACAGATGATGCCCGATGTCAAGTTGTTCATGATGCTGGATAATTTCTCCATTATCAAAAGTAAGAACAAAGATGTACGTATCGTACGCGACAGGATCAATGAATATTTCGGGAAGAAATATCCCCGCTCCTTCACGACTGCAGATGTGAAATATCATACCGAGCAACCGGAAGAACTGGCTGTATTGAATTATACATCCGGAACGACCAGTTTTTCCAAAGGGGTGATGATCCCTTTTCGCAGTCTATGGAGCAATACACAGTTTGCTTATGATAACCTGCCGTTTATCCATCCGGGCGATAGTGTTGTTTGTATGCTTCCAATGGCGCACATGTACGGTCTGGCTTTCGAGATACTGAATTGTGTAAACAAAGGATGTCACGTACATTTCCTGACTCGTACCCCCAGCCCCAAGATTATTGCAGAAGCTTTTGCCCGCGTCAAACCGGCTTTGATATTGGCTGTGCCTCTTATTATTGAAAAGATAGTCAAGAACAAGATATTCCCTGAACTGGAAAAGCCCCTGATCAAATTACTGCTGAAGGTACCTTACCTCGACCAGAAGGTTCTCGATACGATCGCCAGGAAACTGAATGATTCGTTCGGAGGCAAGTTTGGAGAAGTTGTGATCGGTGGTGCAGCATTAAACAGAGAAGTGGAAGAATTCCTCCGTTCGATCAAGTTTCGCTATACGGTCGGCTACGGTATGACGGAATGCGGCCCGTTAGTTGCCTATGAACAATGGGATACATTCAAACAAGGCTCGGTCGGTCGTATCGTCGACCGTATGGAAGCCCGCATCGATTCAGCTGATCCGGCCAACGAAGTCGGTGAAATACTGGTTCGCGGAATGAATGTTATGTTGGGTTATTATAAGAACCCGGAAGCGACGAAAGCTGTTATGATGCCTGACGGTTGGATGCGCACCGGCGATTTGGGTACAATCGATTCCGATGGCTTCCTTTATATCCGCGGTCGCAGTAAAACAATGATACTCGGTCCGAGCGGACAGAATATTTATCCGGAAGAGATCGAAGATCGTCTGAACAATATGCTTTATGTCGCTGAATCGTTGATCATTTCGCAAGGCGGTAAACTAGTCGCCCTGATCTATCCTGATTGGGAGCAGGTAGACAAAGCCGGCATCCAGCATTCCGAAATAGAGAAACTGATGCAACAGAACATCGACCAGTTGAATACAGAAATGCCGTCATACAGTAAAGTCACTTGCTTCAAACTCTACCAGGAAGAGTTCGAAAAGACTCCGAAACGTAGTATTAAACGGTATTTATACCAGCCGGCAGAAGATATTTAAGGATGGCTGATACCTCGTTTTTCCCCTACATGATAAAACAGCATTAAACCATTCACCATTCACCCATATGCCTTTAAAAATCAAAGGGTGAGTATAAAAAGGTGAAAGGTGAAGGGTATATTACTCATTTTACCAGTAAAAATTCGAGTTATTATACAGTTTGTATCTGCGAGATTTAGCACTTAATACTCAATTCGCGCAACACATCACGGATCTTTTCGAACGTCGTGATACGCGTCGGAACCAGCGGCAAACGCAATTTGTTTTCAATGAATCCCATTGCATTCAACATACTCTTTGCTCCGGCAGGGTTACCGTCTACAAATAGCAGTTCGAATAATTCGGTGAAGCGATGGTGAATGGTGCGGGCATGATCGTAATCTCCGGCCAATGCCAGACGAACCATCCGGCTGAATTCACGTGGGAAAGCGTTACCGATAACAGAGATAACCCCAATCGCACCTAAAGTGATCAATGGGAAAGTGATGCCGTCATCACCGGAAATAACATTGAAGTTAGCCGGTTTATTCTTGATAATGTCATCCATCTGAGTAATGTTGCCGGATGCTTCTTTCACTGCTACCACATTCTTAAATTCGCGGGCAATGCGGAGGGTGGTCGCAGCAGTCATATTCACACCTGTTCTTCCCGGTACATTATATAATACGATCGGAAGTTTGGTAGCTTCTGCTATTGCTTTGTAATGCTGATAGATACCTTCCTGGGAAGGTTTATTATAATAAGGCACGACAGACAGGATCGCGTCGATACCATCGAAATTATCATTCTTCAATTTCTCTACGATGGAACGGGTACAATTACCACCGACACCCAGGACAATAGGGATACGACCATTGACCTTAGTTACAACGAGGCTGATTATCTTCTTTTTTTCATCTTCAGTGAGAGTTGGCGTTTCCGCAGTAGTTCCTAACACGACCAGGTAATCGGTCCCGTTCTGCACCTGATAGTCTACCAGTCTGCTTAACGCTTCATAATCCACACTTTCGTCTTCCTTAAAGGGAGTGATCAGTGCCACACCCATTCCTTTTAAATTTATGTCTGCCATGGGGAAAATATTCCTTTTTTGTTATTTAGCACTGCAAAAATAACGAATTTATATCATTTAGAACGGATTGTCTGCAAATAAAATAAGATATGTCCGAATATATGCTTAATATCAGCATCTTCTGTCACAGAAATAGTGAGATCGTACAAGTCTAATTCGCTGCTTCGTGCTCCGACTTTAAATGTTCCGGGGTGTTGCAACAGCAGATATTGCATCACATAGTTATCACCCCGGGTGAGATCGATAAGAATATCGGCATTGCAGGCACAAAATTTCTTTTGTATATCATTCTTGGGGATGTACCACATATCCAGATCGGTCTTTCCGTGTATGACTGTGTATGCCGGATCCATTTCAGGAACCGTATCACCCGCCACATAAACACAAACATCGATCTGTTTATGCAACATACGTAATGTTTCAAGGCATGGCTCGACAATATCGCGGTCTTCCGCATTGAACAGGACAAGGATATGACGGGCCTCTTTCAGCGTACAGAAATGACTCTGACGTTTGGGAGCGCCGGCCAGATCTTTTACTTTCTTTCGGATAAAATGGTTCGTCAGTCTCATTCTGCTAACATATTTAAGAATTCGTTTTCGTTGATGATCTTTACACCCAGTTTGGCAGCTTTTTCCAGTTTAGCCGGTCCCATGTTTTCTCCGGCCAGGATATAATCAGTCTTTCCGGAAACGGAACCACTGTTCTTTCCGCCATGTTGTTCGATCATCGCTTTATATTCGTCACGCGAATGCTGAGTGAATGTTCCGCTGATCACAATAGACAATCCTTTCAGTTTGTCCGAACGGTTTGCCAGCACTTCTTCGGCTACCGTCATTTGCAAACCATATTCTTCCAGACGGGCTACCAATGTACGGTTTTCCTCGTCAGCGAAATAATCTACCACACTGCGGGCGATACGTTCCCCTATTTCATCTACTTCCGTAAGCGTCTCCAAAGAGGCTTCTTCCAGCTGTTTCATGGAATGGAAAGCGGATGCCAGACGCTTGGCTACGGTTTCACCAACATAACGGATTCCCAGTCCGAAGAGTACACGTTCGAAAGGAACCTGTTTAGATTCTTCGAGGCTGACCATCAGGTTACGGGCACTTTTCTCCGCCCAGCGTTCCAGACGCAGCAGATCGGGAACCTCCAAAGTGTACAGGTCGGCCACATTCTTTATAAGACCGGCATTGAACAAGTCTTCCACCGTTTCCGGGCCGATGTTTATATTCATGGCACGCCGGGTAACGAAATGTTCGATTCGGCCTTTTATCTGCGGAGGACAACCCGATTCGTTCGGGCAATAGTGGGCTGCTTCCCCTTCCGGACGATAAAGCGGTGTACCGCATTCGGGGCAAGTCTTGATAAAAGTAACCTTTGCTCCCAATAACATAGAGCGCGAATCTACATCCACGCCAACTATTTTAGGGATGATCTCCCCTCCTTTTTCTACATAGACATTATCCCCCAGATGCAAATCCAGCCCTTCTATAATATCGGCATTATGCAAGGAGGCACGTTTTACGGTTGTTCCGGCCAGCAATACCGGTTCCAGGTTAGCCACCGGAGTAACCGCCCCTGTACGTCCAACCTGGAAGGAAACGGAGTTCAAGCGGGTAACGGCACGTTCGGCCTGAAATTTATAAGCAATAGCCCAACGCGGACTCTTGGCTGTAAATCCTAAGTTTTTCTGCTGACGGAGTGAGTTTACCTTTAAAACAATGCCATCCGTAGCAACAGGTAAGTTTTTCCGTTCTGCATCCCAATAAGCGATATAGTCGAAAATATCCTGCAGGCTGTTACATTTACGGATAACATCCGGTATTTTAAATCCCCAGGTGCGGGCGATCTGTAAGTTTTCGTAATGTCCGTCTGCCGGAAGCTGCTCTCCTAACAGATAATAGAAGTAAGCATCCAGTTTACGGGAAGCCACAATGGCCGGATTCTGTTGTTTCAAAGTTCCTGATGCGGCATTACGCGGATTGGCGAAAAGAGGTTCTTCCTGTTCTTCCCTTTGCTTATTCAGACGATCGAACTCCGCCCAGGGAAGCAGGATCTCCCCACGTATCTCAAAGTTAGCCGGATAATTGTCGCCACGCAACTTCAAAGGAACGGAACGGATCGTTTTTACATTTGCCGTGACATCATCGCCACGGGTTCCATCGCCACGGGTAACGGCACGTACCAGCCGACCGTTTTCGTAGATCAACGAGATAGAAGTGCCGTCGTATTTCAGTTCGGCAACGATTTCGAAAGGCTCGTTCAAAGCACGTTCCGTCCGCTCGTAGAAATCACGTATTTCTTCTTCTGAATAGGTATTTCCTAAAGATAGCATCGGGTATTGATGTACCACCTGTTCGAATTCTTTCGAAAGGTCGCTTCCTACCCGTTGCGTCGGCGAATGCGGATCGGCAAATTCAGGATTGGCCTCTTCCAATGCCTGCAACTCTTTCATCTTCTCATCAAACTCACGGTCTGATATAGTCGGTGTGGAAAGCACATAATAATTATAATTATGTTGTTCCAGTTCATCACGAAGTGCTTTAATCTTTGCCTCCATATTTAAAAAGTTGACAGTCGACAGTTGACGGATGACAGATAAAACAGCTCGGAGAACTGTCAATTGTCACTTGTCAACTGTCAACTGATTAATATATCAGTTTTACATTATCAATCCAGAACGTATTACCCGGTGAGCCGATATAGGCACCGCCATGGCTGGATGTGAATTGCAGCACGATATGTGTCGGCACCTCTCCTTCTTCTGCCCAGCCGATCTCCTGAATGGGAACACTTTTTCCCTGACTGTTCAGCGTATAACGTTCTTCAACCTGTATGCACATATAAGGTTTGTAATCGGGATGGGAAGTAATATTGCCGTAAAGGATCGGATAAGTAGCGTCGTTTACCCAACCGTCTGTCGATGATACATAACGTTGCACCATTGTTCCTACCCGTTTGGCATATACATTTCCTTCCTTATCTTCCCAACGTTTCTGTAAGAATAGAATAGCTGCGATCGAGTCCTGTCCGGCCACTTTCGACTTACGGCTGAATCCTGTACTACGGATACGTTCTTTCTCCGGCGCCGCCTTGATCTTATAATCGAAACGGATCGCTTCCGGTTTCTTGGTGAAAGGAACACCGCTCCCCAGCATACTTTGCGGGTTCTTTGTCCCTTTGATCGGCTCGTGTACCGCTCCCAGGAATACGGAACCGGCAGCAACGACCTCGATATCGACCAAACCTAATACTTTCACACTTTCCATACGTGTCTCCAGGCGTGCACACCATCCATCTCCTCTCCTTTCCGGAAAAACAGATGTATTGGTCTTTACTACTCCGGCAACCTTTGCCATCACGTTCGAGTTAGCCCACGGAGAACCACCCCGGTTACGATAAGCAACATTGCCGACAATTGTATCGGTCGGTCCCAACTCATACAGGTGTTTCTTATTTCCACCAATGATTCCCGACTCCTGGATTTCACGAACAACCCACTGATCCATATCACCGAAAGCAAAAGGTACGACCTTTTCCTGTCCGGTCATGGAAGACAGCTGGCTACCTGCAAACAAAAATAACAATATATTCTTTATATAATTCATAAGCTTTGCTTAAAAGTTGAAAGAATATTATAAAGAATACCCCCACTCTTTGAGAGCCATGCCCCAGTTCTTTTCGACAATCTGTACGGTACGGTCGTCGTATTTGTACTGGTTCTTTTTATATCCCTTTTTCTTACCCAGATATTTCTCGATCTCGGCTTTAGACGATTCGAATCCCGGCAGGTTCAGTTTACGATAGATGTCTTCAGTCATTGCATAAGCATCCTGTTCGAAATCTTCAAACTTCACTTCCACCAGGTTTCCTTCGGGGATCAGCCCTTTCTGTTCTTCAAATTTATAGAACAAGCGGCGATATACTTCAATAAGATTACTTTCAATCTGTTCATTAGTGATGTCTTGCAAACGAAGCGGCTGTATTGTATTTGTAAAGAAACTGCGCGTACTTTCAAATACAGTATAAGGATTACGCTTCAAATAAATAAACTTGGCATTCGGAAACATTTCCAGCAACGTTTTTACACGTCCGGTATGCGGCGGGTTCTTACTCAGGAACTGCGAGCCGTGCGTATTCCAAAGCGATATCTTAACAAGCTTCAGGAAGGTTTCCTTAAACACTTCCAGTTCCTGTTCGGTCGTATTGTCAAACAACAGATACCGGTCGCAATATTCCAGCATATGTTTAGGAAAGAACCAGAAATTATAATAAGTATACGGCATCATGTTAGCCAGGGCAAACTCTTCTTCCTGCGGAAGGTCGACCTTCAACTCCATATTGTCGGTCGGGCGTTTGTCAGGCATCAGGAATGACATATTCTTCTTAAAGAAAGGCTGTCCCCAAAGCATCAGGTTCGGGAATACCGTCTGATAGGTGGTGTTGTATCCGAAATGCTTGTCGCACGAAAACACATTGTGGACGAAGGTGGTCCCACTACGCCAGTGACCCAATATGAATACCGGATCCATCTCCAACGGTTTGTCCGCGATCTTACGGTAACGGGCATCTTCGAAAGGTTGCAATAAACTGAGCAGACGGCATATCGACTTTGTCAGATAATACTTGTTGCGAAAACCTTTGTCGATCGTTTTGTTAGCTGTCACAGCCTTAAATGTTTTCCAGTCCGCTCCTACCAGCGTGTTAATTGGTAATTTATCAAATTCCAGCAACCCCATAATTTACTCTTTATCTGTTATACATTTTACAGGAACGCCCTGGCGCTCCAACTCTTTACATATTGTGCGAACAGCATCGTAATGTTCTTTGCCTATTCCAAGTTCAGGAAGGTTCAATACGGCAAGGGCATCTTCCGTTACCATATCTTTCGCATCCACACGGTCGATGATCATTCCGACAGCCGATGTGTTATTGGTGATCGGGTCGATCAGGATAAATGCACCTGTCTGCTTATTCTTCTGATACGGGTCAAACATCAGTTCCTTACCCGTTGTAAAGACGACACGAGCAATTTCATTCAGTTTCATCGGCAAACTGTCAGCTGTCAGCTGTCCATTGTCAACTGTCAACTGTTCCATAGTATTGACATTCACCTTATAACGGATACTGTCTACACGGGCACGTGTCAGGTTCGTCGTATGTTTGATGTAGAACTGTTTGGACATATCCATAGGTTCTTCATCCATCCATACTAACATGGACTCGAAATTACGGTCTTCTATCGGCAGATTATCCGGGTGCACCAGCATTTCGCCACGGGAAACATCGATCTCATCTTCCAGAGTGATGGTAACACACTGGGGAGGGAAAGCATAATCCAGTTCACCGTCATAAGTAACAATACTTTTTACTTTAGAAGTCTTACGTGAAGGCAACGCCATCACTGTATCTCCCTTACGGATGATACCGCTGGATACCTTACCGCAGAAACCACGGAAGTCCAGGTTCGGACGCAACACATACTGTACCGGATAGCGGAAATCTTCGAAGTTTCGATCCTGGTCGATGGGAACCGTTTCAAGGAAGTCGAGCAAAGAAGGGCCATCGTACCAGGGGGTACGGTCACTCTTATCCACCACATTATCTCCATCCAGCGCAGAAAGCGGAATGTAAGTAATATCCGAGATATTCAACGGAGCAACAAACTCCTTATAGTCGGCTACGATCCGATCGAAAACCTCTTTGTCGAAATCGACCAGGTCCATCTTGTTTACTGCCAATACCACATGCTTGATACCCAGCAGAGATACCAGATAGGTATGGCGACGGGTCTGTGTAATCACGCCCGTACGGGCATCCACCAGGATAATCGCCAGGTTAGCTGTCGAACCACCGGTAATCATGTTTCGCGTATACTGCTCGTGTCCCGGAGTATCGGCTATGATGAATTTACGGTTGTTCGTGCTGAAGTAGCGGTAAGCTACATCGATCGTGATCCCCTGCTCGCGTTCCGCTTTCAAACCGTCGAGCAGTAATGCATAGTCAATATGATCGCCGGCATTTCCCATACGCTTACTGTCGCGTTCAAGAGCATCCAGCTGATCTTCATATAACTTTTTACTATCAAACAAAAGACGTCCGATCAATGTCGATTTACCATCATCTACCGAACCGGCAGTAAGGAAACGGAGCAAGTCTTTTTGTTCGTCCTTATCCAGGAATTCTTTTATATTTAATGTTGACATATTCTTTAGAATTAGAAATAACCTTCTCTCTTTTTCTGTTCCATGCTGGCATCCTGGTCGAAGTCGATCACACGGGTAGTGCGTTCGCTCTTGGTGGTTGTCATCATTTCTTCCACGATCTTCTCGATCGTATCGGCCTCACTGTCTACGGCTCCGGTCAGAGGCCAACAGCCAAGCGTACGGAAACGTACCATGCGCATCTTGATCTGATCGCGATACTGTTCCGGCAGACGGTCGTCGTCGGCCATGATCAGATTGCCATCCAGTTCTACGATAGGACGTTCTTTTGCATAATACAACGGAACAATAGGTATGTTTTCCAGACGGATATATTGCCAGATATCCAACTCTGTCCAATTTGACAAAGGGAATACACGGATACTTTCGCCTTTGTGAACGCGGGCATTATAGATATCCCATAATTCCGGACGCTGGTTCTTCGGATCCCACTGGTGGAATTTATCACGGAAAGAGTAGATACGTTCTTTGGCACGGCTCTTTTCCTCGTCGCGACGGGCTCCGCCGAAAGCGGCATCGAACTTGTATTTATCGAGGGCATGCAATAAAGCCTGTGTCTTCATCAGGTCGGTATGCACCTTGCTACCATGTGTAAAAGGCCCGACACCAGCGTGAAAGGCCTCCATATTGGATTCGACGATCAGGTTCCATCCGAATTTCTTTGCATATTCATCACGGAACTGTACCATTTCCTTAAACTTCCATTTGGAGTCGATATGCATCAACGGAAACGGTACTTTACCCGGAGCAAAGGCCTTTTCTGCCAACCGGACCATCACCGATGAGTCTTTACCGATAGAATAAAGCATTACAGGATTTTCAAATTCAGCAGCAACCTCCCGTATGATATGGATGGATTCTGCTTCCAGTTCCTGTAAATGGCTTAATTTGTAGTCTGACATAGTTATATTTGTTATTATTTATATTTCCTTCTTAAACCCTCACTTTGGGTAAAATCAATTCCAACAATTTGTTTACCGACTCTTCCAGACTCAACACGGATGTATCCAACGACAAAGCCGGATATTCCGGTGCTTCGAACGGAGCCGAAACGCCAGTAAAGTCTTTTATTTCTCCCTTACGAGCTTTAGCATACAGCCCCTTCACATCACGCCGTTCGCACTCTTCGATCGGTGTGTTCACATAAATTTCGAGGAAATTTTCTTTTCCGATAATAGATGAAGCCATCTCCCTTAATTCGTTGTTCGGACTGATAAAAGCCGCTATTGTTATAACACCCGTATCAATAAATAGTTTGCTTACCTCGGCTATGCGACGAATATTCTCCACACGGTCTTCGGCAGAAAATCCCAGATTGTTATTGATACCGCTACGGATATTATCACCGTCCAGAATACGGCACAATAATCCGCGCTGGTGTAACTCACGCTCCAACGCAATGGCAACAGTACTTTTACCGGAGCCACTGAGTCCCGTAAACCAGACCATCACACTACGCTGTTTCAAAAGAGTTTCCTTATCCTCCCTGCCCATCATTCTGTCGAAGATCGGATATATGTTATTCGTTTGTGTATTACTCATTATAAATTACCCCTTTAATTAGAATTTCCAGATCATTGGAATTACAAATACAGATATCAGGAAAGTGATCAGGTTCAGCGGCAGACCGATCCTTACGAAGTCGGTAAACTTATAGCTACCGATACCTTGTACGATCAGGTTCGTCTGATAACCGATCGGCGAACTGAAGCTGGCCGAAGCCGCCATACAGATCACAACAAAGAACGGAGTCGGATTTACTCCTAACTGTGTGGCTACTGATAATGCAATCGGGAAGCTTAAAGCCGCGGCCGCATTGTTCGTTATCAATTCCGTAAATATATTTGTAATAATAAATATGATTGCTAATAATGCGTAAGGTCCGAAACTATCGGCCATATTGATAATATAACTGGCCACCAATGCTGCAAAACCGGAGTTTTCCATTGCTTTACTGATCGCAAAAGCGCATGCAATCGTGATCAGAATATCCCATGAAATATATTTGGTATACTTTTTAGGCGGGAATATCTTTGTCCAGGCCATAATAATAGTTGTGATGCAGACAAAGAAAAACATATCCAGTCTCATATCCGGGATAGCCTCCTTCACCACCGGCAGTTCTCCGACTGTTGCACCTACGATCATAAAGATCAATAGTCCCAGTGCCAGCCAACGTTTTCCTTTCGATACGGGTTCCGTGTTTTCACTACCATTGGCAAGCATAAGGAAGACACTTGATTCTCCCCAGGTCGGGATGAATGAATCGTCTGCCCAAAGCACCAATGTATCCCCTTCATGCAAGGTCACTTTATCCAGATCGTGTGTGAACCGTTCGCCCCCACTCTTCACTTCCTTTACGATAGCACCATAATGGCGTGCAAAGTTAAATTCGCCCAATGTCTTATTGATACCGGGGAAACGGGAGCCCAATACGGCTTCCACACGGTGCAAGTTTCCCGGACCTTCTTCTTCTCCTTCATCTACGTAATTATCCTGACGGGAATCGGGAAGCAGTTTATTTGAAAAAGCAAACAGGTAAAGAATACCTGCTATTGCGATAAAGATACCGACCTTTCCAAGCTCGAACATTGTAAACCCCTCATACCCGGCATCTGTAACCATACCATGTACCACCAGATTGGTCGAAGTTCCGATCAACGTACAGATACCACCTAATATAGTAACATAAGAAAGGGGAATAAGGAATTTAGTAGCAGGAAGTTTTACCGTTTCGGCCCAACGTTTGATGATCGGGGCAAAAATCACAACTACCGGTGTATTATTCAGGAAAGCGGATATAAAAGCGATGGGGGGCAACATACGCACCTGGGCTTTCAGCACTGTGGTCTTACCTTCCGGAAGAAGTTTCTTGATTACCTGCCCTAAAGCACCACTCTGACGGATACCTTCGCTCACCAAAAAGAGCATGGCGACAGTTATCATCCCTTTATTACTAAACCCTTCCAACATTTCTTTGGGACTTAATATACCAACGACAAGGAATAATACTACTACAGAAAGTAGTATCATTCCCGGTCGCATTCTGTCCCATATTAACGCCGCGACCATACCGGCCAAGGCTAATAATACAAATAATATTTCAAAATTCATGCGTTCCTAATCTGTCTAGTTTTTCAGATAAGGTGCAAATGTAATAAGAAAATTAACGTTATTCGTACGCCAATGTGCTATTTTAATCTTATTGACCAAAATAATCAGGATATGGAAGAAATGGGTTTTACGATAAACCAGGGGTTGTGCAAATCTTCCTTATTGTATTTCAACGGTGTTCGACCATCGATATGAAAAACATCACATCCCGCCCCTTTGGCAATAGCATGTCCGGCTGCCGTATCCCACTCCATTGTCGGAGCAAAACGAGGATATATATCCGCACTTCCTTCCGCAACCAGGCAGATTTTCAAGCTACTACCGCTACTGATTAACGTAACTGGCTGTCCCTGCTTTCTCAAATTCTCTATAAAATCCGTTGTTTCCGGACTCTGGTGAGAACGGGAAGCAACAACAACAATTCCCTGATGCCCCATAGAAACGGGCAAGCGGACTCCCTTTTGTATGATCTCGTCCATAGAGGGTTGATTATCACAATCCACATTCAACTTATAAGCCCCCAAAGAATCGGTAGAGAAATACAATTCTTTCCGTACCGGGACATAGATCACTCCTAAAATAGGCACTCCTTTTTCGATCAAAGCGATATTTACCGTAAACTCACCATTTTTTTTGATAAACTCCTTGGTCCCGTCCAACGGATCGACCAGCCAGAAAGTTTCCCAGGAAGAACGTTCAGCATAAGGAATATCTTTTCCTTCCTCACTCAAAACCGGATACGGACTTACGGAAAGGACATTCACGATCAACTTATGAGCCGCTTTGTCTGCTTTTGTCAGCGGAGAATTATCAGCTTTGCGTTCAATCTCAAAATCAGATGCAGGATCTGTATAAATATCCATGATAGCTTTACCGGCATCTATCGCTGCCCGGATAGCAATGTAAAGATAGTTCGAATAGTTCATCATCACTCATATCTATTTAGTTTCTGAATATACAAATATAATGTTTTTTTCATACAAATCAGTTCTGAGCCGAATTATTTCAAGCTATCTCCTTCCGACAACCTGTTTTTATGCATCCTGCATAACCAGATTATACTTCCAGCTGCCGATCCTGATAGCTTCCGCATGTCCGAGCCTATGGACTGCTAATATAATTATTCCTATTCAGGGGAGTTCATCACGTTTTTGTTTTCGTATTCAGAGTTTGTTTATCATCTTCCGGAGGCCTAAGGTAAACTTTTCACCCACATCAATATATAAAGTACTTCTTTATTTTCTTATTTTTGTCCGCAACAACACCCCGGTATCACAGCCGGATAAAAAATTATAGAATCATGGAGAAAGCGAATATCACGCTATACACAGTTATCGGTGATCCCGGACGTATTGTGACAGCCATTCAGGATCGTTACAAAGAAATGACAAAAGAGATCACATCAAAAAACGGAAATATCATCCTGACACTCCTGGATGACTCGAGCATTACATTCAATATCAGCCACCAGCAGGACAAACCAGATTTCATTGCCTCCCACACAGCCGGTATGGCCAATTATTTTTCTTCAGCAGAGACACCTCTGGTTGAACTGAAAGAAAATGTGCTACGTCAGATTCGCGTATTCAACTGTGTAACCGGCATTACATTCGATATAAATGACAACGAGGACCGGACGAACTATATTATCAACTGTTTATTTGCCATAGCCAACGACATAAACGGCTTCCTGCTTTATCCCAGCATGCAGATATACACCAAGGAAGGTAAGCTGTTATTCTCCATCCAGGGAGAAAGTCAGTTGACTGAATTCATTCCGATAGGCAATGCCGACCTACTCGACGGCAATCGCCCGGAAGAGTCTGAAGCCGATACGGAAAGACGCCTTCGTTCTATCTCGCTACTTAAAAAGAAAGATATTCCCTATATGGAACATTTGCGTAGTGAGGCATTGGAAAGCGAGGTCCGGTTGAAAAGCCGGGAAGAGATGGTGAAGCGAGCGGCGGCTCTGTTTGCGGTTGCCGTTTACTCGGAAGTAATATTATCCGAAGACTCAGACCGGGAAAAAGCACTCTTTTACTTTAATAAGATGGATGAGCTGTACGGTGTTAAGTCATATCTGACAGAGAAGGAAACAGCCTATATCGATGATCCGAAACCAGAACAGCAAACCTGTATTCAATTCGTTTGGCGCTACGAATGTTGCGGAGTATTGCTTTGGGCAGCCGGAGTCGTTGACGACCTTTCGTACCCATCGGAGATAATCGACGTACCTGTCCTGGCTGCGATCTTTTGGCAACACAAAGGATTACAGGATCTGTTATCTAAAGGATATTCGCGTCCGGAAACAGAAATACTGGATGCGGCAGACCTGACATTGCGTTATGATTGGGCTTGTGTGGATGCACGTATTCATGGGAAAGAAGCTCCGGGCGGCCTTGATAGCGGAATTGTTGTAGAACGTCATTATGCCTTCAACTGGATCATCGGAGCGAATAACGCTGCCAATTGGGATGAGATCCAACCGAATACTTGATAAACTTTTATTTCAAATAATCTCTTTTTAAGATATGAATAAGATCAAAACAGGATTAGCTGCTTACGGAATGTCGGGACAGGTATTTCATGCTCCATTCATAAATGCCAACCCGCATTTTGAATTGACGGCTATCTCCGAGCGTAGCAAAGATCTGGCTAAAGAACGTTATCCACAGGCATATATCGTTCGTAGTTTCGACGAACTGCTTACAGTGGATGACCTGGAACTGATCGTGATAAACACGCCAGACAGTTCTCATTATGAATATGCACGCCGGGCATTGGAAGCCGGAAAGAACGTACTTGTAGAAAAGCCGTTCACAACAACCGTAGAACAGGCAAACGAGTTGGTTACCCTTGCCGCAGAAAAGAAATTAAGCCTGAGTGTCTACCAGAATAGAAGGTGGGATAGTGATTTCCTGACAATCAAAGAAATATTGCATAAAAACTTATTGGGACATCTGGTTGAATTCGAATCCACTTTCCCTCGTTTCCGCAATTTCATCAAACCGGGAACATGGAAAGAAACAGGAGAAGCCGGAGGAGGTATAACATATAATCTTGGAGCACATCTGATTGATCAGGCTGTGCAATTGTTCGGTATGCCGGAGGCTGTATTTGCTGACATAGCGATTTTACGTGAGGGTGGCATGGTAGACGATTATTTCATCATTCATCTGCTTCGCCCCTCCCTGGCACCCAACATAAAGATAACACTCAAAGCCAGCTACCTGATGTGTGAACGTGAACCGAGGTTTATGCTTCACGGAACAAATGGTTCGTATGTAAAATATGGGCTCGACAGGCAGGAAGCGGATCTGACAGATGGGCTCACTCCCGATATGCCTCATTGGGGTGAAGAAGAGAAAGAACTGTGGGGAGTACTTCATACAGACAATAACGGCATGGATGTAAGAGAGAAATATCCAAGCCTTCCGGGAGACTACGGTGCTTTGTACGAGAATATTTACCAGCATATCCGAAATGGTGAGCCTTTGCTAAGTGATGCACGCGAAGTGGTAGATGTGATCCGTTTGATTGAAGCAGCCTGGGAAAGCAGCAGATCAGGAAAAGTGATTAAGCTGTTCTAGTGAAATTATCATATATTGTGATAATTTATTCGCACATATTATGCGAGTATTTTATCACAATATATGACAAAAAGATTCCGTGCCCACCCTTTCTATTTCTTTACTGCTGAAATCAGTAACATCATTGGCCTGCGGAGTTCGTCACGCATTCCCGGGATAGTATCCAGTAAAGCAGCATCAGGTTCCGGTTCTATCAGGCCGGTGATTTCAAAGCCAGCCTGGATAAGACTGTTTACGTAGGTTGTTAGTGTCTTATGATATTTAATGACCTCTTCGCCAAGAAAAACCGCGTTTCTTTTTCCTTCCGTGAAATAACGATCGACCGGCCAATGAAGAATATTATCTGCCTGATCACGATACCAATCTTGTGTTCCGTAAGCTGTAAAGATGGGATGTTCTACTGAAAAGACAAAAGCTCCCCCTTGGGTCAGACACTTATGTACATTCCGGCAAACATCACCGAATGACTCCAGATAATGAAAAGTCAGCGAACTTATCACCACATCATATGCTTCCGGCTGATAATCGAAATCCTCCACAGCCATACATTTATATTCTATCAGAGGAGAAGCATTTCTTTTCTGCGCTTCTTCCAGCATCTTTTCCGAAATATCGATTCCTAAAGCTGATACGGCACCATTCTCTACCGCATACCGGCAATGCCAACCAAAGCCACATCCGAGATCCAATAAACGCTTTCCCCGGAAGTCGGGTAACATCGTTTTCAATACATGCCATTCACCAGCCCCTCTCAAGCCATCCACCGAACGCGACATCTGGCTGTACTGGTTGAAAAATTGTTCATCATCATACTTATTCTCTTTCATAAATCCTCTTTTTACTGTTTTGGCAAAGGTAATCCAAAAACAGGCTCTTTAGCTGCTAGCTGCAATTATATTTTGACAACAATCTAGCCATTTATATAGATTTTTATCGTAAATTTGCGACGATTCTCTCATTTTAATAAGCAGAGAACTCATTGCAATAACCAATTTTACATGTAATGAAACAAGACAAGATCATTTTCGACATCATTGAGAAAGAACATCAGCGCCAGTTGAAAGGTATCGAGCTGATTGCTTCTGAAAACTTTGTGAGCGACCAGGTGATGCAAGCCATGGGAAGCTGTCTGACCAACAAATACGCCGAAGGTTATCCCGGTAAGCGTTATTATGGAGGTTGTGAAGTTGTAGACCAGAGCGAAACCATCGCTATCGAACGGTTGAAACAAATCTTCAATGCTGAATGGGCAAACGTTCAGCCGCACTCAGGGGCACAGGCTAATGCAGCCGTATTCCTGGCAGTACTTAATCCTGGGGACACATTCCTCGGCTTAAACCTGTCACATGGTGGTCACCTCTCTCATGGTTCTCCAGTAAACAGTTCAGGTATTTTATATAGAGCTACAGAATATAATGTTAAAGAAGACACCGGACGTGTAGACTACGACCAGATGGAAGAAGTTGCACTACGTGAAAAACCTCGTTTGATCGTAGGTGGCGGTTCTGCTTACTCACGCGAGTGGGACTACAAACGTATGCGCGAAATCGCCGACAAAGTAGGTGCTCTGTTGATGATCGACATGGCCCACCCTGCCGGTCTTATCGCAGCTGGTTTGCTGAACAATCCGCTGGAATATGCTCATATCGTAACATCAACTACCCATAAGACTTTACGTGGTCCGCGTGGTGGTATCATCCTTTTAGGCAAAGATTTCGAAAACCCATGGGGAAAGAAGACTCCGAAAGGCGAGATCAAGAAAATGTCTCAATTACTGGACTCGGCTGTATTCCCGGGTATCCAGGGAGGTCCGCTGGAACACGTGATCGCCGCTAAAGCCGTAGCTTTCGGTGAAGCGTTGGAGCCGGAATATAAAACATATCAGGCTCAGGTTAAAGCAAATGCAGCTGCGATGGCAAAAGCTTTTATCGATAAAGGTTATAAGATCATTTCCGATGGTACGGACAATCATAGCATGTTGATCGACCTGCGCAAGAAGTTCCCGGAACTGACAGGTAAGGTTGCAGAAAAAGCATTGGTTGCAGCTGACATCACAGTAAATAAGAACATGGTTCCGTTCGACAGTCGTTCGGCTTTCCAGACTTCAGGTATCCGTGTCGGTACTCCGGCTATCACTACCCGTGGTGCCAAAGAACCGCTGATGGCTGAAATCGTGGAATTGATCGATACAGTTCTTTCTGCCCCTGAATGTGATAAAACAATCACTGCTGTTCGCGAAAAAGTGAACAGTATCATGAAAGAATATCCTATCTTCGCATGGTAAAACACATTGTATAGGGGTTGCTTAAAAACACAGCTCCTATACATTATATTATATATACACCGTATAAGCGGCACAAATTCCTGTTTAACCGGTATAAATACCGGGACGACCGCTAGGGCCGCCCCTACGAAAAACAAAATACACAATTATCAATAAACTTATCATTTAAAACATGAAGAAGCTCGTTTCAATGTGTGCAGGCGCAGCACTATGTATTCTTGCGTCATGCAGTGAAGGGCCTACAAAGCAGATGCCTTACAACCAGGGTATCAATGTAATTCCCATACCTGTAAGTCTAACTCAGAACGAAGGAGTCTTTAAAATCGGTAAAAACATGGCTTTCCAGGCTTCCACTCCGGAAGCAAAGATTGTTGCTGAATTTTTTGCCTCTAAAATGAACCTGGCCACAGGTTATCAGGTAACAGTCGGAGATAAAGAAGTATCTAATGGCATTTCTTTAATCATCGACGAATCACTGGACGTAAACAACGAAGGCTATACACTCGACGTGACTGCTAATGGTGCAACTGTAAAAGCTAAAACTCCGCAGGGATTATTCTACGGTATGCAAACATTCATGCAATTATTGCCCGCAGAAATCGAAAGCCCGGTTGTTGTAAGCGGTATTGCATGGACCACCCCGTGTGTTTCCGTAAAAGACGAACCTCGTTTCGAATACCGTGGCTTTATGCTTGACCCTTGTCGTCATTTTATTCCGGTTGAAAACGTAAAGAAACAGATCGACGCATTGTCTTTATTCAAGATCAACACAATGCACTGGCATTTAACAGACGACCAGGGTTGGCGCGTTGAAATCAAGAAATATCCGAAACTGACTGAAATCGGTTCAAAACGTATCGAAGGCGAAGGAACTGAATATGGAGGTTTCTATACCCAGGAAGAGATCAAGGAAGTTGTGAAATATGCAGCCGACCGTTTCATAACTGTTATTCCCGAACTGGAACTGCCGGGACACGAAATGGCTGCTATCGCTGCTTATCCCGAGCTGTCCTGTAAAGGCGAACAAGGTACTCCGCGTATCATCTGGGGCGTTGAAGATATCGTTATGTGTGCCGGCAAGGAAGAATCATTCAAGTTCCTGGAAGATGTGATCGACGAGATTGCTCCGATGTTCCCTAGCGAATATTTCCATATCGGAGGCGACGAATGTCCGAAAATCAGCTGGAAAGAATGTCCGCTTTGTCAGAAACGGATCAAAGAAGAAGGTTTGAAAGGCAACAAACAACATAGTGCGGAAGAACGTCTGCAAAGTTATTTCGTACAACGGATGGAGAAATATCTGGCTGAAAAACACGGTAAAAAAATCATCGGTTGGGATGAAATCCTGGAAGGCGGACTTGCTCCTTCTGCAACCGTAATGTCATGGCGTGGTGAAGCAGGAGGTATCGCTGCTGCCAATATGGGACATGATGTGATCATGACTCCGGGAAGCGGCGGCATGTATCTCGACCAATATCAGGGAGATGCTAAGATCGAACCGGTAACTATCGGCGGATACGCTACGATTGAAAAAGTTTATAACTACAATCCGGTTCCCGACACATTGGTTGCAACAGGCAAAGCTCAACATATTAAAGGTGTTCAATGCAACAACTGGTCTGAATACATGTATAATACAGATTTGATGGAATATCGTATGTATCCGCGTATGCTCGCTTTATCTGAAATCGGATGGAGCCCACTTAACCGCAAAGACTACAAGGATTTCGAACGCAGACTGGATAATGCACTGGTTCGCCTGGATGCACACAATATCAACTATCATATTCCGCAACCGGAACAGCCGAAGGGCTCTACCAATTTTGTTGCGTTCACTGATAAAGCATCTCTTGAATTTAAGACTACACGTCCTATCAAGATGGTATATACGATCGACGGAACAGAACCGACTGCCGAATCAACCGTTTACTCTGCTCCTATCGAATTCACCGAATCCGGCATACTGAAAATCCGTTCTGTTTTGCCTTCCGGTAAAATGAGCAAGACTCGTACGATCGCAGTAGAAAAACAGGCATTGGCCCCAGCTAAGGAAGTGACTAAGACAACTCCGGGACTGGAAATGCAGGTTACCGACGGTATGTTCCTTGAATCATCCAAACTGGCTGACATTAAGGAATGGAAGAAGTCAACAATGAAAGATCTTCGTGAGCTTACCAGTGTTGTTAAGAGCAGCGAGTCTATGAGAGGTGTAAAACAATATGCCGCTATTGCAACCGGCTATGTAAATATCCCGGAAGATGGCGTATATTATCTCTCTTCGGATAACGAAGAAGTTTGGATCGATGGTAAACTGCTTATCAATAACGGCGGTGAAGTGAAACGTTTCTCACGTCACGACACATCTGTTGCATTGGCTGCCGGTTTACACGAAATCAAAGTTGTATTCCTTGGACACATCATCGGTGGCTGGCCTTCTAACTGGAATGACGGTAGCGTGAAACTACGTAAAGCGGATGCGGATAAATTCACTCGCATTACTCCGGAAATGCTGGTACATTAATTGAGAAATTGCTTCTTACGCCTAAGAAACCCCTTTCAAACGTTTAAAGTGGGTTTCTTAGATGTAAGAAAGCTGTTTTAAATGGTGAAAGTTCATTTCTTAGGCCTAGGAAATGAACTTTCACCATTTAAAAGCCATTTCCTAGGCCTAAGAAACCTACATTAAACGTTTGAAAACCGTTTCTACGAAGTCAGGAACCAACTTCCACCATTTAAACGAAGTTCCCGGATTTGTTTAGTCAATCTGCAGCTTTATGATCGTGATCGAGTTCGGAGGAAATGAATAGACCATCGGGCCTCCCAAAGAAAAAGATATTTCTTTCTGTACGGGAACGATCTTTTCCGGTTCTAAGAATGTATTACGCCCCAAAGGATCCCCTGTCAGTTGAATAATCTCCGCATTGTTCTTTACACTGACACCTTTTATATCCAACTCCGTTTTTTCTTCATGGCGGGTCGTGTTTATCACCTTCAGCAGTATCACATTCATTTCTTTATCCCAGGTCGCAACAGAAACCAGCGATGGTAGCGGAGGTAATACGACCTCGTATATCTGTTTTCCATCCACATAACAACTGATAGTCTCATCCTTGCAGACTATTTTTATATCATACCAGCGATTGCTTTCAAAAGAATGAGTGCGGGGAGAACATAACGTATCTTTCACCGCACCCGACTGACGATATAACTCACAGGAGCCGGGAGCAATCGACAATGCTATATGATCATTTGCCTCTCCATCTTTACCATTATCACGAACACGAAGTTGAATTTGTCCGCTGCCTTTCGTTCGCCTGATCCGCATAGACAATGTATAGTCGTGAGCCGTCGAATCTCCCATTAACAAATAATTCCAACGGTTAGGAACCGGAATAAGTCTTCCCTCTTTTACATCCCAGCCCCCACTTTTTACGGTAGCATCAGTGACAGGTTTATCATCGATTCGCACATCCTCAAAATCATAACTGTTATCAAACAACTCTATCGAAGCACGGCCGAATGTCACCTGTGGACGACTATAGGTATCAACTTCTGTTTTCAGCAATTCATCTCCCCGGTTATTTGCAAACATCTGCATCATATAAAAAGACGGCGATCCCACCACCTGGCGGTTATTGAATGAAAGAACAGGATACCGTTGAAATTCGTAATTCACATTGCCCAATACCGGAGCATATGCCAGACGCTTCACAACTTCCGGACTATTTTCGACTCCGGCAAGGAAACAGGCCTCTCCTATCGCTGCACGCAGAGTCCCTTGTAAAGAAGCGTCTCCCATACTGAACTCACCGATAAAAATAGCTGGGAATCTCCGCAGATACTGCCCGGTCTCATACCTGTTATGATTGGCTATCAGGAAATCTTCTCCCGAATAAAAATGATAATCAGTCCATTCAGTCCGGAGCTGTCCGGGTATCGCAGCACTTTTGATAACTGTTATCTCCGGATAGGCTTCATTGATCGCTTTTTTGAAAAGTTCAAAACGTTTGGAATATTCCTGTCCGTAGTTCTCACTTCCGATCTCTACATATTTCAAATTGAAAGGTTCCGGATGCCCTGATTTGGCACGCATAGCACCCAAAGTCGAATCGACAGGTGCATTGGCATATGCTATTGCATCCAAAGCATCCTGCACTAATTTATTCATGGCTGTTATATCTTCATAACGCGGACGACGGCTTTGGCTCGTTACTCCGCTGTTAATCACATATAAAGGCTCGGCTTTCAAATCTTCGCACATCTGAAGATATTCGTGGTAGCCCATTCCATTCGTCGAACCATAAGCCCATATATTCCAGAAATGTTTACGCTCGGAAATATCTCCAACCGTTTCACGCCAAACAGGATACGTCCCGGCAGTATACCCTTCCACAAAACTTCCTCCCGGAAAACGGATAAATTGAGGCTTCAGTGAAGCAATCTTTTCCATAAGATCAGGACGCAAGCCATTAGGCCGGTCATTCCATGTTTTCTGTGGAAATAATGAAACAACATCCAGCCAGAAAACGGCAGAACTATCTGAAGTAATTGCAAGAACTGCATTATCCGTATCCTCTGTTGCAGTAAAGGTATGTTTGTATTTTCTCCATCCGAAAGCTGTAGATATTTTAAAAACATCACTCAATGTCGATTCAACCATCGAATCAGACAAGGCTATATTTATTGTTTTTGGAGTTATTGTCGCCCCTTTCATATATAACGACAAATCATATTTCTCCCCTTTACGTATGGAAAGCCCGTTATACCCTGTAGCAACAACCCCTCCTCTGCCAGACTCAGGAGTTACAGAGGCAGACACCAACAAGGAACGACGATTTTTATCATTGATCAGCTCCTTATTATCCGGCCACATATAAGTACCGGCAGAAATACGACGCCATCCCGGAACGGAATCCAAACGCATAAAAGGAATAGTCCAGCCATTAGGCGTGATCAAAACATTACGGTTCGCATCATATGGGCAGTTCAGAGGAGGTACGCTTTCTTCAAAACTACGGTTTTGTATCATTTCCGCATAAATACCTCCTTCAACGGCATGATTAATTTCTTCAATAGTCAATCCATACAAATCCTTATTAACAGGTACGGAAAAACCTTCTACATCAACTGTTATTGAAGAAGTAACAGGCATTTCCGGCTGACATCCGGAAGACAAAAAAACAAGTATTACACTTATACTTAATATCTTAATGGGTATATTCATATCAATATTTATCAAATCAAAAGCACGATAGAATTTCATCCTGCAAACTTAAAGAATAAATTTCATATATATAGTTCTTTATAATAAAGAGTATTTGGCTGTAAAAACCTTTGAAATTTATATGCTTTCTCAAATTATTGTCTTATTTTTGTGCTGTAGAGAAAACAAAAAACTGCAATATATACAAAAAAGCATGAAGAAGTCGATTCTTTTGGTTGATGATAAGCCTGAGATAGCGAAGATTATAATGCTCTATCTGTCCTCATTATATGATGTCAGATATGAAGAGAATCCTATTAAAGCAATCGCATGGCTCAATGAAGGTAACATACCGGACGGAATTATTTCCGACCTTAATATGCCGGAGATGAACGGAGAGGAGTTTTTATGTTATTTAAAAGCAAATGCACTTTTCAGTCATATCCCTGTACTGATTCTATCGAGCGTAGAAAGCAGTTCTAACAGAATACGTCTATTTGAGGAAGGCGCAGAAGATTTTATTCTGAAGCCTTTTAACCCGGAAGAATTAAGGGTAAGGGTTAAAAGGTTATTGAGATAAATAATAAACACACTAGGGTTAAATTAAACTTGTATGGAGTACATTTTTTGGGGGAATAATATTCCTTTAGCTGCTCATTTGCGGGAAACTCTGCAGTGCAAAATTTCCGAATGTATCACTTTCCTGCAAATAAAATCAAGTTTATCCTCTATAGGAGAAATTGATTTCTGCGTATTTCTTGAAAGACAGGAAATGATGACAGATATACCTACAATTACTCAGCTTCATAAGTTATATCCTGACTTATATATTATTCTAATTAGTGACAACCTAAAAAAAGAAGATAAGATACCTTATCTGAAAGCAGGTGTTGATTGTATGATCTCTAAGGAATCGTCAAAGGAGGACTTACAAAAATTACTATCCGTTATTATTGATTTCAAGAAAAAAACCAAAAATAAACAGATAGAACAGATATCTTCTTTAGCAGAGTTCAAACTACCTATATGGAAACGAGCATTTGATATTATGGCTTCTTCCACAGCTATCCTTATGCTATCTCCCATATTAATAACGACAGCTTTTCTCATCAGATTAGAGAGTAATGGTAAAATTGTGTACAAATCGAAACGTGTCGGTAGCAACTATAAAATTTTTGATTTTTATAAATTCCGTTCAATGTATTCGGACGCAGATAAGCGACTTGCTGAATATAAAAAACTGAATCAATATACTAAAGAAACGACTGAAGAAGAATCTTTGATGTCTTCTTCAACTCCTGGGATATCCCAGGAGACACCTCCGACTGATAATGACCGGGATGTCCTTCTATTTTCCGATAACTTAAGTACATCCGAAAACAATTACTTGAAAACGAAGCGAGATGAGCGTTCCAACGCTTTTTTCAAAATAGAAAATGACCCACGTATAACCCATATCGGTCATATCATTAGAAAATATAGTATAGATGAACTTCCGCAACTGTTCAATATATTAAAAGGTGATATGTCTGTTGTGGGGAATCGTCCTCTCCCCCTTTATGAAGCAGAACTACTTACCAGCGATGAATATGTAAAACGCTTCATGGCACCCGCCGGCCTAACAGGACTTTGGCAAGTTGAGAAACGCGGTGATGCAGGAAAGATGTCTGCCGAGGAACGGAAACAACTGGATATCAAGTATGCGAAAGAATTTTCTTTTCGGATGGATATGAAGATTATTTTCAAAACGTTTACAGCTTTCATTCAAAAGGAGAATGTATAAACTTTATAAGTTATGAAGTCATTTTTAATCGTATCATTTCTTCTTATTAACATTTTGTATAGTTTCGGACAAAAAGATGTGAATACTGAAACTATAGATAATATTCTCAATAAGTCCGAAAAAGTTGAATTACCTCCTCTTTCTGTCTTTTTAGAGTCCGTATATGAACATCCGTCAATCCAAATATATGAGGCCAAACGTGATGAAGAACGAGAAACACTAAAAGAGACTCAGACTAAATGGTTAAACTATTTTCGTGTAAGTGGCATGTACCAATATGGAAAAATTGCAGCTCTTTCTAAAGATAATGGAGGGACCGAAGATTTACTATATACATTTAATAGTAAAGCACAAAATCAATATAATATAGGTATGGTTCTATCCATACCCATTGGCGATTTATTTGGACAAAGACATAAAACACAAGCTCAAAAAGCACGGCTCCGTCAAATAGAATATCTCTATGAAACCTCCGTCGAAGAACGAAAACTTAAAATATTGGAAGCGTACAATCAAGTAGTAGAACAACTGGCAACCTTAAAGGCCAAATCGGATGCAGCCGCTTTATACAATGCACAAATGAAAATATCAGAACAAGATTTTATTAATGGTAAAATCGATATTATTTCACTTTCACTAGAGCGAAGCAGAAGATCGGACGCTGTAGTTTCCTATCAGGAAGGTCGAGCATCTTTACATAATTCGATTACGTTACTCGAAATGCTTACAAACGTAAAAATAATAAACAGATGATATGGATATAACCCTTTACATATCACGTTTTTTATACCGAATCAGACATCAAGTTATATTCGGTAGTTTAGCTGTTACGTTATTAGTAGGTTATTTTACGCAATTCCTACCTAAAACATATACAGTAAATACATCTATTTTTACAGGAATAGCATCCAATACAGGTTTAGACAGTGAAGATAAACCGGACAGAAATGCACAAAATAATACATTTGATAATTTGATCAACCTCACAAAAGCTAAAGGAACACTAGAAAAAGTTTCCTTACGGCTATTTGCTTTGAATATGATCCATGGTGATGCTACGACTGATAATCTATACATTACAGCCAAGAACTTCAAGGAACTGCAAAAGACCGTTCCGGAAGACGTGAAAAAATTAATAGACAAAAGCTCTTTAGAAAAAACAATAAAAAACCTCGAAGCTTACAAACAAGCTGTTCCTGGCAATTTTTTATATGGTCTATTTAACTGGTATCATCCCAATTATAGTTATGCAGCATGTAAAAATGTCGTTGTTGCACGACTCAATAACAGTGATCTGATTGAAATTTCTTTTAAGTCAAATGATCCTGGCATTGCCATGAACACTGTTAAGCTAATTAATGATGAACTTATAAAAGCTTATGATGAAATACGTTACAAAGCAGCAAATGATGTCATAAAATATTATGAAGATCAATTAGCTACTTTACGTCTTCAATTAGATAACATGGAGAATTCGCTTACCACCTTCAACACAGATAACGGAGTTATTAATTATGGAGAACAAACCAAAGCTATCGCTCTAGCTTATACTAATTATGAAGATAGGTATGAAGCCACATTAAGAGAATACGAAAGTTCGAATCGTTTGATACAACAGTTAGAACAACAGATGAATATTCGCTCCAAACTATTTCAAACAAATACAGAATTTATTGCAGCATTAGATAGTATATCCTATTTCAATGAAAAGATAACCGAAATAGAGACCTTTAATGCTGAATCAGCAACGACAAAAAACAAACAGCTTGAAAAATATAAGTCTGATTTAAAAAACACAGAGAAAAAGATAGAGCAGTTATCTGATGAAATTAATGAACACAAATATTCTAAAGAAGGAGTTGCTATCGAAAATATGGTTAATCATTGGTTGGCCGAGGTGATCCGTAACACAAAAGCAAAAGCAGAACTAAAGATATTAGATAACCGAAGAAAAGACTTTGTAGAACAGTATAAAAGATTTTCCCCTGTTGGTACTCAGATTAATCGTAAAGAACGAGAAATTCATATTACCGAAGAATCTTATTTAGAAACACTACACGCTTTAAATATGGCCAAGTTGAAGCAAAAAAACATTCAGCTGACATCAGCCACATTAAATGCAGTGACTCCTCCTACATATCCTTTATCCAGTGATAAAAGCAAGAGAAGTTTATTTACACTGGTTGCTTGTCTTGGGAGTATTATTTTTATCATCGGATGTAACTTAGTCGTAGAACTTTTGGATCGAACACTGAGAGACGCCGAGCGCACCCAACGACTTACCGGGACTTCTGTTTTAGGAGCTTTCACCGGAAATACACAATTAAAATACCGTGGTTACATAAAAGCTTGTAACCGAATTTCTGCTGCTTATGCATGTAATCGGATGAATCAATATTTACATCCAGAAAAAACAACATATATCAATTTACTAAGTATAGAAAGTCGGGAAGGGAAAAGTTTTGTTGCCGATTACCTGATAGATAATTGGCAAGATCAGGGGTTGAAAGTTCGTCATTTAAAAATCGGAGAAGATCTTCCTAATGATTGCTCCTTTCTGTTGACTTCCGGATATGACGCTTTACTTTCCAAGGAAGAAGAAAGGCCGGATATATTACTTCTGGAACTTCCTGCTGTACAAAATAATAGTTTACCAGCTTCTCTATTGCGTCAAGCTGACGTAAATCTATTAATTGCAAATGCATGCAGAAGTTGGAAACAGAGCGATCAAACATTTCTGAATCATCTGAAAGAGATGGCAACGACAGCTCCATTTTATATTTACCTGAACAATGCCACTCGCGAAACAGTAGAAGAATTTACAGGGCAACTACCACCTTATACTTCTATGCGAACATTAGCTAACAGGCTTATATATATGGGACTTACGGCACAGAACACAGCAATCAAATAGAATTTAATATTAAAATAATAATGACAAACCTGTTGAGTAAAATAAATTTATTTCAGCTAATCCTTATTTTAGGACTGGCAGGAATTGCATTATCTATACTCACAGGAAATTTAATACTGTCAATCGCAATTATTTCACTGCCCCTATTATTTGTTATGTCCATACAAATTCTTAAATATCCAATATTAATACTTTATACCATATTTACATTAAACTATTTTATTTTAGGTGTTGGACGCTATGTAGAATTAAACGGAGTAAGTTTTCTCATGGATATACTTATGGCGATAGCCTTAATTCTAATTATTACCCATACTGCTCTATCTAAAAATGTGGATTGGAAGCCAGCCAACAATATACTCACCGCAGGAACTGCTATTTGGATGCTTTACTGCTTGGCTGAAATAGCTAATCCATCGGGTATGGTAAATGCCTGGGTATTATCAAGAGGCCTCGTTATAAATGGATTTATCATAACTGTATTGACATCTGTTTACTGTGCCCGATATAAATCGGTAAAGACATTATTATTTTTACTGTCCATCTTTTCACTTATGGCCGTTCTCAAATGTTTTCAGCAAAAATATATTGGATTTGACTATGCAGAGAGTAAATGGTTAAGAAATGGAGGAGCATTGACGCACCTGATCGGCACGGGAACCCGATATTTCTCTTTTTTTACTGATGCCGGTAATTTTGGCTCCAATATGGGAGCAGCAGGAGTAATTTTTGGTATTGTAGCTATTTCTTCCCAACGGTCTACAACCAAAATATATTATAGTATTGTCGCTATCTGCAGTCTATATGCCATGCTGTTATCAGGTACGCGAGGAGCAATGATCGTACCTTTAGGTGGCCTTGCATTATATACAATAATCAGTAAAAACGTCAAAAGCATGGTTATAGGAAGTATCACCTTAATGCTTATCTATATATTTTTCGCATTCACAATGATCGGACAAGGGAATGCACAAATACGCAGAATGCGTACAGCTTTTAGACCTTCCGAAGATGCATCTTTCAATGTTCGAAAAGAAAATCAAAAAGTATTAGCTGATCATTTAAAAGACAAACCCTTTGGAGAAGGCCTGGGCTTATCTGGCGTGGAAAATCAAAAAACATCCATACGACTCACAACCCTTATACCTCACGATTCGTGGTATGTAAAGATATGGGTAGAGACCGGTGTTGTCGGTATAATACTTTATCTGGGAATGTTATATATAGCCATTGCCCGAGGTGCTTATATACTAATGTTTAAAATACGAAACCAAGAGCTCAAAGGTATTCTAACCGGTTTGCTATGTGGTATTACCGGACTACTCCTAAGTGCCTATGGCAATGCATTCTGGGGGCAATATCCAACTCATATTATTGCTTTTATGGGATTGTCGCTCGTATTAAAAGGTGAATATTTCGATAAAGAACTGGTCGTTGCACAGCCAGAACAAACAATAAAACAAGTCGTGATACAAAACAAATGATATACTATGGATCAAATTAATCAATTAATAATGACCTGGGTTCAGAATGAAGACTCTATTTATAGAATAATAGATGCTATTCTATTCTTGCTTTTCTTGATAGCAGTACTTTATTTGCTGATTTTTGCAATATTCTCTCTTAAAAAACGCAAAAATACATATCCACCGGCACGCAAGAGATATCGCTTTGCTGTACTTTTCCCATGCTATATGGAAGATGAAGTGATACTAAATTCCGTAAACTCTTTTTTCGATCAGGAATATCCCCGCGAACTATATGATGTTATCGTCATATCCGACCGAATGACAGAAGAGACAGACCAGGCACTTCGAAATCTTTCAGCTCTGGTTGTAAAAGCAGATAGTCCTCAAAGTACCAAAACCAATGCACTCAGAAGAGCCATTAGATACATAGAAGAAGAAAAACGTACTTATGATATTGCCGTTGTTTTAGATGCGGATAATCTGGTGGATCTTGATTTTCTTGATAAGATAAACGATGCCTTTTATTCTGGCTGTATGGTGGTACAAACCCATCGTGTAGCAAAAAACAGAAATACAAGTATTGCTGTTCTGGATGCTGTTAGTGAAGAAATAAATAACTCTATTTTCAGAAAAGGCCATACGGAACTAGGCTTTTCATCTGCATTAATCGGTTCAGGAATGGCTTTTGACTACCAATTATTTAAAGAATATATGCAAACGGCTAGTTCTATCGGAATAGATAAAAACCTTGAAAAGTCACTGCTAAAGAATTACATTTTTATAGAGTATTTGGAAACTGTTTTTACATATGATGAAAAAGTAAAACAAAAAGCAGATTTCTATAATCAACGCCGTCGCTGGCTGGCCACTCAATTTTACAATCTGTTCTCCGGCCTTGGTCATATATTGATAGCCATACTAAAAGGCAACTGGGATTATGTAGATAAACTATTCCAATGGATGATGCCCCCCCGCATAATGTTATTCGGACTTATCACACTTATAGCTATTGGCATGACGTGGATAAATTGGGCTCTGTCGGTTAAGTGGTGGGGATTACTACTACTACTTTGCATAACATTCAGTATCGCTGTACCTAATTATCTGGTAGATAACAAATTTAAAAAAGCGATACTTAGTATTCCTCTTTTATTCATTTTGATGCTTTTCAACCATTTTAGGATGAAAGGAGCAACTAAAGAGTTTATTCATACCAAACATTCTTCAAAATAAGCATTATGAAAATAGCGATTGAAGCCCAGCGTATCTTCCGAACCAACAAGCATGGTATGGATTTTGTAGTACTTGAAGCTATCCGTGAACTTCAAAAGATAGACAAAGAAAATGAATATTTTATTTTTGTCAGTCCAGGTGAAGATCGATGTTTACAGGAATCGGATAATGTACATATTATTGAAGTGAATTGCCCCACTTATCCATTGTGGGAACAATTGGCCTTACCCAATGCTGTAGCTAAAGTAAAGCCTGATTTATTACATTGTACCAGCAATACAGCTCCAATTTACAGTAGTTGCCCTTTAATACTAACTCTTCACGACATTATATTCCTGGAGCCCCGTCAAAGCGGCAATAAATCATGGTACCAGAATATGGGGTGGTATTATCGGCGAATAGTAGTTCCCCGTATACTCAACAAATGTAAAAGAATCATCACTGTTTCCCATTTTGAAAGTAATCGGATACAAGAGGCTTTATGTCTTTCCCCTAAGCAGATTATAGCTGTATATAATGGGTACAGTAAACACTTTAAACCACTGGAAGATACAATTTCTGTAACTAACAAATATATTAAGTCGGATCAATTTCTTTTCTTTTTAGGAAATACCGACCCTAAAAAAAATGTGCCTCGTACATTAAAAGCATATAGCCTTTATCTTGAACGTTCGGGGAAAAAACTTCCATTACTGATTGCCGATCTGAAAGAAGATAAACTTGATGCTATTCTGATAGAGCAACAGATAGAACAAATCAAGCCCTACCTCTCCTTTCCCGGTTATATACCCAATACTGATTTGGCCTATTTGTATAGTGGTGCTTCTGCTTTTCTATATACCTCGCTTCGGGAAAGCTTTGGTATACCCATGCTGGAAGCTATGGCCTGTGGAACACCGGTCATAACAAGTAATACTTCCGCCATGCCGGAAATTGCAGGAGAAGGTGGTATCCTTGTCAATCCGTTCAGTGAAGAAAATATAGCTGATATGTTATTAAAGCTGGAGAACGATTCGGTTTTTTACAAAGAGCAGGTAGAGTATGGCCTGGAACGCGTAAAGCATTTTTCCTGGGAAGACACGGCCCGCCAGCTACAGCATATATATAAACAAGTAATAAAATCTAATAACTAAACTATCATATGGAAAATCAGAATTTTATCATAACAAGTTTACAGCCATGGGACTTAGAAATAGGTAGCACAATAAAAAATACAGCACTAGAGCTTTCTAAAAAGAACCGGGTAATGTATATCAATACACCTATGGATTATACAACTTGGCTGAGAGGAGACAAAAACGCAGCATATAAACATCGTATGGAGGTCATAAAAAAACGCGTTTCGAATATTCGGCAAATTAATGAAAATATGTGGGTAATCGACTGTCCTTTCTTACTATATCCAGTAAGTAAACTTCCTACAACCTGGCTATTTGATTATATAAACCGGATTAATAATAAAAAAATAGCAAAACTCATTTTAGAAACAACAACCATATTAAATTTTAAGAATGCAATACATATCATTGACACTGATATATATAGAAGTTTATATTTGAAAGAATTAATCAATCCTAAATTATCAGTTTATTATTGCCGTGATTACGTAATCACCAAAGCTTATTGGAAAAAAAACGGTACACGCCTGGAGCCAATAATTGCTGCAAAAGCGGATCTCGTACTTACGAACTCAACTTTTTTTTCTGAAAGATTTAAACAACATAATCCTAATACTTACGCGATCGAGACCGGAGTTAATTTAGAATTATATAACATATCAAGAAATTATATTATACCTAATGATTTACAATCCATTCCGCACCCTATAGTAGGATATGTAGGCAATATAAACGGTCGCCGACTTGATAGCGATCTTTTGTTATATTTGGCACAGCAACGTCCTCAATATAATTTTGTCTTTGTTGGATTTGAGGATAAGCATTTTAGCCAACACCTACTCCATCAACAAAAGAATGTATACTTTCTAGGTAAAAAATCAACAAATGTACTTCCGGATTATATTTACGGATTCGATATTTGCATCAATCCCCAAATTGTCAATGAGATCACTGAAGGAAATTACCCTTTAAAAATAGATGAATACCTGGCTATGGGAAAACCGATTGTAGCAACCCGTACTCACACGATGAAGGATGTTTTCAGTGAATGGGTCTTTTTAGCCTCTGACAAATCTGAATACTTACTTGCAATGGATTCGGCAATGGAGGAAATCAACAACACCAATAAGAATAAGGGACGTGTAGCATTCGCACATACTCATAGTTGGGAAAACTCTGTTCAAAAAATTTATAATTGTATTTCTAATTCAATAAAGAATGGAACTCCTATACAAAATAAAACGTTATGAGAAGCTAAAACCATTTCTGGTCTGGCTTATTTCTCCCAAACGCAATCCTAAACCACGTTGGTGGGTCAGATGGTTTGTGACTCCTTTTATTTTCAAAAAAGGTAAAGGGGCAATGATTCGTAGTAAAGCTCGCTTGGATATATTCCCCTGGCATCGATTTTCAATGGGTGCGTATGCAACAATAGAAGATTATGCAATAGTTGCAAATGGTGTTGGTGATTTGATTATAGGTGATCAAGTCAGAATTGGTGTCGGTTCTGCCGTACTTGGACCTGTTACCTTGAAATCTGGATGCGGACTAGGGCAACATGTATTTATATCAGGTTTTAACCATGAATATAAAGATCCTAATACGAATTCTAAATTCCAAGGGTTGGAAAAAAAACCGGTTATTATAGAAGAAGATACTCATATCGGTTCTAATGCTGTAGTTGTAGCTGGAGTACACATCGGGAAACGCTGTCAAATTGGTGCTGGAAGTGTAGTAACCAAAGATGTTCCAGATTATTGTATTGTTGGCGGTAATCCTGCCCGCATCTTAAAACAATATGATTTTGATAAGAAAGAATGGATAAGAATTCCAAAAGTTTAAATAAAATGGTATCTATTATAACCATCAATTACAACGGATATAAAGAGACATGTGAACTTATTGAGTCATTTCATAGAGTGGAAACTTATCCCTACGAACTCATTGTAGTAGATAATGCCTCTAAAGAAGATGAAGGTAAGTTGCTCAAGGAAAAATATCCGGATATAATCGCTGTTTACAGTGATAAAAATCTAGGTTTTGCGGGTGGAAACAACCTTGGATACCAATATGCCACCGGGGAATATATTTTGTATATAAATAATGATATAACGATAGCCGCTCCCTTTTTACAAATTTTAATCTACCGTTTAATATCTTCTCCTCTTATTGGTGTTGTATCTCCTAAAATAAAATATGAATATCAACCAGATATAATTCAATATGCAGGATTTACCCCTATGACATCTATTCTTCTCAAAAATAGAATGATTGGTGAAAAAGAGAAAGATAATGGGCAATATGATCAACCCTGTCATACAGGTTTTGCACATGGTGCCTGCATGTTAACCTCTCGGAATATCTTAAAAGAAGTAGGAACTATGACAGAAGTCTATTTTCTTTTTTATGAAGAAATGGATTGGGGGCTACAGTTACAGCGAGCAGGATATGAAAGCTGGTATGAACCAGCTGCGACTGTTTTACACAAAGAAAGCATGACAGCGAAACGGAATAGTCCCCTCCGCACATATTATATGACCCGTAGCAGAATACTATTTGTTCGTCGTAATAGTCGTGGATTTAGGAAATTACTGGCGTATCTTTATATCCTACTTATTTCTACCTCTAAAAATGTATTCTGCTATCTCATAAAAAGACAAACAAAAATACTTGTCGCATTTCTGAAAGGTACTATAAGAGGATTCACTGATAATTCATCAATGTATAGCAAATAAAAAGCTCTCGAATAGAATTAACAAATGAGAACAAATATAAGATCAAATAAGAATCTTCACATAGAAACATTACGAGGTTTTGCCATTATACTTGTTGTAATGGAACATATAATAGGTTCGACTCCTGATGGAGGAATGAAAATAGATTTTCCTTCTCCCTGGCGTTATCTATATCTATGGATTGATTTTATACAAATGCCACTTTTTACAGCGATAGCAGGATGGGTTTATGGATTAAAGCTTTTAAAGAAAGAATATTTTTCTTCCTTTTTAAAGAAAAAGACATTCCGACTATTAGTCCCAATGGTGACAGTCGGTACTCTCTATTTCACAGTACAATACCTAATACCCGGAACAAATAGTAAGGGGAGTTGGACTGAAATATGGAAAATTTATTTGTTCCCATATACTATTTATTGGTACTTACCCTCTCTTTTCATTATGTTTCTTCTACAAGGCATAATAGATATAAATGGATGGGCAAACAGTCTGTCAGGATGGATAAAATGTTTTATTGGTATCTACCTATTAATGATTTTACAATCAACTTGCATTCCCAATAATATACCTAATCTATTTAGTTTCAAAGGAGCTCTAATGCAATTCCCCTATTTTATTACAGGAGTTGGTATTTGTAGGTTTTCAAAAGAAATTTCATCCAAATGGGTCAAGACATCATGCCTGATCGCCGTCTGTATCGGATTACTACTTCTTCAGATAGATTGGTTCTATTCATTACATAATAATACCATTTATAAAATAACACAACCTCTATGGGCTATTTGTTCATTATACTTTATATTGAGAAGCTCTGTCACTAATAATTTCCTTATCCGAATTGGCAGCTATGCTTATACCATTTACTTATTTCATGGCTTTGGCACAGCAGGAGGACGAATAATCCTTACCAGATCAGGAGTTCACTCAGAAATTATAATCTTTTTATTTGCTTTATTTATTGCTATTTTTATACCTATTATACTAGAGAGGATATTAAAAAAATGGGAAATAACACGAATGCTCTTTCTGGGGGAAAGTGTAGTGTCTTCAACTCCAATTCAAAGAACAGGACAATAGAGGCTCCGAAAGTTTCATAATAACAATATCTGAATAATTAAGCACCATGAAAAAGTTAGTAGCTGCTCTCATTGTTATATTTATGACATCTTCATGTCTAAAAGATGCTATAGACCTATTAGACAAAACAATAAATCAGACCTTTACATTGAAGTTACCTACTATTAAAGATAATATTGAAATTCCAAACAAAATAAATTGTTATATTTTTAAAGACAGCGTTCTTTACAAAGTCTTACATAATCTGACAATAGAGAGCGATAGCCGTATTGTAATAGATGTTCCTTCAACAGCTCAACTCTATTTTCTAGCCAACACAGAAGAGCCTCTATCATTGGCTTCTTTGAAAGAAGGAGAAAAAAATCTCTCTTCTTTTTTATTAATATGTAATGAAAATATTGAACATAATCAATGGGGGGGAGCTATATTTTATTCTGGATCAGTGATGATTGATCCGGCTTTAAATACTGACAATAGAATCGAACTATTAGCCTCCGTTGCACAAATAGATATAGATGCCGGTTCAAATGAGCTGATTCAAATAGACAGTATAGAAATGTCAGGAGCATCATTAACAACTCCACTATTTAAAGGAGTAGGACCTGTTTCATCTACCAATAAACAAAAATATTTACACAGTTTCCCTGAACCAGTATCCGGCATAATTCATAATGTTTTTAGACCTTATGAAAGCATCACTCCTGTTGAATTCAAGATTAATGGAACCTATAATAAAATAGCCTTTGTTATTGATACAATCATACCGATATTAGAACGTAATAAAACTTATACTTTAGAAATTGAAGATAAAGATATAAAAATACTACCTGATACGAATGTACACATAATAATTCCCGATTCAAAAGGTCGGATAGATATACACGCAGATCAAACAAAAAAAATACAACCAGGTAGTACTATTTATTTAGTCGGTAATTTCTTAAGCGTTCGACTCACAGGCTTAAAAGGAAATGCAGAACATCCTATTCGCATAACGAACTATCCAGGAAAAAAGCTTGTAATCGGAAATCCTGATTGGGCTGGAGGAGCCAATTCCAGTGCGATACAATTATTAGAATGTCAACATATAATATTAGGCAGTGAAAATAATGCAGCTGATTTTTTAATTAATGGCTCTACATCAAAAGTAAGATCTGCCTATTTTGGAGTCAACCTTAGGCCCTTCACTGATAATGTAGAGGTTAAAAATATAACAATTAAAAATGGAGGAACTGGTATTTTAGCCAAAACAGATCCGGAAAAAAATAATTCGAAAACATGGTATCCTAATACTGTACTCGAAAATCTATCGATTCATGACGTTATCATAAGTGGTGTTTCCACTGAAGGGATGTATATAGGACACACATCTGTATGGTGGGGATGGGATGAAGCAGGAAAAGGATACAATGCAGGAGCGAAACCTAATAATCCAGGACATACTTATGTTATGCCTGTTAAATGGAAAAATGTAAAAATATACCAGAATCATGTATCTAAGTCTGGGTATGACGGAATACAGGCATCTGCAATAGATCAATTAGAAATATACGAAAACGAAGTTTCAGATTTTGGTACGGATAACACATGGGGGCAAAGCATGGGGATAATTGTAGGAGGACGTACGACCTTTACAAATGTTCATGACAATTACGTACACGACGGAACAGGAGAAATTTTTCAATTTCATGGATCTGGAGAGAACAATTCAACCCACTTTATCCATAATAACTTGTTTATAAACTCTCAATCCAGTGGAATGGGGATATATGGCTTAATTGATGCCGCAACTATTAATATAACCAATAATACCATTGTAGGATGTCAGGTTTTTGCTATTCAAGTAAATGGAAAATCCTACGAAACCCTTGTAAAATTAAGCAACAATGTCTTTGCTGAATGTTACCAAAAAGACCTATCTTCACCAAAGTACATACGAATAATGAACAAAGGAAAAGTCGAAGAATCCGAAAATAAACAATTCGACTCCATTACAAATGCGAAGCTGGACCCAGACAACTTTTATCAGCCACTTCCTGGCTCTTCCATAGGAAATGCCGGATACAGGCATACTTCTAAACGATAATAGAAAATATGTGCTATCAGCAGTGAGAATACCACACTACTATTTTACGATTTTTCTCAATGTAATAAGCGGATGTAAAATTGCATATTGGATACGATTCTTATTATGTAGAAAAGATAGATAGATAAAACAACATGACGAGTTCTTGATTCCAAATAAATAAAAAGCAACCTTATTTTCCCAACGAATAGGATACTTTGATTTAATCTCATCAATCATCGTTATCTTCATTATCAGCTCTTTCCTGATTGTTTCCGATAAATTAGAGCGTAAAACGCCTTCACTTAAACGTAAACAAAACTCTATGATATCATCAATAATATAAGGACAGTCAGTAGCTATACTATTTAAGCAAATAGCCTTTTTCTCATAATCCAAAACCTCCAAATAGGTATTGACTTTTTGAACAGTTAACCCAGTTGCTTTGGTGACATTGGTTGTTGAATCATTTCTTACGTACCAGTTATAAGTAATCGCATCCAGAAAAGTAAAAGAAGAAGTATAATAATATAGCTGAAAAGAAAACCAGACATCTTCGTTCAAAGAATGAGGAATACAAGTTATATTATTTCTTTTCAAAAATGACAAATCATAAAGCTTATTCCAGGTCATTATATAAAAACTACGCTCCTGCCCTTTTCTATATTTAGCCAAAGCATAAGATTCCTTACTGGTTATATATTGAAATTGATTGGCAGACAGCATATCTCCATCAAAACTAACTTTTTGAAAAGAAGCCGCAACAAAATCAACAGGATTCTTCTTCATCTCCTGATATAATATATCTATGCAATCAGGAGTAATCACATCATCACTGTCCATAAAATAGAGATATTCACCTGTTGCTTCTTTTATTGCAGAATTCTTTGTAGCTCCAGTTCCTCGATTAACCATGTGGTCAATAATCCTAATATCTTTTCCACGAGGATGTTCCCGCATAATCCGTTCGACTATCTCTATACTATTATCGGTCCCTTTATCATCTATTATCAAAAACTCAATACTTGCAAAAGTCTGATTTAATGCAGAAAGTAAAGATCGTTCTATATATCCAGAGACATTATAGACCGGCATAGCCAACGTTACCTGATAATTCATTTTATGACACATACTTTCTTGTTATTTTATTTTTTATGTATATTATTTCCTCCAAACGAAACAAATATCCTACAAATAAAAAGATAAAGACACCAACCAGTCCCCCTCCAAAGAGCTGTAAAAAGATATTTTGTACGACATTTATAAACAAATAGACTACTCCCCCCATCCCCACTGAGAGTAACAATACAGGAAATACTGTTTTTATCTGTAAAAAATATCCAGTATTAATTACCTTTTTCGCAAAATATACGATTATCACAAAATCAAGGATATTATATAGAACCAATCCCCAGCACAATATTCGAACTCCATAAGGAAGAGTTAACAATAAAATAACTACAGCTATCGATTTCTTTATAATTTCTGCTTTTAAGAAATAATCTGAACGCCCTTTTACATTTAAAATATTATTATTTAGTACCAATATGGGATACCAAGCATAGGCTATACACAGAATAGACAATAGTCCGGCTGCTTCAATCCATTTATCCGTAAGAATAAAAAGGATTAAAGGTTTGGACAAAACTGAAAGTAGAATCATTAATGGGAAAATAATAAAACAGGAAAAACGTAAATAAAGAGTGAAAGAGGCTTCCAATTGTTTATCATCATCCTGTATACTACATTGCATTGGATAAACAACCCGGCTTATTATACTTACAATATTTATAGAAGGAAATTGAGCCAATGAATATGCACGGTTGTAATATCCCACATCAGAAGCCTTATAATATCGTCCAATAGCCAGGCTATAAAGATTTATATAAACAGTATGAAGTAAGCCCGATGCAAGTAATTTGGATCCGAAAGAAAACAGTTTTTTAAAAGAGTCCCAAGAAAATGTCCAGGAAGGACTCCATTTGGCATAAATCCATAAAAGCACCGTATTCAAAATATTATTTGTAATATTCTGAAAAATCAACGCCCAAACCCCTTGTCCGGTATAAGCAAGAAATAAGCCAACAATACCACTAATACACACTGACGATAATGAAGCTTTCGCTTGACTCTTGAAATCAATCTGTATTGTCAGCTTTGCTCGTTGCACAATTGAAAATGCAGTAATAATTATGTTAATCCCTACCCACCTGGTAATTATTACTAATTGTTCTTCGTTATAAAAATCGGCGATAAGAGGTGACAGCAAATAAAGTAATAAGTAAACAAAAACAGATATTACAACATTGAAATAAAAAACTGTACTATAATCTGTTTCCGAGCGATCTTTCTTTTGTATCAAAGCGTTGGCAAATCCACCATCTATAAAAGTTTGAGCGATAGCCATAAAAATGCTCAGCATGGCAACCAGCCCATAATCTGAAGGTAGAAGTTGACGGGCAATAACGATACTTAACAGGAATTGAATCCCCTGCACAGAAAACCGCTCAATAGCACTCCAGAGCACACTCTTAGTAACTTGTTTTTTAACTGACATTTTACCCTTATTTATTTCAAAACATTCTTATTATCCTCCCCCTTAACAAATCGTTCCCACCAGATAGCTAAAGTTAGTAAATTGAAATACTGGATCGCTTTATTCTGTTTGTACCAGAACCAGTTACCATCTTCGTGTACTTCCTTATCATATTGTCTTATAAATACTTCAACTACATTTCGATCAAGAAACGTATCAAACATAGAAGAGTTCATGATATAATCGGCTACCTTGGATCGTTGAAGATCATTCTTAAAAAACAATGGCATCGGAGCAAAACCGCCTTGTTTCTTTTTGGATGTTATTACTTCAGGCAGCATGGGTTTATAATGATATTTCAATAAATATTTTGCAGTAGCATGCCCTTTAGCTATATCAGTTACATTCCCCCCCTTACATTTATATTTTACAGGCAACTTTTGTAAAAATTGATACAAATCAAGATCCATGTATGGAAATGTAATTCTATTATCAAACATTTCCGCCATTCTGGTAGCTTTAAATAATATCACCTGATTTATAATCTTTTCCAAATCCGTTTTATATGCATGCTGAACATAGAGATGTTCAAAACTACGGATATCCGGCTCGATTGTATCAGGGGTACTCAAAAAAGACTTTTCCTGTAACATCTCTTTCAAACGAAAGTCCGGGAACCCAAACAAGTCTCCCTGAAGAATATTCAGTACTTTATCCAAATGAAACCGAACACGGTAAAAATAATTATTCTTATCGAAGCCCGACTGGCATAATAAACGATAAACAAGCTGCATAAGCGGAGCCATCTTATACTTGGAAATAAGATAATGAAGAGCGACTTCACGACCGGAAGTTCCAAAATATTGATCACTGCCATCTCCTCCCAGAATAATCTCCGGTTTATTATCACCGATTAACTTCATTGCTGCATAGTTTACCATTAATCCACCTTCAACAAAAGGATCACCCAGATGTGCAACAATATCGGGTAACCCGGAAAGTTCACTACCATCAATCTCATATTCGGTGTGTATAGTACCAAAAGTATCAGACATACAACGTGCCAAAGGTAATTCTGTCCAGTTATCTCCCTTGAATCCTATGGAAAAAGAACGAATATTACCAGCATATATATTACGCAATGCAGCCAGATTACATCCGGAGTCATATCCTCCACTCAATAAGATACCAACATCTTGTTTATTGTCAATACGTTTTTTAATCGCTTTTATATGCAAACGACCATATTCTTCTGCCAGTTCATTTAGATCTCCATCACTCAAAACCGGCATAATATCATCGGTACAATACAAATTCTCTACCTTCTGTTTACCTTCTTTATATATCAGTATTTCTCCTCCACCAAGTTTATGTACACCTTTCACTGCTGAAAAAGGCGTTGCAATATAGCCTATATTAAGGAAACGGCTTAGTGCCTGAAAGTCCGGTTCAGTGATAAATCCATCTGTTTCCTGCAACAGAGATAATGAAGAGGCAAAATAACGATCAGTGTAATAGACCGGTTTACTCGTCCCATGATGGTCACGGGCTATAAGAATGTCTCTGCCTTCTTGTATCATCAATGTATATGATCCATCTGCCTTTGCTAATCCTTTCAAACCGTATATTTCATATAATTCGGAAATCACTTCGGCATCTGACTGATCAGATGTATAGCCTAAGACTTTCTTATTATACAGAACACCCCAAAAGTATATCTCAACTTTTTTATTCTTATAAACAGAGCAGGATTCGTCATATATAATATGACCATAAGTCTTTGACAAATATTTTTGTGGAAAGACTCCTTTATTTTCAAATTTACCGATAAACATAGATTATTATTTTACTCCGTGAGATGTATGAATGAATTTTTTATTAGCACCTTTTAAACGAAACAAATTACAAAACATCAGTAAAAAGGAATAAGGTAATTCAAATAAGGCTACAAATAACCTTTTATTTAATAAGGTTCTAGGAATAGCTAAAAATAGAGCTAACACCAGAATCAAGAATAATATCCACCATTTTAATGCTATGGTCCATTTGATAAAAGAGAAGACTAAGGATATTATAAAAATAACCCCCAACAATATTATTCGGGGAATACTCATTTGTTGAAAGACTTTATCACAAAAATCCCAGTTACCCTTTTTTATAGCATTCGGAACGTCTGCTATAAATTCCACCAAATAGTGTAACTGCGCCGATAACCAACGACGTCGTTGATCAGAAAAATTTGCATGACTTTGAACTTTCTCATCCAATACATCAACATCCTGTAAGTAATAGATCTTTTCACCCTCTTTTATTAAAGACAATTCCAATGCCCTGTCAAATCCTCCCACGGCATTTATTGAAAGCATAATCTCCTTAAATAAAGTATAATTGAATGCCATGCCCGAACCGATCAAAGCTGCAGATAATCCCATGGTAGCATGTCCCAATCTAAAAATACTATTATTAATTTCTTCACTGACTGCATCCAAAACAGATAAGTTTGTATTCAAATTCTTTGCTTTACGATGTGCCTGAACGATCCTAACCCCAGGAGTCGAAAAAAAGTTATTGATATTTTGCAGGAAGTCAGCATAGATCACGTTATCGGCATCCAATACTACTGCTATATCGTAAAGATCACCGATTTGGTCCATTGCAAAGTTTAGAGCTTTGGCTTTAGTGCTATTTTCAAAATGGACATTTACCAACTTAACCGGAAGAGACGACAATATCTGATCGGTACCCTCTTTCATCCGGTCTGAGATAACCACAATATCGTATTTATCGGTTGGATAATTCTGATTCATACAAGACGCAACACATTCCATAATAACCCGATCCTCTTTGTAGGCAGGAATCAAAATTGCAATCCGCTTTGTAACAGAAGATAAAGAGCTATTCCGTTCCAAATGCAGATGAGAAACAATACTGAACATTAGTAAATAAACAACGTTCAGAACAGCTACTACAAATAAAATTATTTCTAACCAATGCAACACCACCATATTTTATAAATTTACAAAAACGCAAGAGCTGCAAAAATAATAAAATCCAGAACACAAAAACCAAAAACACGTTATTTTTCATAGTCTTTTAAAAAATTCTTTATTTGATGAATTGTTATAAAACTTTATTATATTTGCAAACTATAAAAATATATTTATATCAAAATATCAGTATGGATTCATTTTATCTGACTATTAAGTACTTATTCTGGATAGGAATATTTATCGTTTTCTACACATATCTCGGATATGGTATATTATTATATACATTAGTACGGATAAAAGAAGTATTTCATAAACCGGTCAGATACGATTTAACAGATCCACTCCCCGAAGTAACCCTCTTCATTGCCGCATACAATGAAGAGGATATTGTTGCGGCCAAGATGAAGAACTGTCATGCTCTCTCCTATCCTGTCGACAAACTAAAAATAGTTTGGGTGACCGACGGCTCAAACGATCATACGAATGAATACCTGAAAAAATATCCGGAAGTAACCGTACTCTTTCAACCGGAACGCAGAGGAAAGACAGCTGCACTAAACCGTGGAATACAGCATGTGACCACTCCTTATGTTGTTTTCACAGACGCCAATACAATGTTGAATGCTGATGCGATCACAGAGATCGTCCGTCAATTCTCCAATCCAAAAGTCGGTTGCGTAGCGGGAGAAAAAAGAGTTGAAACGGCAACCGCACAAGGTGCAACTGCCGGAGAAGGAATCTATTGGAAATATGAATCAGCATTGAAAGCACTGGATTATCGATTATACTCCGCTGTAGGAGCTGCCGGCGAACTATTTGCCGTACGAACTGAACTATTTGAACAAATGCCGCCCGACACACTCCTGGATGATTTCATCCTCTCTCTCCGTATTGCACAGAAAGGATATAAAATCGCTTATTGCAAAGAAGCTTACGCAACTGAGACTGCATCATTGAATATGAAGGAAGAAGAAAAGCGTAAAATACGCATTGCTGCAGGCGGTTTGCAATCAGTATGGCGTTTACGGAGCTTGTTTAACATATTCCGTTACGGCACATTGAGCTTCCAGTTCATAAGCCACCGGGTCTTACGATGGACCATTACACCGATTGTCTTATTCCTGTTAATCCCTTTAAATATAATATTAACATGTAAGAGTGAGTTTACATATATATTTTTACTACTTTTACAAGTCGCATTCTATATAATGGCTTATGCAGGCTATTTGTTGGAGCGGCGAAACTTGCGGAATAAACTGCTTTTCATTCCTTATTACTTTTCTTTTATGAATATAAATGTCATAAGAGGATTTTTCTATTTAGCTGGAAATAAAGGGAATGGGGCCTGGGAAAAAGCAAAGAGAATATAATAAGAAAAATATTTCTAAAATGCGATAATGAAAACCTCTGTAAATTCAAACATTATTAATACATTTGTGTGCTGATAGTGATTGAATATCAAGAAAAGTGTAAATTAATATGGATAATTTAGCATCAGAGTATACTGTATTGATCGTAGACGATGTTCCAACCAACGTCATGTTAGTACAGGCTATATTAAAAAAAGAAGGATATACACTATTGACCTGTGACAGCGGCGCCAAAGCTCTTCGCATTGCTCATGACAAACATCCCAATCTCATACTACTAGATATCATGATGCCGGAAATGGACGGATACGAGGTATTACAACACCTCAAGAGCGCCCCGGACACCAATGATATTCCTGTAATAATCATGTCTGCACTTAGTGATATGCAGAGTATAGTGAAAGGATACCAGTTAGGAGCTACCGAATATGTCACAAAACCCTTCCAAAGAGAAGAACTGGTCAAACGCGTTGCCCACCGTTATGAACTATTTAGTATTAAACGCATAAAACAGGAACTGGAAAATACAATCGAATCACGCGATACACTCTATTCTGTTATAGCACATGATCTTCGTTCTCCACTCGGTTCTTTGAAAATGATGAATAACGCTATCCTTATGATGGTAGACAAGAGCCAAGTCAGCCCTGAAGTATTCGAAATGCTTCAGATGATGAATAAAACATCAGAAGAGATTTTCCTCCTGCTTGACAACTTGTTGAAATGGGCAAAGAACCGCCTGAAAAAGCAGAACATATATAAACAAGAGGCTGATATCAACAGCTTGGTTTCCAGTACCGCTGAAATTTACATTCCGATGGCTGCCCAAAAAGGCGTTAGCCTGCAGTTGATAAATGTAGATAAGGAACTGGTAGGTTCTGTCGATATAGACATGATAAAGACAGTGGTCAGAAACCTTATTTCAAACGCGATCAAGTTTAGTTTCGAAGGAGGCACAATTGAAGTTTCGACTAGTATTGAAGGTAATAATGTAATTGTCAGCGTAAAAGACTCCGGTAAAGGAATTAAGAAAGAAGACCAGGAGAAATTGCTGAAAGCCAACACGCATTTTACCTCTTACGGAACAAACAACGAAAAAGGTTCGGGATTGGGATTGATGCTTTGTAAAGACTTCGTGGAACTGCATGATGGTAAATTATGGTTCGAGTCGGAGGAAGGTAAAGGTTCAACTTTCTTATTCTCCCTTAAAGCATTGAATAAAGAATAAATACCATTCAATATAGAAAAGAAATTGAAAAAGGGAATGTATTCGTTACATTCCCTTTTTCATTACTATCACATTCAGATCGGAAGCGAATTTCTTATATTCAGAGGCGGTCATCTCACCTTCCGTAGATAAAACAACTAACGAATGATCCGGATATTCACTTCTGTAAGCCGGATGAATATGCGGAAACGGATTTTCCACAAATCCATACGACTGATAAAAACGTAACCGGGCTGCAGATATACTATCCACCACAGGGTCTATCTCCAATAGTACACGTCCACCCTCCTGCTCTATCAGATTTTTCAGGATCAATCCACCCAAACCTTTACCACGCTCATTCGGATGAATAGCGAAATGCTCCACATATATATAACCATCAAATCTCCAATAAGCGATAAAGCCTTGCAAGAAACCGGTATTCTTACCGACATAACAATCCAGATAAAAGCGGCTATCCGCAAAAGCATCCTTCTGCTGCACTTCAGTCCGTTGTTCAAAGACAGGAAAACTAACATCATATATCTCCCTGAATGCTTTATACAGCAATGCATCCGTTGTTGTTATTCTTACAATCTCCATACGATTCTTTTTTTATTTAAGCAGGCACAAAGATAAAGCTTATGACAAACTAATCAATAAGTCACTACTTATTATATGAAAAGAAGGGACTTATTGTTGCTATGATGTACACCCTGGCCGACTACCCTGTACAGGCTGATAAACCGGGGTGTACAGGATAATCGTCCAGGATGTACAGGGTAACGATAGTAGGTCGGGACTCTTGAACTAATTGATAGTATGCTTTACTCTAAAAGGGAAGGACGTAAACAATAAAAAAAGCGGCTACCGGGTTGTATTTCCCGATCGCCGCCTTTTGCGTTTCCTGTATATCCGGTCGTTTGTTACTGCATACGACGGATACCGATAGCTTTGTTATACTGAGCCAGAGAGGCTTTCTGCTGATACCAGGTCTGGATAAGACTGCTGTAAGACTGTATCCATGATAGCTGGGCAGAGAGTACATCGACAATAGGAAGCTTACCTTCATTATAGCTGAATGTATTCAGGTCAAGGTTCTCTTCGGCTATTTTGCAGGCATCTTCGGCAACATCGATCTGCTTGGTATTCTCAGTCAGACTGGTCCAGGCATTAGCTACTTCCTGGCCGATCTGATCGCGGGTATTGTCCATCGCATATTCTTTGCTGCGCAGGATCGCTTTTTGCGAGTTCACTTCCTTGAAGCGTGCTCCCCAACGGAACAAAGGTATTTTCAGAGAAGCAAAGACTGCCGGTGTCCATAGCTGGTCGGAACCTTTCATGTTCAGCATAGGAGTTCCCCATGATCCCTGAAATCCGACGGACAGGTTCGGGTTATACTTTGCTTTGGAAAGGTTGATCTGCCGTTTCTGATACTCGATATTCAACTGGGCTATATGAAAGTCCGGACGATTATCCAACGCTGCAGACTCACCCACACGCAGAGGCAACGGTTGATCCATTGTGATGGAGTCGGCAATAGCCACCTCTTCCATCGGGGGAACTCCCATCAGGACGTTGAGATTCTGTAAAGCGATCTGATAATCTTTATAGGCAGAACTTTTGTTCAACTCCGCCTCTTTCAGGCGGGCCTGTACCTGCAAAAGGTCGGTCTTACTGATTTGTCCGTCCTGGAAACGAAGCGTCAACACGTTGGCCAACTCCTGTACGATATCGACATACTGGGTCATTACATCATACATCCCTTTGCGGGCGGCTACCGACCAGTAGTTCATATCGGCGGCATAAACGATGTTATCGGTCGTCAGTTCTTCCACCTCAGTGGCAATCTGTCCCTGTATCTCGGCTGCCTTATAGTTGTTGTAGATTTGTCCTCCGGCATAGATAGGCTGGCTGACAGTTGCTCCCAGGCTATAAGTGTTATGATCCATTTCATAACCCGGCATCAATTCGTACTTATTAATACGGTACTGGTAACTACCGGAGAAATCGACCGCCGGGAAGAATGCAGTCTTAGCAGCTTTAATGGCGTGCTGCATAGCGATCCGTTCTTCGGAACTCTGCTTGATCTGACGGCTGTATTCAAGCACTTTTTCTTTATATTCGGCTGCTGTGATGGGCTGTACCTGCGCATTCGCAGATAAAGCACCCAACAGCATACAACCTATTATCAGTTTACTTTTCATATTACTTATTCCGATTTAATCTTAAAGAATATACAATAGGTAACCGGAAGCACGAAGATGGTCAGGATAGTCGATACAAACAAACCTCCCATAATCGTAGCCGCCATACCGGCAAACATCGCATCCCCCAACAAAGGAAGCATACCCAGGATCGTAGTACCCGAAGCCATCGTCACAGGCACGATACGTGTCTTGGTCGCTTCTATGATAGCATTGACAGGAGCCAGTCCACTATCCATCTGGAGACCTATCTCATCGACAAGCACAATGGCATTCTTGATGTTCATACCGATCAGCCCCAATAGTCCCAACATCGCAAAGAAGTCGAGAGACTTTCCGAAGACCAACAATCCCAATACTACCCCGATAAAGATCAACGGAAGCATTGCCATGATCAATACCGGTTTCCGGTAATATTTCGGGAAGAGGAACAGTAAGGTAATATAAATCAGACCAAACATCAAAGGAATGTTAGCTGCAATAGCCTTATTACCTTTATCCTGTTCACTTTGTTCTCCGAAATAAGTCATCTTATAACCTTCGGGAACCTGTATTTGTTTTTGGGCTTCCGTCCAAAGATGACTGAATGCAGCCATCGTGTTGGCACCGCGTTTCGGCTCGCACTGCATCATCATATACGGTTGACGGTTGAAACGCCTTACCACATTGTATTCGTAATCGAGAGAGAAATCGTCGATTACCTGCTCTACCTTGACTGAACGTCCTTTGGCACTATAAACCGGCAACGTCTTAATATCGTTCAGGTTCATAGAGTCGCGGTCGGCATCCTTCATCAGGATAGGCATAAAGACATCGCCTTCACGGTACTCACCGAGCGGAACACCGTTCGTTGCCGAGCGAAGGGAATAAGCCACCTGCTGACGGGTGATACCCAGACGCAAACCTTTTTCCTGCGAATACAACGGCTTCCATACCGGAACTTTATTGCCCCAGCTATCGCGCACTTCCATCACCTGGTCGTACTGGCGGGCTATCTCCTTGACTTTCTCCGTTAAAGCCACCAGAGTATCCACATTATCTCCGATAAAACCGATCTCAATAGCGGCATCGGGCACAGGAGACAAAGCGAACAGGGCCGAACGAGTCAGGATGTTCGGATAGTTTGCTACCATATAATCGTAGAATTTACCTTCTTCCGCTTGTGCATCTTCCGCCTTTTGAGTTTCGATCAATACATTCGCAAAGTTAGGCTTCGGTCCCACCGACGAACTTGCCAGGTAATAACGAACCGGGGAACCTCCCAGGGTAAATGAGTACGATTTGATGTTCTTATTATTACTCAGGTAACCTTCAATCTCTTTCACGCTCTTCTCTACATCGTAGATACTGTAACCTTCCGGGAAGATCAGGTCGGCACGGAAATAAGGCTTGTTCATGATCGGGAAAAAGCTCTGCGGCATGATCCCCATAATAAATAAGGAAAGGAACAAGGTCGCAACGACAGAAGAAACGGTTACCCATCTGCGTTTGATAAGACGGGCCAGAACCTTTTCAAACTTATGATACAGTTTCGTATCGTAAGGATCTTTCGCTTCACCCGGTTTGGCTTCTTTCAGGATAAAGTTACCGAAAGTCGTAGTTTGCGTTAATGCCAATACCCAACTCAAGCCTAACGATACAGCCAATACGATAAACAATGGTTTAACGATCTCGGCTACAGCGGCAGGTGCCAGGTACATCGGCAGGAATGAACAGACTGCAATAAAGGTTGCACCCAATAAGGCCCATTGTGGCTTGGTTGCTCCGTCTACCAAAGCCTGGTAGCGGGATAACCCACGCTTGATACCTACCTGTGCATTATCTGTTACCACAATCGCATTATCCACCAGCATACCCATCGCGATGATAAATGCAGCCAGCGAAGTTCGGTTCAGTCCGACACCCCAGATAAGCATAAGCAGCAATGTACCCCCTACGGAGAAGAGCAGCGAACTACCCACGAGCATGCCGGCACGCGATCCCATTACAAGGAAAATCACTACAATAACGATCAACAACGATTCGAGCAGGTTAAGGATAAAGCCGTTGTTCGCTTCATCGGCAATCTTATTTTCCGGATAGATGGTCTTCAAATCCATGCCGATAGGAAAAAGCCGTTCCATTTCTTCCAGATGGGCAGCGACATCATTACCGACAGCCACTACGTCATCATTCGGTCCTGTTGCCACCCCTATACCAATAGCTCGTTTGCCGTCCACACGCATCAGGTTGGAAGGAGGATCCATATAGCCACGTTCAATAATAGCAATATCACCCAGACGCACTTCACCTCCACTTTTGGTAACAATCAACTGGTCGCGTATATCCTGTATATCTTTATAAGTACCCTCAGCTCTCAACCGCAACTGATAGCTGCCGGTATTGATATCACCGGTATTGACCAACAGGTTTTGTGTTTGCAGTACCTGCTGGATAGAGTTAGGGTCAATCCCCAGGTTAGCCAGTTTCGGTACCGAGATCCTTACATTGACAACTTGTGTCTGTTCACCAAACAGATACACCTTCTGTACGCCAGGCACCGGAGACAATTCAGTCTTGATCTTTTGCGACCAGTCACGCAGTTCGTCATAAGTAAATCCATCATCGGCAGTCAAGGCATAATAGATACCGAATACATCACCAAAGTCATCGCTGACCGATATGGAAGAGGCACCGCTCGGAAGGCGGGGTTCTATATTTGCCACCTTACGGCGAAGTTCATCCCATTTAACAGGCATATAGTCAGGTGCAAGCGTCGGTTGCAATTCGATCGATATCTTCGACATCCCGAAATAAGACTCCGACTTAATCTGATACACATCCGACATAGACTGTATCTCTCTTTCTATCGGTTCGGTAATCAGTTTTTCCACTTCAAAAGGAGTTGCTCCCGGATATTGCGTAACCAACACAGCCTGTTTGATTACAAAGGGGGCGTCCTCCTTTTTCGGCAGTTTGAAGAAAGAGTATATACCGCCAATCAGCATCACAGCCAGAAAGAAGTATATAATCTTACTATTCTCTAAGGAATATTTTGGAATATTCATTGTTTATCTTCTTAATCTGTTAATACTTTTACTTGTTGTCCGTCTACAAGGCGGGTTGCTCCGGCAGTGACGACACGTTCTCCGGCTTTCAATCCTTGCAGAATGATCACGTTGTCTTTACCAACCAGTTCTCTTACCGTAATCTTGCGGCGTTCAACCTGTTGGGTTTGTGGATTAAAGACAAAAACGAACTTATCGCTACTGTTCGCTTCGTCGGCAACAATAGCAGACAGGGGTATTAATACAGCTCCTTCGTTGAAACTCTGGCTTTCGATATTCAGTACAACGCGGCAAGAGAAACCTACGGCTACCTTATACTTATTGAGATCGAATGCAGGATCGTCGATATACAGGAATACAGGAACACCGGAACCGTCGGGAGACGCTTCCACATATTCTTTTACTTTAGCCTTGAAACGGAGACCTTTATAGTTGTCAAACTCCACATAGATCGTATAAGGAGTCGAGAAATAGGTAATGTTCGTTTCCGGCATTGTAAACTGGATTTGCAGTTTATTGGGATTGATCAGGCAGACAATACCCTGCCCCATCTGTACCTTCTGATAATTCTCTACATACTTCTTCTGGATAAAACCGTCAAAGGGAGCACGAAGCTTGGTTTGCTCCAATGTATTCTGAGAGTTTTCAAATGCAGCCTGGGCATTGGAATAAGAAGCTTTTGTCGTTTCATATTCCTGCTGGGAGATCGCTTGCTTCGCCAGCAGTCTTTCAGCACGTTGCAACTGGGCTTGTGCAGTTTGGAAGGAAGCCTTCTTTGCTTCAAAATCCCACTTGAAATCCTGAGGGTCCATTTCTGCTACTATTTGTCCGGTACGTACTTTCTGCCCTTCTTCCACGTTCAGGGAGATCAATGGTCCGGACATTTTAAACGCCAGGTCACTGAACTGGTCAGGAGATACTACACCACTGAACGATTTCTCCACCACATTTAATGATACTACTTCAGTCAACTTTACCGGACGAGGCCCATGCTCTTTCACCGGCGGTTGGCTACAAGACATCAAAACTGCAATGGAAGCAAAAACGGGAATTAATTTACCATTCATGATAACTTGCATTTACTTATTTAGTTATTTGTTAATTATATGCTAATACAAAGTCATATAATACTATGTGTTAAGTCATAGCATTACAACATTCATTTTTTTATAATTGTTCGGATATTACCTACCTTTTTATCAGCGGAATACCATTTGCTTGTACATAATTAAAAGGACCAACTGTCCCAGTCAATTTTTGCTTCCATTACTTTTTCCTGTTCATCAGGAACGGCCGGGAAGAAATCTATTCCCGTTACTTTCTCTACACTATCAACAGGGATTGCCATGGATCTCAATGCTGTATTCTTATAGTCCCTGTTCTCAAAAATAAATCCGATAGCCTTATACTCATCGCCGGAAACATAACAAATCACTTTGTAAAATGCACCGGGTACTCCTATCCTGTTCTTTCCCATACGCTTCATGTCGTCTGTCATAACAGGACCGGTAGCAATCAATAAAGCTCCGTAATCGTTCGCCCACATCCGGCTTAATTCTTCCAGATCTTTCCAGATTCCACGATTCAATGCCGGCTTCTGCGGACAAATATTACTCAGATAAAACGATTCGCGCATTGCTTTAGCCGACCATTTCATGTCACCCGCCGGAGCCAAATGGCCACGGTCGTAGCCCGTACGGGTATAATCATCGTTGGTAGCAGTAGCTCCTTTTACCAACGGATCAGGAACGAACTTGTTCGAACGTTCCGTCTTTTTACTTTTTGCTTCTTCGGGAGTCAATTCATAGGCAACCCAGTTTGCTATTTTGTAATCAGAATTATATGATACGGTATATCCTTCATGGCGAATTACCTGTTCAGACCGTTTAGCCTGCAACTTGGGTATCTCTGCGTTTGCTGGGATTTTGAAGGTCGTTGTTTTGGGACGGGGAGGCTTTATTGAGGATGGCTCATCTTTTTTCTTTTGCTCAGGAACCGGCTTTTTCGGAGTTGCAGGCTTCTTCTGCTCTTTAGCAACTGTTTTTTGCTGTTCCTTCACAACTGGTTGTTTTCCGGTTACAGGATACAGATAATCATATAAAAATAAAACGCCTATCAGACAGGCAAGCAGTATAGAAATAGCGACAAATACCCGTTTGACAGCCAGAACAAACGATGATACCTGTTTTTTCTTCTTCCTCGATTTCGACTTTGTTTTACTTTTTCCTTTTACCATCGACCAATAGCCTCACATTATCCCCGGCAAAAGTAGATAATGTGAGGCTACCAAACAATATATAAATCTTAAATCTATTCGTCAATATTACTATAAAAAGTGCCCGTATTAAAAGGGACACTTTAAATTGTGGGCTCCAGGACCAACTTTATAAGCTTTTCCTTTGGGCGAAATCACTATTGCAGTTGTTTGTTCGGGTACCTGAATTTCAACAAGAATATTACGCCCCGATTTCCGTAAATCTACTTTGATTTCACCATAATGAGTCGCTACCGTAGCTGACGCTTCTGTCAAAGAACCCATCTGGGGCTTTACCTGGAAAGTTTTAAATCCGGGCGAAGTCGGCTCTATGCCACAGACTTTCTGGCTGAGTAGTGTTAACGGACCACCACTCCATGCATGATTGATCGTTCCGCCACCAAAGCCATCGACTCCTACTCCCCAGCCTTCAAACAAGGTCGTATATTCCTTATAACCTAACATACCGGCATATCGATCCCGCATACGCTGCAACGCAACATCCGGAGCCCCAATATGGAAAAGAGCCTCCAGTACATATTTTTCCATATACGGACTGGCATGATACTCTTTCTTCAGCAGTTTCAATATAAAAGGATATTTATCTTTCGAGGCCAAACCGGAAAGGACAGCCATTGCCTGTGCCCGGTCGTCATTCTCACCATAATAACCGGGAGAACGATAGGCTGTTCCTGTCCAGAACTTCGTATTGAAACATTTCTCAATGCTATACATCATACGGCCGATCTCATCGGCATCGGCCTTCTTCCCAAGTTGAAGGGCAAAAACTTTTTCTGCTTTCAGTGCGAGATAGTACCAGCAATTGGTCAGTACTCCCATGTCTATCTGTTCACCCCAGTCGCCCCAGCTCCATTCTCCGCTACGTTCAACAGGCAGGCCGCTTTTGTCGACCTTCCAGGTTTCGTGCAGGTAACGGTGCAGACGGTCGTAGATAGCCGGAATGAAAGTACTGTCGCCGCTATAATAATATTGGGTATAAAAACCGTACCAACCGACAGAAGCCAGTATCTGTAAAGGTAGTTCCTTCGACCAGTTACCGGCAGGAACCGGAGCAAACAGCGAACCATCGGCACGCTGCCAGTTCATCAACTCATGGATACCCTTTACGGCCAATTGATGAGAAGAGGTAGACAAAGCATAGAAAGCTTCACCCAGTTCGTTCACTTCATCTCCCCACCACTGAGCACGCTCACGTTCGGGACAATCCATATAGTTGTCGCGCATCGTTATATATAATGTACGGGCTGAACGCTTCCATAGTTCATTCAGGAAAGGATCGTTACACCGGAAAGCTCCGGCAAATTCGGTATCATATCCCGTTTCACGGTATTTCACATCCAATACCTTTACACCTTCAGGGATAATGTACCACATTTCGTGGCCGCTTATCCATCCATAACTTTCATATTCCTGTACTCCTTTACGAGTGATGTATTCGGCACGAATATTTTCCGGACCACCTCCCCGATAGTTATCAGTCTGCATATGGATCGTCTTGCCTTCGGATGCTTCCACTTTCAGATAGGGTGTGAACTGACAATTGTAAGGCAGGCGGCAGAACAAAGTATCACCCTTTGCCGACTGCCGAACATTTGGATATGCTTTCAAACCAAAATCTTTAAACATCGGTATCGGACGTTCCACCAGCTTACCCAATGGAGCCTTTCCTACTACACACGCAATTTCTGCACCCGGGAAACCACCGTTAAAACCAGGCCGGTTCCAACCATCCATTGCTATCCGGGCATCAAAACGGATATTACTTTCCGACAAGCGATAATTCGGGAAAGGAGCTTCCGTATTTTGATAAGCATCATAAACGGAACATGCCCAACTCTTATCCGAAATAATCTCTACTCCGGGTGCAATGGCTTCAAACAATAAAGCAGCCATTCCACTGTTGACATGGCTGAAACCATTCTTTCCGAAATGCCACACCAAAACAGCAAGCGTGTTCTCTCCTGAAACAAGATAAGGAGCAATCTCCACCGAATCATAATAGGTATCGTAGGGAGAAGGACCACGTTTCAAACCGCCTTCAAAAACAACCATACGTCCGTTGATCCACAGCCAGTATTTACTGTCGGCAGCGATATGGGCTGTCAGAGTAGTCGGTACTTCATCTATAGATACGGTCTTACGATAAGCTAACCAGGTGTTGCTTGCACTTTGACATCGTTCTGTGTTGATCCATTGTGCTTTCCAGTCGTTTTTTGTCTCTGCTGAAGCGAAAATACCGATACATGCGAGTAACAGAAGATATTTTTTCATCTCATTGCGATTTAAGGTATATACTATTTACTATTTTCCAGAATTACCCGTACACCCGTCGGAGCTTTTATATCGCTCTTTATCTTGCCGTCCGTCCCTTTTTCATGGCGGATAGTAATGATTCCTTCAGGTGTAGGAAAAGTACCTTCCACCCAATCCAAATCTCCCAGATACGGAGTGATACGAACTACACGACAACCGGGTTCCACAACCTGTACACCCAGTACATATTCGCTCAGCCAAGCTGTCGGACCGGAAGCCCAGCCATGACACAGGCTATGACGGAAGCCTTTATAACAATAGTCGCCATAATCGCCATGAATGTCTTTCTTCCCTTCCGGAACGAGTTCGTCAATAGCTGCTGCATCAGGCAACCAGGCCATATTAAAATCTTCCCAGAACGTAGTAGCCCCCAAGTCGATCATCGCTCCCCAATACTGACGGATCACATCTATCGCACCCTGATAGTTGCCGGCAGTTGCCATGGCACGCAACATATAATAACCATAGAAAGTAGAAAAGCCTTGTGCTCCGTTTACCGAAAGATATTTTTTGTCGGCCTCTTCCGGTTTCATCAGTCCGGCTAATGCCAGTAAAGCTGCTGCCTGTTTAGAACCCGGTGCGTCCGGTGCTATTTTCGACTTAAGTAGTGTTTTTGTTACCTGAGGGGCAACCTTTATCATTCTTTTTGCTGTTTCCAGGCATTCGGTAGCCAGGGTTTCATCACCTAACACAGTACACAATTCGCCACCGGCTTTCATCGCTTGCAGAACCAATGCCTGTAAACCGGCATTGATTGCTTCCGGATTCTCACTGGAAGGCCAGTCCAGAAAACGCCATCCGTCCAGCTTCTCATGCCCGCTGGCATCTACTTTCGACAGCAACTGACGTAATAGGCCACTCAGATAAGGTTGTTGTTCTTTCAGATAGGTTTTGTCGCCCTGGTAATAATACCAATCGCGCTGGATCAGTAACCACCAGATCGAATAAGCACTGATCCCGTTCATCCAGTCGGGAAGCGGAGTTGCTTCACGGATCAGGTCCAGGCTTTTGGGAACGACCTCATTATAGCCGAAAACGGAATTGATCGTCATGACTTCCGGGTGCATATCTCCCAGCCAGACCAGGCGGTCGCGCTTGATGCCATCCCACAGATATTCCTGCATATTCAGATGGACGGGGTAAGCCCCGGTCTGCCAGATCTTGTTCAACCGCTCGTCGCTGCTTCGGAATGATCCTTTATATGGAATATCGCGATAAGTGGAAATAGCACGTACCTCTTTTAAATGCAATTCGGTAGAGTCGTCGATAAGATCGATACGGGCAAAGCGGAAGCCGGAATTACCTATTTCCATTACTCCCATCCAGGGGAGTGAAACGATACAGTCACGCATGGCATGGTCGTTACTCGCCCCATTCTTTCCATCGATCTCACACATGGCTTCGCTTACAGATTCTCCCAGGCGGATACGCACCGAAATGGGTTTATGATCCGGGAAACCGCCCGTTACAAGTTGGATACCTCCTTGCAGTTCCTTGCCAAAATCAAACAGAATAGCGGGATGTTTCCCTTTCGTACTCTTCAATTTACAGATTGTACGATCCACCAATCCAGCCTGTCCGTTACCCGGTAAAAGCAAATTATCGGCATCTTGTATTTGTTCGCTGTGTTGCTGCCATACGATACGCGTTGGAGAAAGATATTCACGTATACGGCTGTCCCGCTGTCGGGCTGTTGCCGACAGGGTACAAAATAAAGTAAAGAGTATAAGTATCTTTTTCATGGTCTTTTTCACAAACTAGTCTGAATAATCGGAAGATGTGTCAGAAACGTATTTCCGACACACCGTCTTCATATCATTTATATTTATAATCCAAAAGCAGGAACGAGATCGTCCAGTTGCTGGTCGGTCATTCCTACCGGTTCATATCCGGCCATACGGGCACTGATATAGATTTGGGCTGATTTACTCAGCGTATCGATAGCATCGAAGCATTCGATCAGGTCTTCACCCACTGCCAGTATCCCGTGTTTTTCCCAAAATACGACATCATGCTTTTCGAGTTGCCGGATCGTGGCATGCGCCAATTCAATCGTTCCGGGGATTTCATAAGGGACAATCCCTACTCCTTTCGGCACGATAATACGACATTCGGGGATCATACTCCACAAAGTACGGGTCAGCACTTTCGATTCGAGGAAAGGTTTGCAATGCGTCATACCGATCAGTTCGGTCGGATGGGTATGCAGAACGACTCTGTTGTCGCGTCCCAACGAACGAAGATAATTATGCATCATCAGGTGAGAAGGTAATTCAGATGTTGGCCTGACAGGTTGTTCGGCAATGATATCATAACTTTTCCCATCGGCTGCTATACGTATCAGCGCACCGTTGGCAAAGGGATCTTGTGCCACATAACGCATGCGTTTACCTGTTCCGGTAACATAAAACACATTTCCACCGAGGGAGGCCATCGCTTCCTGCAATTCGATAGCCGGGGCCAGTGCCGGTAATACCATTTCGTCGTCAGTCAGCAAACCGGTCAAGTTTACAGATATATTCCCGCCGTTACGTTCGGCCCATCCTTTTGTCCAAAGATAACCGGCCACTTCGGCGATACGTCCTATTTCAGCCATCAGAGGGCTGTTGTTTCTAATTGTTGTCATTTTTTATTTGATGTAATTTAAAAATTGTATTAAAATTATTGTTCAATTCTCTGTCGATGCAGATTTTTCCGGGTTATACTTCGTTGTCAGGCCGTCCAAGGCTTCCGGAGTTATGAAAACGATCGTTTTTTAGCTCCGGAGGGATTGGATGTATTGCCAACGATCGTTTTTGCCACTCACAAGCTCTTGGAAGTATCCCCAACGATTGTTTTTATCACTCACAAGGCCTCGGAAGTATAGCCAACGATTGTTTTTGCCACTCACAAGGCCTCAGAAGTATTGCCAACGATCATTTTTGCCACTCACAAGCCTTCGGGAGTATTGCCAACGATCGTTTTTGTTATTTATTATCCTAATAAGTTGGGTAATAACAATGAAAATATCAGGATACACATCCCGGATACTAAAACAATAATCGTTTTCCTGCTGACACCTTTCCATTCGTTCAGTACGATTCCCCACACATTACTGAATATGACATTCAGCGACATCAGGATACTCCACGAAAAAGCAAGCATGACAGGTGAGTCTGCAAAATAGCTTTTCCCCATCCCCAATCCGAAGAACTGCGAATACCACAGGACACCGGCCAGTGCACAAAATAAGACATTATTCAGTAATATCTTTCCTGTAACGGAGAAATAATCCTTTCCCGATTTATTTTTAATATTCTGAAATATACAGTAAACAGCATTTGTCAGGAAGCCACCCATTGTAACCAACAGGATCACAGGATTCAAAGCAAACAATTCGCTGGCTCCAGAGGTCTTTGCCTTTTCCAGTATCGGAGTTCCGGATTCAAGCCCCAGGTTAAAACAGGCGCTCATCACACCCGCCAATAGCGCAACCAGCAATCCTTTTGTCAGGGCAAAGTCTTTCACTGCGGCCTTCTTCTCCTCATCTGTCATATTTCGGGCTCGCAGGCTACCGGCATAGCCGATCACTGCGATGCCAGCCAACGTTACGCAAACACCCAGTAAAAGAATCAATCCGTCACCATGAAATAAATCCGTTCCTCCGAATACTGCCGGAAAAAGCGTACCGAAACCGGCACAGGTTCCCAAGGCAATACTTTGTCCCAAGGCAATTCCCAGATAGCGCATGCTAAGACCGAAGGTCAAACCTCCGACTCCCCACAGCATTCCGTAGATCAGAGCACCGGTACTACCTCCGGCGCTCCATAACTCTGCCAGGCTCTGTCCTTCCGGAATAGCCAGCTGTGCCCCCAGATACGGAAAAACGAGCCAGGCAAAAATGCCCTGTATCAGCCAGAAACTTTCCCAGCTCCAGTTCTTCACCTTATTGATCGGCACATACGAACTGCTTTGCCCGAAACTGCCGACGGCAATAATTAATAAACCTATTAATATATTCATATTACTACCGCTTGCTTGTTACCTGCGCTTCATATTTTTCTATCTCACCGATATAGTCTTCACCTACGGGTACATCGTTTTTCAGGCAGAACATATCCCATACGGCATTCCATGGAAGGCTCTTTAATTCTTCCTGCAGAGCCAGACGTTCAAATAATTTATCTTCGGCTTCATACTGTTGCAACGTGGCAGACGGTTCAAGCAAGGCTTGCAAGAATGCTTTTTGAGTGGCACGGCATCCGATCACATAAGCACCGATGCGGTTAATGGTCGCATCAAAATAATCGAGACCGATGTGTACACGATCCAGTGCATTACAACGGATTATTTCACGGGAAAGATCCAACAGGTCGTCACTCAGAATGACCACATGATCACTGTCCCAACGGATCGGGCGGCTTACATGAAGCATGATCTCCGGAGTGAATAACAGCATCGACGAGATCTTATCGGCAATACTTTCCGTCAAATGGAAATGGCCGGTATCCAACGTTACGATCTTGTTGTTCTTCGCGCCATACCCCAGGTAGAAATCATAAGAGCCTACTGTATAACTTTCCAGACCGATACCGAACAGTTTGGCTTCGATACAGTCTTTCATATGTTTGTAATCGGTTGTAAATATCTCGTCCAATGAATCTTTCAGCAACTGACGATATTTGATACGGCTGGCCGGCACCTCTTTCGAACCGTCATGTATCCACAGGTTCATCATACAAGGATCATTTTGGAATTCCCCCATCGCTTCACTGACAGCACGGCAACGTTTCGTATGTTCGATCCAGAAATCCCGGATCGATTTGTCCGGATTAGCCAATGTCAGGTTCCCGCTCTTCGGATGAGAGAAAGAAGTAGAATTAAAATCGAGTTTCATATTGTTTTCTTTCCCCCATTCCATCCAACTCAGGAAATGAGCCGGCTCCACTTCATCACGGTCTACTTTCTTTCCGCCGAAGTCACCGTATATCTCATGCAGGTTCAATCGATGGGTACCGGGGATAAACGAGTTCGCTTTCAACACATCGGCACGCAACTCGTCTATATTCCGGGCTTTACCGGGATAATTACCTGTCACCTGTATACCTCCCGAAAGCGATCCATCCGGGTTTTCAAAGCCCGTCACATCATCCCCCTGCCAGCAATGAAGCGACAGGCTGATTTTTTGCAATTTCTCCAATGCACTGTTTACATCGACATTCAAGGCTGCATAACGTTCTGCCGCCAAATCAAAAGCCTGTTTTACATTCTTTTCTGTGTTCATGATATTCTTCTTTTTATCGTTTTACTATTTCAATATATCTTTCATAGACTGTCTTGACAGCACATTCTGGCGAAAGCAGATTTTCCCGTATTTCGTCTTCTATTTCCTGTCCC